>Ga0209187_1003020_pt1 | contig 14833 bp, 5 predicted proteins | sample BantaG_FD_187430 | JGI IMG/M metagenome (GOLD analysis project Ga0209187, IMG submission 187430) | Marine algal microbial communities from Bantry Bay, Ireland - BantryBay_4 metaG (SPAdes) (version 2) | ecosystem: Host-associated > Algae > Red algae > Unclassified | place: Bantry Bay, Ireland... | reverse complement strand
GGGATAGGGACGGGGAAGCTTAGGGTGTTGGCAATCCACGGCTATTTTCTTAGATTTGGGTGGGCCGATAACTATTGATTGCGGATGCCGACGGGGACGTCGGCGCTCCCAGGCTCCTCGTCCGCCTTCCTCATCTATCTACTTTTTCTTTAGCGTGTGAGGAACTTGCTAATGATATCAGGGTCGCCTCGTTTACGGTGAAATCTTGGGAGAGTAGGGGCGTTATTGAAACCCACCGCACTGTGTTGAAAGTAATATAGTCAGCACACCTTGGGTAAGTTAGTTATCCAGATATAGTAGTTATTGATAAAGCGATGAGTGAGCACGATAAGCTGGAGAAGCAAACGGACGAGGAGCCTGGGAGCGCCGACGTCCCCGTCGGCATCCGCAGCGAATGGTACTCGCGAGGCTACCTTCCGCATCGCGATGAAAAAAACGTGCTCCAATCGGTCACCTTTCGACTCGCCGACAGCTTGCCACAAACCAAATTAGTCGCGCTGAAACGCGAGTTGGACTTAGCTTCATTAACGTTGTTGTCAGATCCCGAGCGTGAAGCCCACTTACGCCGTACAATCGAAGTTTATTTGGATTCCGGCATGGGTTGTTGTGCGCTTGGACATGCAAGGGTCGCTGCCTTTGTGCAGTATTCGCTGCTTCATTTCCATGGCGAGCGATATTGGTTGCATGCGTGGTGTATCATGCCGAACCATGTGCATGTTTTAGTGGAACCCATGGAAGAGTTGGGGAAAATTGTCCAAGGGTGGAAGTCGTATACTGCGCGATTTATGTTGGCGCAGGATGTGTCGCTTGAGCTTGGGTTGCCTCGCGAGAATCGGGTCTGGATGCGTGAGTACTGGGATCGCTATGTGCGTGATCGAAACCACTATGCGAATGTGTTGGCGTACATTCACAATAACCCTGTTAAGGCAGGATTGTGTTCCTTGGCTGCGGATTGGCCTTGGTCTAGTGCAGGTTACGATTTTGATCGTGGTGATGGTGGGGGTGATGGTGATGGTGGGGGTGATGGTGGGGATAGGGACGGGGAAGCTTAGGGTGTTGGCAATTCACGGCTATTTTCTTAGATTTGGGTGGGCCGATAACTATTGATTGCGGATGCCGACGGGGACGTCGGCGCTCCCAGGCTCCTCGTCCGCCTTCCTCATCTATCTAGTTTTTCTTTTGCGTCTGAGGGGCTTGCTAATGATATCAGGGTCGCCTCGTTTACGGTGAAATCTTGGGAGAGTAGGGACGTTAGTAATAACCCTGCTGTACTGTGAGTGGGCACGATCATTTGGAGAAGTAAACGGACGAGGAGCCTGGGAGCGCCGATGTCCCCGTCGGCATTCGCAGCGAATGGTACTCGCGAAAACCCGAGTTGCCAATTCAGCTTGCGGTTTTTCGGCAAGGATATAGGGGCTTACCCGTAAGGTAACCGCCTTTTACGTGACACATTGAACGACATGAAAACCACCAGCCAAGAACAGCTCTCTACAGATATTCACCTTTTAGGCGATCTCCTCGGTCGCGTAATCCGTCGTCAGGCTGGCTTACCAGTTTACGAGCTTGAAGAAAATTTCCGGACCTTGTCGCGGTTACGTCGCCAAGATCGGGAGGCTGCTACGGAAGTGACGGCTCGTCTGAACGAATTGGTTCGAGAGGTTTCGGTTGAACAGATGGAATCAGTGGCTCGGGCCTTCACCTTGTACTTTCAACTGGTGAATGTCGCGGAGGATCAAAATCGCTCGCGGGTGATTCGTCAGAGCACCCGCAAGCGTCATCCGGAACCGTTAAAAGAATCCATTCGTGAAGCGGTGGGGAAGCTTTGGAAGTCTGGCGTGGATGAGGCGCAAATGCAGGAGATTTTGGATCGCCTGCACATCGAACCCGTTTTTACTGCCCATCCGACCGAAGCGAAGCGCCGTACCCTGATTACTAAGCTTCGTCGTATTGCGGAGTGGTTGGATCAAGCAAAACGGGGAAGCCTGCTTCCTGCGGAGCGTGAACGCTTGGTCGAAAATATGTTGGGTGAGGTAACGATCTTGTGGCTCACAGCGCAGAATCGGGTCGAAAAACCGCAGGTGAGCGATGAAGTAAAAACCGGTCTTCATTATATGGAAACCACAATTTGGGAAGTGGTGCCCCGAATCTATCGTGAGATGGAATCGGCGCTCCAAGAGCATTACCCGAATCTAAACATGCCCGAAAAATTTCTTTCGTTTGGTTCGTGGATTGGTGGGGATCGAGATGGAAATCCAAACGTCACCGCCTATGTCACGGCCGAGACGATTCGGCTTCATCGCGGCTTGGCCCTGTCGCAGCACAGTCGTACGGCGCGGACACTTGATCGTTCGTTGAGTCTCTCATCGCGTCTGCATGAAACAGATGAGAGCTTGTTCGATTTGTTGGCCGAAGAACGCGACGCAGGATTTACCGATCATGTAGAATTTTTGCAGAAGCAGTATCCAGAAGAGCCATATCGTCTGTTAGCAGCGGCTATGAGAGCCGACATTAACGATGCGAATCACGATCCGGTAAAGTCGCGTTTGCTTGGGGATGATAACTCGCGGATGGCTCCCATGAAATCGGCTAGGGATTTACTTCGGACTCTTGAAACCATCGATAGAAGCCTGCGCTCCGGTAAAGCCAAGGAGATTGCTGGCACGGATCTGAAGGATGCCTTGATTCAGGCCCGCGTGTTCGGGGTTAATGCAGCGCGGCTCGATTTCCGTCAGTTGTCGAATTATCATGATGACGTTTTACATGAAATTTTTGCCAAGTTGGGGACCTGTGCTGATTACTTGAGTCTGTCTGAAGAAGAGCGGGCCGAGGTCTTAACCGCTGAGCTTGAGAAGCCAGTTCCCGATATTGGGCAGCCGGAAGACTACGGCGAAAAAACAGCAGAGTTGCTTCGATTGTTCTGCGTGATTAGTCGGGCGGTTGACTTGTATGGTCCGGAGTTAATTGGTCCTTACATCATCAGCATGACAACAAATGTTGACGACGTCTTAGCCGTTTTACTCTTTGCGAAATGGTACGGGCTTTGCCTGCATGGTGATCCAGATAAACCGAATTTACCCTCAATTTCACCTTTATTTGAAACCCGTGACGACCTGGTGAACGCGCCAGACGTCATGACTCAATTGTTTAACCATCCAAGTTATCGCGCGCACCTCGAGGCGCGTGGCATGGAGCAGGATGTGATGATCGGTTATTCGGATTCAAACAAAGACGCTGGCTTGTTAACCGCGACTTGGGAGCTATATCAGGCTCAGGATAAATTGGCCAAGCGTTGCCAGAAAAATAAAGTGGGACTGACGCTTTTCCACGGACGTGGCGGCACCATCGCGCGGGGTGGGGGACCAGCGAATCGAGCCATTTTAGCTCAACCGCCTGGTTCGGTTGAAGGGCGTATTCGCGTCACCGAGCAAGGTGAGGTCATTAACGCGCGCTACTTCCATCCCGAAGTTGCTAAGCGTCATTTGGAGCAGATGGTGAGTGCGGTGCTTATGGCCTCTTCGCCGGATCATAAAAAAGTAGCCGTCGCCAGCCAGGAATGGACCGAGGTGATGGACGAACTTTCGAGCACGGCATACCGCGCTTATCGTGAGTTTGTTTATGAAACCCCAGAGGTGCTTCAGTATTGGCAGGAAGCGACTCCAATCAATGAGCTCAGCGGGATGCAAATTGGCTCGCGTCCGGCTCGACGTTCGGGTGGCGATGTCTTTTCCAGCTTGCGGGCGATTCCTTGGGGCTTCAGTTGGATGCAGAGCCGTCACAACTTACCGGCTTGGTTCGGAGTCGGGCAAGCGCTGCAGGACTTTGTCGGCAAAGAGGATAATCAGGCCTCGGCTGACAAGTTAGCAACTCTGCAAAAGATGTATGTGAAGTGGCCATTTTTCACCACCATGATTGATAATGTTCAGATGGCCCTAGGGAAAGCCGACCTAGAGATCGCGCATCTTTATGCTGGCTTGGTCAAAGACGAAGAGGTTCGTGAGCGGGTGTATGGGGATATTGCTGCTGCCTTTAAGCAGACGGTACGCTGGGTCAAATTGACGACCAACCAAGCGAATATTTTGGACAACGACCAAGACTTGAAACGTTCGATCCGCCTGCGGAATCCGTACATTGATCCGCTGAACTTTATGCAAGTCGACCTCTTGAGAAAGTTGCGTGCGCTCGATGATCATTCAACCGACGAGGCGAAAGAGATTATCCATGCCTTGCACATTACTATTAATGGTATCGCGGCTGGCTTGAAGAACACCGGTTAGGTGAACTCGGATTGAGGCGATGGGGTTCGAGACACAAGGTAGTGTTTCGCATGGAAAAGGAAAAGGAAAAGGAAGAGGAAGAGGAAAAGGAAGAGGATATCACTTCCGATCATCATCCCGATCTTATACCAGATACCCGAGTCCTCGGCGGCCTCGAAGTAAACGAAAGCGACTTGCGATGTACCGCCAAATCAGAAGTAGCTTGTCCCCTCATCCATCGTGGATGCAATGTCTATCCTCAAGCTTGTAGGGCTTGGACAAATTAAGAGGTGGCTTGGTATCTCAGCTTGTTGGAATTGTGGAAGCCTTTCAGGCTTCTGGGTTCCCGCCCGGATACGATGGGCGTTGCCCATCGCTACGCTGTGTAAGCCCTTCAGGCTTCCCGCAGACTAGCCAAACCCGATGGTCGTTGCGCATCGATGAAGTTTGGCTCCAGGATCACCATAGGGGATCGCGCTTTATAGCTCGGGGTTGAACGAAGCCGCTGTGCGGCAGAAAACCCTGATCTATGTGTCGCACTCCTCTCCGGGGAGTCGATGGGCGTTGCCCATCGCTACGCTGTGTAAGCCTTTCAGGCTTCCCGCAGACTAAGCCAAACCCGATGGTCGTTGCGCATCGATGAAGTTTGGCCCCAGGATCACCATAGGGGATCGCGCTTTATAGCTCGGGGTTGAACGAAGCCGCTGTGCGGCAGAAAATCCCGATCTATGTGTCGCACTCCTCTCCGGGGAGTCGATGGCGTTGCCCATCGCTGAAGTTTGGCTTTTAACTAGATGGGTCGTTTCAACCGAGTTTGTTTCTACTGTCGGCGGTTGGAAACCGCCGCTCCTTGGCCTGCGGCGCATCACTTCTTCTGCGGAATTATGGACCCGATTAAGGTGGCGCGGATTTCAATCCGCGTTTGTCGAAACGGGATTTATCCCGGTGCGATGGGCGTTGCCCATCGCTACGCTGTATAAGTCTTTCAAGCTTCACGCAGACTAGCTAAGTCCTTCTTTTCTTGGCGATTATTTTTGTTAACAACCCTAGGCTTTCATTACATTTGGTAAATTTCCCCCTAAAATCCACTCTTTTTGGGGTGATTTTTGTCACGACGCTAGGGTCGGTCGCTTTAAAGGATACCCCAGAGGAGGAGCCAAATGATAATTCTTCACCAGAACATCCGACCAAATGAGTTCGTTATTTGCGGCCCTTTCTTCGGCATGGCCCTGAATCGCCCCATCCTTCCCACCGACCGAAAACCACCGTTTCCACTCCAGCCACTGAGGCCCTTGCCGATAAAGAAGGATTTGCTTACTGCAGCCTTTGTTTGCGCCAAGCCCAACGAGCCGGATCGGAGCGACGGCTAGGAGCCTGTCGGACTTAGCAGATTCGGCTGTGAATTCCTCACTTTGGCCCATACGATCCGTACGAATCGATCAACTATTCTCAACTATTCTCACGAATCGTCCAAACCGTCTGGTCTCAAACTGAGAAACCCTCGCTCGAAAGCCTAAGTCCGACAGACTCCTAGAAAACATAAAATACGATGCAGGCTGTCTTGAAGGAGGAAGTGTCGTTGATCACCATGCCTTATTTATAAACGAGACAGCAGGTCAAATTGACTACTAAAACGAAGCGGCGGAACACTCATTGGGTTGTTACTTTTTCCGCCGTCAATGTGTCTGTTCTTTTTGTGCGAAATGTCATTCAGTAATGAGAAGCGATTTTGAGAAATAATAAAAAAGTAGGCGTCATTACTGGACAACAGGTCCTTTTTGTGATTTATGTAAGTTAGAAATGTAATATTTAGATCTTTTTGAACGGTTGTGTGGACATAGTAACCCTACACACCGTATGGGTTTACAAGGAATTATTAAGGGTAAGAAGAAGAAACGAAAATTAGTCAGCTAGGCTGAAAAAAAATGAGGTACCTCGATAAGGGGTGCCCTGTTTTGTGTGCAAACAGACATGTTGGACGTTGCGATTGTGTATCAGTTCCTCCTCTCGAATAAGCCACAGGTTAGCAAATCAGATTTCACACCCATCCGGGATGGTGGGTTAAGGGAAGAGTTTATATCATGAATTTATCAAGCAGTAACCTAGATAGTAGTAAGCTAGATAGCAATAAGCTATGTAGTAGCAACCTGAATAGTAGTAATCTAGATAAGGTAGAAGGAAGAAACATGACCACACATGTATCACAAGTAACGCAACCGCGATTGAGAATGAATGGGCTGCTTGCAGCTTGGTTTGTTGCTCTTTGCATTATCATGATTCCAGCCACACAGGCTCGAATCGCCGCTCCCAATTCATCTGATTGTATTTTCGGTGCCACTGCGGTGATCGATTCAGTACCAACAGACATCAGCAATTTAGAGAATGTTACTGGAGGGCCTGATGGCAACGTTGCAGAGTTCTGCGGTGTCTCACAAGCTACGATCACGTTGGCGGAACCGGTTCCGGCCGGAGAGACCATTACGATCTTGGTTGGGGTTGGCAGCTATAATGCTTCCGGCCTCTTGTGTGGATCGATTTGGCCCTCTTCAGATTGCTCAACTTATCTCACGGGCGACCGGGTGATGTATGGCAATGTGAATGGTACAGCGATTGCACCGAGTGGTGGTCTAGGCGATCTCGAAGAGATTGTTATTACGGCGGGTCCGAATGGAATTAGCTGTATAAAGATCAAAATGGACATTGGGTGTATGATTGTTGATTCGGTCTACACCTGTGCGTGTGGTTGTGAGCTTACGTGGTCATGCGACCATTCTGGGCCCATTCGAGTTGAATTGAGCCCGGTTGCTGTGGACGGCGTATTGGTTAAAAAGACAAGCACGGAAACGTCTCTTGAATCCTCTAATGCTGCGCTTGCAGATCCAACCAAAGAAACGACGGCTACATACTTTAGTAAAGAGCCTGTGCTTCAGCCTGTTTCTATTGGGGTTAAATGTGGTGCAACGATATTCTATCCGAGTCAGAATGCCTGGATGCAAGAACTTGCCAAAACCCTTGCAATTAATAAATGCTTAGAATGCACATTGTATGTCTACTGCTATAAGGAAGCGCTATATTTCTATACTGTTTCTAACAACAACTGCGCAAAAGTCATTACCACTATTTATGACGTAGATGGAAAAGTCATTTCCTCACGAAGCCCATTGTATGTTGAATTGAATGGTTTGGAGCCGATGTCAAAATTGACCTGTAAACAAATGTCCCAAGGCGGTACACAGCCAACTTGCGAAGAAGTCACCATTGAGTGTTCCGTAGATCCTTCTACAGTTGCCTCTCCAGTTCCAAGTCTTCCAGATGACTGCGAAGGCGAATTATCCGTTACCTGTGTTGACCAATATGTTCTTACTAAAACGATCAAAGGTGCAGTAAATTGCGGCGGTACAATTATTCGTACCTGCACCGCTACTCTTACACAAGAGTTGCTACCATCGTCTTCTTGTCTAGCGGTTCCATATTCGGATACCGAAGGAACTGGGTATGTGCAGAATCCGGACAATGCAAATGCATGTGATGGCCTATCCGCTACCTTAGACCAAAATGCAGACATGGTTTTCCAGTTTCCTTCAGCAATCCCGGTCGGAGGCTCAGTTCAAGTTACCTTAGCCATGGGAATCAGTACAACTGCAGGATTCTCTGGCCCAAGCGGAATTGGTTGTGTTGTCTTTTACGCACAAAATGGTGAGTGTAGCCTTTCTGGCGGATCCAACATCGGAAGCTGGGGCTATAACGGAAGTACTGCCAATACACTAGGCGCAGGATGGGGAACCTTGGGACCTGTTCCTGGGACGCCAGCTAATGTATACGAAACGATTACGGTTGTGAATACTACCGCGTCACCGATGACCTGTCTGCATGTTTACAATGACAAAAAAAGTATTTTGCTCGATTGTATTTGTATTTCTTCCGAAGGATTGGCGTGTGGGCACACTGAAACACCTCAAGCTGTGGTCACTGTAAATACTGTCTTAAATACAAGCAACGTTTTTGGCGCTCCTGATGGCCAAGTTGCAACCCTATGCGATGATGCTTCTCAAATTTCCAACATTAAATTGGCAAGTATTGTTCCTGCCGGTTTTCCAATTAATATTACGCTTGGACCAGACAATTTAAATGCATGTCTACAGATTCAATTTAGTACCACCAACTGCTTTAACGAAGTAACCGTTGCTGCTTATGGATGGCCAGGGGCGGGCATGCCACCACTTCCTCCAGGCGCGGTTGGTTTCACACCTACCGTTTCTCCAGGAGAGCTTGAAACCATCACAATCATTGCCCCTTTTGACGTTAAATGTGTCTCTTTTTATGAAGATGCTGGTTGCGCAAACGTAGACGGGATATCTTTTGGTACATGTAACGCGGAAACTGGCATTTGCGTATATACCGAAACCTTTGTTCAATATATTCACATTGAAGACACCGAGTCTCCTGTCATCACAAGTTGCCCAGCTGACATTACCGTAGGTTCCTACTGCGATGTTCCTGCCGCAGCTCTCAAAGCAGTTGTTGCAGCCGATAACTGCGACGAAAAACTCGACATTCGTCTATCTGCTACCAGCCTTACTGGGGATGCCTGCACCGGTGGTACGGTTACATACACTTATATAGTAGCAGATGATTGCGCTAACGTAGTGACCTGTGAACAAGTCATCAGCTTCGGACCTACTGCCGGTAGTGACATCACTGTCACTATGCCTACAGACAATGGACCGTACTGCCTTGGTGCTGATATTTCTACCATCCCTTGGCCAACCGCTTCGGATGACAATGGACCACTTGTTGGAAGTTGCGTCGTGCGCGGTTCTAGAACTCCTTGCCAAATTACCTACAACCGCATTTGCACCTTTACCTCTGGTACCGGAGGCGCTTGCTCTGGAGTTTCTGGATGCCAAGACGGTACGGTCGACGTATCACAAACCACAGTTGCTAACCCAAGCAATGGCGAAGTTATTGACGGCACCTTTACCGATGGAATTTGCTTAGGCGACAAAATGGTTATTGTTCTTCCTGGACCGGTTCTTCCAGGCGATACCTTTGATATTGTTGTTCAGTCTACCTTTGACGGATGCGTAGCGATTTATGGCGCTTGTGATTCTGCTAGTCTGAGCGGAACGTTCCTTGGTCGTCTCGGAGCGTTGAACTCTAGCGCCACTTATTACATTCCACCCGCTCAAGTTGACCAACCGGTTACCATCACCATCACCAACACCTTGGCCAGTCCAATGTCCTGCCTTTATCTGAAAAACGATTTGGGTTGTGTTGCGGTTGACGGTGTTTGTTACACCGACCCTACTGCTGATTGCGGTGGCGGATCTGTCACGGTTACCCAAACCATTGTTCTCACCGATACCGCGACACCCGTGATCACTTCTTGCCCAGCCGGCGCAACGGTTTCTTGCCTATGTGATGTACCTGCTGCGGATCCTGACAGTGTTCTTTACACGGACGACTGCCCCTCAACCGTCAATGTTGCTGTTCTCGAAACCGTTTCTGGCGATGCCTGCACCGGCGGAACCGTTACCTATACCTACACGGTTCAAGATGGTTGCGGAAACGCCACCTCCTGCAACCAAGTCTACACATTCGGTGCAGACGCAATTAATGCTTCGGAACCGAGCCTCGATGCATCCTATCCATGTGATGTTAATCTGGATTCCATCCCGCTTCCAACTGCTTCTTCAAGTTGTAACAGCGACATCACCTCTTCAATCGAGATCAATCAAGTTGCTGGAAACGGTGCCTGCAACCTCGCGTATGATCGTGTGGTTACCTTCACCATGGCAAGTTCTTCTTGCTGCCCAAGTGGTGGCGGAATCGGTGGATGCCTCCCAGCCCAATACGCTTCTGGTAACGCAGTTAACCCAACCTTGATTAATGCCTGCGACGGACAAGGGGCTGACGTCGGTGACTTCAAAAACATCGAAGTAACATTGGCTCAGCCACTTCAGCCTGGCGAATGTATGACAATTACCTTGGCCATCGCGCCAACCAACGGTTGCGTACAAATTTTTGGTCGCCCAACTTGCGGATCTTCTGTTGGCCAAGTTTTCTACGGTATGTGGGGACGTCGCCTTTCTGGCGCTAACGATACGTGGGGCGACCTTGGCCCTTCAAATCCAAGCACCTACGTTTTTGGTACCTATGAGACCATCACCATCTGCAACGATGGAAACGTCGCGATGAACTGCATCTACATTAAGAACGATGTTGGAAACGTGCTCGTTGATTGCGTTTGTTCTGCAACCGCAGCTGGCTGCAACCCTGCAACCTACGTGGCTGGTAGCGCGGTCAACCCAACCTTGATCAATGCATGCGACGGACAAGGAGCCGACGTTGGCGATTTCAAAAATATTGAAGTTCAACTTGCTCAGCCACTTCAACCTGGCGAATGTGTTACCATTACGTTGGCCATCGCGCCAACCAACGGTTGCGTACAAATTTTCGGTCGTCCAACCTGCGGCTCGACTTCAGGCCAAACCTTCTTTGGTATGTGGGGACGTCGTTTGTCCGGTTCAACGGACACCTGGGGTGACCTTGGACCAAACCCGAGCACTTACGTCTTTGGTACCTACGAAACCATTACTATCTGTAACGATGGAACGGTTGCATTGTCCTGCCTCTATATCAAAAACGATGTCGGTAACGTTTTAGTCGATTGCGTTTGTTCCGGAAGCGTTGGATGTAGCCCAGCTACTTACAACACCGGTAATGCGGAAAACCCAGCCAACATTAACTCATGTGACGGACAAGGCGCAGGAGTTGGTGATTTCAAGAATATCGAAGTGAGTCTTTCACAGCCACTTCAACCTGGCGATTGCGTTACCATTACTTTGGCGATTGCGCCAACCAATGGATGCGTACAAATCTTTGGCCGCCCAACTTGCGGTTCCTCTTCTGGCCAAACCTTCTTCGGGATGTGGGGGCGCCGTTTGTCTGGTGCTAACGACACCTGGGGTGACCTAGGGCCGAACCCAAGCACCTACGTCTTTGGTACCTTCGAAACCATTACCATCTGTAACGATGGATCAGTTCCGATGAATTGCCTCTACATCAAAAACGATATCGGCATGGTTTTGGTTGATTGCGTTTGCTCCGGTGGTGCGCCAACCGGCATGTGCTGCTCACAAACCCTGGTGGTTACGCAGACCATCAACTTGGTTGATAACCAAGCGCCCGTCATTACCTGTTTGGATGACGTCACCCAGAACAGCTGCATCCCACTTGGCCTGCAAGTTCAACCGAGCGCGTTGACTGTTACCGATGATTGCGATGCAAACCCAACCGTTGCTTTCGAATCTAGCACTCTTCTTGGAACCCTCTGTAATGCAGCTGACCCACTTCGTCGTGAAATTGTTTACTCTGCAACAGATGATTGCGGTAATGTTGGTTACTGCACCCAAACCTTCTTTGCTACAGATACCGAAGCTCCGGTGATCACGTCCTGTGCCCCAGATCAAACGGTTTCTTGCCCGAATGAAATTACAGGGCCAAACACAGCTGCGGTTACCGCTTCTGATAACTGCGATACTGCGGTTAGCATTGCTCACATTTCTTCCGTCACGAATGGAACGGGTTGCTCAATTAGCCCACGAATCGTTGAACATGTCTACCAAGCACAAGATGCTTGCGGAAACCTCTCCGCTCCATGCACTCAAACGATTACTCAAGTTGACGCGACAGCGCCAGTAATTTCTTGCCCACAAGGCTCGACACTTGAGTGCCTCTGCGACTTGCCTCGCTACGGCGCCAACTTCGTTATCTTCCAGCAAAAAGCTGAACGTCTCGCGTTCGCTCCTAGTAAAGGATGCGTGCGTCCAATTTGGCAAACTAGCCAGCTCCCAACCTTTTCAGACCTTTGTGATCCTTCACCTAATTTGACGATGTTTGAAAACATCATCCAAGGTGCAGGCTGTGCCGGAACGGGTTGGAGACTTTGTGTACCAACCTTCACCTTGCCGAGCTCTACAGTCACCGGTGTTAGCATTGGTGGAACACCTTGGACTCCAAGCATCGGATACCCCGTTCTTCGGAATCAGTTCCAAATTTTCTGCGATGAGCTTCAAGCTTTTGTTGGTGGCACCGACCCATACATTGCACTTAGCGATGTACACTGCTTCTACTATGCAGGTGACCAAATCACCATCTCTACCAGCGACTCGTCTTCTGGAGTTACCGGATCATGGACAGCCCAGTCTATTTCTGGTCCAACCGTGGTTGAGCAAATTTGGACCGCTACGGATGATTGCGGTAACTCAGCCTCTTGCACCTCTACCTATCAAATCGTAGACACCACTGCCCCAGTACTCACCAACTGCCCACCAGATCGCCCAGCGAACAACGGCAACTGCGGGTCTCTTGCTGGTATCGTACCTGACCTCGACTTGGTTCTTGGAACCGACAACTGCGATGCGTCTTTGACCGCTGTCATCATCAGCTCAAATGTAGTTGGTAGTGGATGTGGTGTTAACGGTCTTCGCGTTGAGTTCACCTACGCGCTAGAAGACATCTGCGGAAACCAGAGCGCACCTTGCGTCCAGAGCATCTACTTAAACGACACCGCAGCACCGACCTTTGCCTGCCCGGCAGACCGAGTCGTAAACGCCTGCGATGCAAATGGAATCGTTTCCGATCCAATCGTTGTCACTGACGACTGTGATCCAGCACCTACGTACACCGTAACGACCAATGTCACTGGAACCCTTTGCGGAAATCCAGGATTGGCTGTCACCTTCACATACGTGGCTTCTGACTCTTGCGGTAACCTCAGCTCACCAGCTTGTGTTCAAACCATCACGGTTACAGACACAACTGTTCCAGTCATTGATGCGGTGGTTCTTCCAACCGTTGTTCTTCCTTGTGGAACTGACGTAGCGACCTTCGCTGCTGGCATCACCCTCAACATCACCGAAGCCTGTGGCCCTGTCACCACTAACCTTACCATCAACACGACTGTGAATGGGTGCTTCGAAAATTCTGTCTTCACATGGATTGCTACTGACCTTTGCGGAAACGCTTCCCTACCGGTTTCAGCTAGTATTACCGTTGAAGCAGACCCAAGTGATCCAGTTCTCACCTCTGACGGATTGAACAATCTCTCGATCAACATTGGTTGCCTAGAAGAAGGCGACATTGATGCGGCATTGGCTGCGGCTCCAGTTCCTGGCGCTACAGCAACATGCGGCACTCTTACAGCCTGCGACGGAGCATGGACATTAACCAGCAACGCCCAGTGCCAGAAAAACTACGAGCGGATCATCACCTACCACAGCACCTGCCCGAGTGATGCAGCCCACGTTTGTGGCAACCCTGATCCAAACCAATTGGTTGTTACTCAATCTGCTGCAGTCGCGGTTCTAGAGCCCATTGTAATTGCTAACGTCAGCAACGACCTCGGTTGTATTACGGCTGCAGACATCCCAAGCACATTGAACGGTGTAACTGTACCGCAACCTTCCAGTTCTGGTTGCGGAAGCTACGTTGCCTGCGAAGGCATCTGGACCCAAGATGGTGGTAATGGCGCTGCGCCTGACACCTGTGTTAGTTCTTTCATTACCGGCGCTCAAGGTACCCAAAAGAGCGGTCTCCCTGTTTCCGCTGGTAACTCCGATGTGACTCAAGTCTTCGGTCCTGCTTCGGTCAATGTACTCTCTGCACCATACAGCTTCTACAGCTTGGGCTTCGGCGGAACCGCTACCTTCGGCTTTACCCAGCCAGTAAGTGGATCCATCACAATCTACGAACTCAGTAATCCGCAGAACTACCCTCTCGAAACCGCCACGATTGAAGTCAGCGCGGATAACGTAACGTGGGTGACTCTTGGAACCGCTGATAACAGCACCATTGACTCGGTTGACCCGCTTCTACGTCCTAGTACCTTCGCTCTTCCAGGATGCATTAGCTTTATTCGTCTTACCGACACGACGAACCCATCCGTCCACAGCCAAGATGCCGACGGATTCTGCATCGAAGCAATTTGTGCAAGCACTGCTTGTGATAGCTGCGACGAGACCTACTCCCGTCCAATTACTTACCAGCCCACTTGCCCAGGCGACACCTTTGTCTGTGGAACCGACACACATGACGGTAACGCGGTTACGATTACTCAAATTGTTAGCTTCAGCGTTCTTCAGCCACCTGTCGTTTCTGCACCAGAAGTTGATCTTGGTTGCATCGGTGAAGCTGATATCGATACGGCTCTTGCAAACGCTCCAATGCCTACGGTTGATGGCTCAACCTCATGCGGTGGACTTACCGTCTGTGACGACCCTTGGGCTCTCACAGCTGGATCAACCGGTTGCGAACGCGAATATACCCGTTCGATTTCCTACATTCCTCTTTGCCCAGGCGAAACCTACAATTGCGAATTCGGTGGATTGAATCCGAATGCCGTGACCGTAGTTCAAACCGCAGTTGTCAGTGTTCTACCTATGCCTACGTTCACCCCCAACAACCCTGATTTGGGTTGCTTGGATGCAGGTGAAGTAACCACTGCTTTGGACGGTGTAGCCTTGCCAACCGTAGGAACCGGTAACGGTACCTGTGGTAACTACGCGGTATGCGAAGGA
>Ga0209187_1003017_pt1 | contig 14836 bp, 9 predicted proteins | sample BantaG_FD_187430 | JGI IMG/M metagenome (GOLD analysis project Ga0209187, IMG submission 187430) | Marine algal microbial communities from Bantry Bay, Ireland - BantryBay_4 metaG (SPAdes) (version 2) | ecosystem: Host-associated > Algae > Red algae > Unclassified | place: Bantry Bay, Ireland... | reverse complement strand
CTCGTATTCCTTGACTCGTGCTTGCTTAAAATCTTCGGAATACCTACGTTTGACACGTAGCCGTTTTACTTTTTTCATTGTTATTTGTTAGTGTAAAACGGTCAACCTATATCAGGGACGGACAACTAATCACTAATCACTAATCACTAATCACTAATCACTAATCACTCATCACTCATCACTCATCCCTACTAACTATCACTAATCACTAATCACTCATCCCTAATAACTCATAACTCATCCCTCATCCCTAATAACTCATAACTCATAACTCATAACTCATAACTCATAACTCATAACTCATAACTCATAACTCATAACTCATAACTCATAACTCATAACTCATAACTCATCACTTATCACTCATCACTCAAAAAAAAACCATCCTACATATTCTTGATAATCTCATCACCGAACTCAGAACACTTAACTAAAGTAGAGTTCTTCATAAGTCTCTCAAAGTCATAAGTAACTCTTTTAGATTTGATAGCACCTTTAAGTCCTTTCTCTATCAGTTTACCTGCTTTACCCCATCCCATATAGTCAAACATCATAACACCAGATAATATAACACTACTCGGGTTTACTTTATCTTGACCAGCATACTTAGGAGCAGTACCGTGTGTAGCTTCGAATACAGCGACACCTTTCTCATAGTTGATATTGGCACCAGGAGCGATTCCTATACCACCTACAGCTGCTGCGAGTGCATCAGAGATATAATCTCCATTAAGATTTAATGTAGCGATTACATCATAATCTGCAGGCCTTAATAAGATCTGCTGTAAGAATGCATCTGCGATGACATCTTTGATGATAATCTCTCTATCCTTATATCTGATTACTTGCCATGGACCACCTTGGTAGTCTTGAGCACCATATTCTTTCTTAGCTAATTTGTAACCCCATTCTTTGAATTTACCTTCAGTAAACTTCATGATGTTACCCTTGTGTACTAGTGTTACAGACTTCGCTTTCTTATTTTTGATAGCAGCATTGATGGCTGCTCTGACAAGTCTCTCTGTACCCTCTATAGATACTGGCTTAACGCCTAATGAAGAAGTATCTGGGAATCGTATGTTAGTGACACCCATCTCATCTATTAAGAATCTTTTTAGTTTGTTGTTTTCTTCAGTGCCTTGCATGTATTCTATACCAGCATAGATATCTTCAGTATTCTCTCTGAATATCGTCATATCTACTAATCCTGGCTTTCTTACAGGAGAAGGAACACCTCTGTACCACTTAACTGGTCTCACACAAGCATATAGATCGAGGATCTGTCTGATTGCTACATTAAGTGATCTGAATCCGCCACCTACAGGAGTCGTTAGTGGGCCCTTGATAGAAACTAAGTGCTCTTCCATAGCATTAGTAGTTTCTTTAGGAAGCCAGTCTCCCGTTCTTCTTGCATTCGCCTTTTCTCCAGCATATATCTCTTTCCAATGTATTTTTCTATCTCCAGCGTATGCTTTCTCTACAGCTGCATCGAATACTCTTATCGCTGAAGCCCATATGTCAGGTCCTATACCATCACCTTCGATAAATGGAATAATTGGATCCTTTGGTACTGTTAGTTTCCCTCTTTTAGACATTGTAATCTTTGTCCCGCTCATTTTATTCTAATTTTTTTGTGATTAAAAGCGGGGCAAATGTATGAAAAGAGAGCGTTTAATGCCTAAAATCGACGTTTTTTCGTGCTTTTTTATGATTTTAGTTGGTGTCATTCAGCCAGCGAGTCTTCATTTATTAGGGAATTAAAAAATATAGCATTGGCGAATAAGCGACTGCCACCGAGCCAATAACCTCTGAAATTAGGGTTATCGACCATCGAAATGATTTTTCCTCTGCCAAAGCGACTACATAGAATCCCCATCGCATTCTCAGCTTTAGATTGATTAGTCTTAGAGGCGTAACCTGATAACATGGGTGATGAGCTATATTGCATCGGAGATGCTGAGGCTTGGTCGACCTCGTAGAATTGTGTCCCTTTTTTGAATACCGGTAATGTCCTGTCCTTATAGCCAAAAAATAATGGATGTTCTAAATCGACTACGGCTTCCATTATAGCACCACCTATAACTTGTGAGCCTCTATAGTTTCTGAACTTTGTATGTGTAGAATCGGCTTTACTTAGATTCTTATTTTTCTTTACCGTAAGGTTAATCATGCCTACTTGAGAGAGGTACTTTATGGCTTTACGCATACAGAGAATAGTGCCACCTTCTTCTGTCCATTCTTTGATCTTTTTATGACCCCGATTTTCTGTAGAATAATTGCCGTCAGGAAGTATAATTATAGTATATCGATCGAGGTTGGTAAAAGGTAAGTCATTTTTGTCTATCATCGTTACTTGCATCTTGTATCTGAAGTCTAATTGATACCAAGAGTCACCGGCTTCATAAGCATTTATACCTTCGCCTACTATGATTGCAACTTCTGGTTTTGGGAGTACCTCTTGAGAAGGACTGCCCAAGGATTTTCCATCAGCGGTAAGTCCAGAATCTATAGAGCGTATATTTACATACAGTTCATTCGATTTTTGAGTAATGTAATCTATGATTTCCTGTTTGTCCATTGATTGATTAGATAGTGGGACAATGATGTCTCCTGACTGTAACTGTATGCTTTTATTATTGGATTTGAAATTAGTGTTTTGTTGTATGACTCTGACTTTCAGGCCTTTGGACTGCAAGTCGTTAAGTAGGGCAGGAGAGAGATAACTTGACCAATCAATAGCTAAAGCAAAGGCTTTTTCATTTATAATCTCATTATTTTTAAATGTAGGTGTATTGAGGATTTGATTTTTTTTATCGATTAAAATCTTATCCTGAGATTCAGCATATTTGATATTCAATGCGAGGGGTAGAGTCCATGCAGATACATCATAGAATATGCTGTCTTTAAATTGATCTACTTTTTCGAATATCGTTTTTACAAGGGTAGTTTGTCTTTGTTTTATTGGTACGATATAAGTGTGCTTTGTGTCAAATTTTTGTTGACCTATTTTTCTCGATTTATCATTTTTATATACTTCAATCTCATGTCTGTTAAGCATCTCGATAAAGTAATTTTTTTTATAATAATCTTCTTCTTCAAAAATGTAGTATCCATCCGTTGCGTTATCGTATCTTTTCTTATAAAAATCTCTCTTATTATTAAGCAGAGTTTCTTTCATTTTAAGTCCTGCTTTTTGTGTAGATAATGCTGTAACAAATTGATTTCTTATTGTAAATGGAAAAGAGAGCAATCCGTTTTTTGTTTCACGTAAGTGGCCTCTTGCACTCGCTTGCTCGAATAGTATTCCGATGCACCCATTAATGTCTGGATAGGTAGAGCCTTTGCCATAATAGTAATCGTCGAACGATTCTTTGGTATAGTACAATGACCCTATGGAATCCAGAGAGGCAGCATGATAATTACCGATGTCTTCAGTCAGCGATTGATTGACCGGTGGCGTGTTAGGGTTGGTTCTGCTCGGTACCCCTGGTTGAAAGAAGAATGTAGAATTAGAACCCATCTCATGATGATCAGTGAGGATGTCAGGTTTCCATTTATGGAAGTTCTCTATACGAGCCTGACTACTTGGATGTATAGTGAATAACCAATCTCTATTCAAGTCAAACCAATAATGATTAGTCCTACCACCTGGCCATACTTCATTAAATTCTCTACTGCTGGCATCAGTTGTGAGGTTTTTATGCTTGTGACTATTTGCCCAAGTGCTGAATCTCTGTAAGCCATCTGGGTTATAGCATGGATCTAAGATGATAATCGCGTTATCAAGCAGAGATTCCAACATATCACTCTGGCCTGCCATAAGGTAATATGCGACGAGCGGAGAGGCATTGGCACCACTGCTCTCATTACCATGTACAGAGTAGCCTTGATAGATGATGACGGGTGTGTCTTCAGTTTTTATTTTATTAGATAACTGAGGATCAGTGAGTTGTGCATGTTGTTTCCTGAGTTTGTCTATGTTTTTGAGATTCTTAGGGCTACTTATTATAAGGTTGATTAGGGGTCTATTTTCATGTGTTCTACCATATTCTTGATAGATGCACTTATCGCTGTTCTCACACAGTTCTTTCATCGTATATGCGAGCTTATCATGGCTGATATGCCATTCTCCGATCTGAAAGTCTAATATGGACTCAGGAGTAGGCATATCCTCCTCATAGCTGATCTCTGGTAGATAATAGCTTAGGTCAACTTGGCTAAAACTTATAGTGGTGAAGGCTAAAATGTGAATAAATGCCGTTACATTTATCCTATTACGTACCAAAACCTTTATCTGCTTCATGATGCTATTTGTATTGACGTCTATTTTCATATCATATCTGGTTGTCCCTGTTGTGTTGCTATTGCTCATAGGGAATGTCTTTTTCAGAGTAAAAATCCTGAGAAGTTACAAAAAATTAAGAAATAGCAATGTAGATTTTCAGCCGGGCATGATTATGAACCCTGAAAAAGCACAATCATTCTTTAGATCTAATTATCCTGATCAAGCAGATGACCTCATAAGCTTTGTAGGACAATTAAGGCGCCTATTTTTATATAGCTTTGCAGGACTCATAATTATAGTCGTTATCTTTTTAGCCGTTTATTTGAATACAAAATAAAGCCATACACCTACCTCTCGTTTTATGATTAAAGTTGCATTATTCGGTTATGGACACTTGGGGAAGATACACTATAAGTGTCTTCAGCAGACTGCCTTTGATTTTATAGGGTACTTTGATCCTAATGTGAGCCAATCGGGAGGAGCAGAATCTGAGATTCGAAGATTTGAGAACGATGATCAATTAATGTCTGAATGTGATGTATGTATCATTGCAAGCACCACTTCTTCTCATGCTGAATTGATTAAGCAGGCAATAAGAAGGGGCAAACATTTTTTTGTAGAAAAACCAATGACAAGCACGGCTGCTGAAGCGATAGAAATAGATCAGCTGCTTAGTAGTCGTCCAGAATTGATCTCACAAGTAGGATTCGTAGAAAGGTATAACCCCGCTTACACATTTATAAAGCCAGCTATCGTAGAGCCTCGATTTATAGAGGTCCATAGGTTGTCAGGATTTTCAGATAGGGGTAATGATGTCTCAGTTGTTCTTGACCTTATGATACATGATCTTGACTTGGTTCTAAGTATGGTACCGAGTGAAGTCAAAGAGATAAAAGCGAACGGACTTAAGCTCGTTTCTGATTCTCTTGATATCTGTAACGCAAGGATCGAATTTGAGAATAAATCTGTAGCTAATCTTACTGCAAGTCGTATGAGTCTTAAGCAGATGCGTAAGTTTAGGGTGTTCCAGAAAGATGCATATGTAAGCTTAGATCTCGATGAGAAAAAAGCACAGGTTGTAAGTCTCTCAGATGTCTCAGCAAAGGATGCAATGAAAGTGAATTTTGGAGGAGGAGATAAGTATTTATCTATTACTAATTCTGAAAAATTTGATGGTAATGCCATCGTCGATGAACTAAATGATTTCTATAATGCTATTAAAAATAATCAGCAACCTATGACTAATTGTAGGGCAGCACTTAGGACGAGTATTGTCGCTGATCAGATAGAAAAAATAGCGCTTGAATCTTCGATGATATGAAATTTAAAATAGTATTTTTTATAGCCTTAGGTATCACGTTTAATTCTTGTTCACTCTTTGATGGATTTGAGGAAGAACCGATGTATGTTTCTTTTTCTGAGGATCCATCTTTAGTTGTAGGTCCTGATGAAGGCGCTGACACACATGACATTTTTGCAGTATCAGTATACGCTGACGGTTTCAATGTAGGTGTATTTAATCTACCTGCTGATGTGCCTGTGCTTGATAATAATACTGAGACGGATTTAAGTGTTTTTGCGGTCATTCGTAATAATGGACAAGGTGATAGACCATTAGAATATCCCTTCTACAAGTCTATAGAAATTTCTCGTGCTTTCGAGCCTGGAGGATCGGTGCCTGTTAATCCACAATTTGAATATAAGGATGATTTGAATTTTTTATACATTGAAGATTTTGAAGATCAACACAGAATCACTGAAAATATTGACGGAAGTGACACTATAGTAATCGAGAAGGTCGGTGATGCTCGTAGCGGTTCTTTTTCAGGTGCTATTATGACATCGGAAGCTAATCCATTTTTTGAAAAAGCAACTTTTAATACTTTTAATTCTGCTGACATAAATAACACCTTTGCTTACCTTGAGATGGATTATAAAAATGACATTCCATTCAGAGTTGGAATCATAGGAATTATAGGTAATCAAGCAGAACGTCAATATAAGATTCAGTTAAGCATATCTGAAGAATGGAATAAGATTTACTTGGATTTGACACCAGAGATATTGACTAATAATTATACGAGTTATAAGTTACTTTTCTCCAGTCTTCCAGGAGATACTGATTATGGTACAGTACAGATTGATAATGTCAAGTTGATAACATTCTGATTTTTTGGCAGGGCATACACTTTAATGAGTAATAGACGTCATAGGGAAGTACTTTTATACAGGTTATTAGACTGGTTATCAGCATCTATGGCGTGGATTCTGTTTTTTAGATATCGTAAGTCTGTAGAGCAGTTGCCTACAGATTTTACCTCTTTATTTCAAGATTCTAAGTTGATAGTAGGTCTGATGATTGTACCTTTAGCATGGTTAATTATTTATACAATATTCGATAACTTTCAAGACATTTATAGACACTCAAGATTAGCGACATTAAGGCGTACATTTTTATTGAGTTTGTTTGGTGTAGTGGGTATATTTTTTACAGTTTTAGTTGATGACAATACTTATCAATATACTTCATTTATACATCCATTTCTCAGATTGTTTTTCTATCACTTTTTTATAACGATTGCTTTTAGATTAATCTATCTGACCTGGGCTAAGCGCCGATTGATGTCTGGTAAGATTCAGTACAATACACTCTTAGTGGGAGGTCATGATAATGCAATTCAGTTGTACGATAATTTTCAAAGTCAAGAGAATAATTATGGCCATAAATTTGTAGGCTACATCCCTTTAGGTAATAATGTAGAAGATAGCCTAAAATTGAAATTACCTAAATTAGGGACTGTCGATAACATTGTAGAAGTTATAGAAACAGCTCAAATAGAAGATGTAATTATTGCGGTAGAGACCACGGATCACAAGAAGATTAATCGTATATTTAATAAACTGTATGAATTACGTGATAGTATTAACGTAAAGATTATACCTGACATGTATGATATCATGATAGGAGCAGTTAAGATGAATCACATCTATAATGCAGGACTTATCGAGGTAGATCAAGAATTAATGCCAAAACACGAGAGGTATGCTAAGCGAATTATGGATATAGCTATTTCATTGCTGGCATTAGTGATTTGTATTCCTCTGTACGTTTTTATCATATTAAAAGTGAAATTATCATCTCCAGGTCCAGTTTTTTTTAAGCAAGAAAGAGTCGGTCGTCTCTATAAAAATTTCGATATTATTAAGTTCCGATCCATGTATGTAGATTCAGAAAAATCAGGACCTCAATTAGCTACAGATTCGGATAGTCGTATCACGCCTTGGGGTAAGATTATGAGAAAATATAGATTAGATGAGTTGCCACAATTCTATAATGTTTTGATAGGGGATATGTCTTTAGTAGGGCCACGTCCTGAGAGACAATTCTACATAGATCAGATCATGGATACAGATCCGATTTATAGAAAGTTATTAATGGTAAGACCTGGTATTACATCATGGGGGCAAGTCAAGTTTGGATATGCATCCGATGTATCAGAGATGATTAAGCGATTAAAGTATGACTTAATATATCTAGAAAATATGTCCATCATGATGGATGTAAAGATCCTCATCTATACAGTATTAATATTAATTCAAGGTAGAGGTAAGTAGTATGGATAATGTAAGAAGATATGGACTGATAGGAAAGAAGTTACAACACAGTTTTTCTCCTGATTACTTTAAGAAAAAATTCAATAGTGAAGGTATTACAGATACTGAATATAGAATCTATGAGATGGATGACTTGTCCGAGGTTTTTGCCCTTTTTGAGAATGGAATTTTGGGTCTTAATGTGACGATCCCTTACAAGGAGATGGTAATACCATTATTAGATGAATTAGTAGGAGATGCTAAGGATATTAATGCCGTGAATACAATAAAGAAAGTAGGTGATAAACTGATTGGATATAATACGGATACCTTTGGATTCAGAGAAAGTATTAAACCACATTTGTCTACTCGTAAAGCTAAATATGCCCTAATATTAGGAACTGGTGGAGCAAGTAAGGCAGTTCATCATGTATTGGAAGAATGTGGAATTACGTGCCATTATGTCTCAAGATCAAGTGGTGATATTACTTATAACCTATTAGATAGTCAATATATAAGTGATCATACAATCATTATTAATACGACCCCTTTGGGAATGTTTCCTAATATATCCGAAAAACCTTTGATACCATATAATGGTATTAGTCCCCAACATTTACTCATTGACCTCATATATAATCCTGAAAAAACATTATTTTTGAAAGAAGGTATGCTTCGAGGAGCTACAATTATTAATGGTTTAAAAATGCTTGAATTACAAGCTGAGAAATCTTGGCAGATTTGGAATTCATAATATTGCTTAATGGACAGAGTAACCAGTAGACAGATAGATTTTAGTAATACAGAAATTGCTTTCAGTAGTAAGACAGATAAGGCATTGAAGAAATCTCGATGGCTTTTCAGAATGATGAATAATAAGTTTTTAGTAGGTGCAGGATCTTTGTTTACTCCTCTCGCTTTAAAGCTTAATCTTCCATTTGTGAAGTCCGCATTAAAAGCTACGATATTCGAGCAATTTGTAGGAGGAGAAAATCTCCTTGATACCCAGAAAGTATTAGATCATTTATACAGTTATAATACGCTTACCGTCTTAGATTATGGTGCAGAGGCTAAGACATCTCAAGAAGAACTTGACGAGGTTATGGTTGAGCTTATAAGGGTCATAGAATTCGCTGCCAGTAATAGTTCTGTTCCAGTTATTTCCGTCAAGGTTACTGGTCTATCTAATAATGATCTACTTATTAAAATGCAATCTGATGAGTCTCTGTCGGAAGCGGAAGTTATCCAAAGGCAGCAACTTTTAGAAAGGATGGATACAATCTGCAAGCGTGCTCACGATCTGAAAGTCGGAGTCATGATCGATGCCGAAGAGAGTTGGATGCAAGATTCAATAGATGCTATAGTAGATGATATGATGGCCAGTTATAACAAGACAGAAGTCATTGTCTACAATACTTACCAACTTTATAGAAAAGATAAGTTAGACTATCTTAAGGCATCATATGATAAGGCGATAGCTAATGGTTATATGCTCGGGGCAAAACTTGTTAGAGGAGCTTACATGGATAAGGAACGGAATTATTCAGAAGAGAATAATATTCCTAATATTATAAACGACACAATAGAGGACACACACAGAATGTATGACAGTGCATTAGAGTTTTGTGTAGATAATTATAAGAATATATCTTCAGTCTGTGCTACTCATAATGCTGTAAGTAATCTATTGCAGGCTAAACTGATAGAGGAAAGAGGCATAGATAAAAGTCATCCTCACCTTAACTTTTGTCAGCTATATGGAATGAGTGATAATATTACTTTTAACATTGCTCAAGCTGGATATAACGTTGCTAAGTATGTCCCATACGGTCCTATAAAAGAGGTCATTCCATACCTCATTAGACGAGCAAAAGAGAATACGGCTGTGACAGGTGATATGAGCCGCGAGCTAAAATTTATAAGCGCTGAGATCAGAAGGCGTGGACTGTAGTAGTCTAATAGTTACCTATCCTTAACAACACAAGTGTGCACGCCTCGATCGATTCTATGCCGAGTTGACTTATTTTAGGTACGAGGTCAAAGTTCTCAGATCCAGGATTAAAAATCACTCTCTTTGGTTTTACCATCTTAATTATTTCAAGTAGATCTTTTTGATTCTCTTTAGAAATGTAGACAGTTATTGTATGGAATTTAATGTCAGTAGGAATTTCAGTGACGATAGGAATGTCTTCTATTTTTCCAGGTCTTCTGCCATATGCTATAACTTCATGTCCGTATTTAGTGAGGTCTATAACTGCCTTGTATGCGTATCTTGAGGGCTTAGTAGATGCGCCTATAACTAATGTTGTTTTGCTCATATTTATCTCTTAAAATTTATAATTATTCTCTTATGCAAAGGTCGGTTACTTCTTAAAACTTATTGTACAATTTAAATTTTCTAGTTGTCGGGAAAGATTATAGAAGAGAATTTGTTAAGATTAAGGCATGAACGAATGATTTCGTTGCAGACGAATCGAGTATGATAATACTCGAAAAAAGTGAACCACGAAAGTGGGTGGGCTGACTCATAGCCATTAGCTACCGCCGCGGGAGGCACATGTAATGATGAGTATTTTTAACGCAGAGATTGACTAATTCTATTATAATATAACCGACATTCTAATATTTAAATGATATTAATAGTTCGTAACTATTTCCTTAACTAAACAATCCTTATCATGTTTAAATTACTACTGTAAGATTAGTAACAATGGTACAATAAGTCCAGATCATAAAATCTATCACATCGAAGTAGGGGTACATGCCATATTTCCTTGTCTAATAATAGAAGCATGTTATTGCTTCTTAACGGTAGAATAGTTAAGTGTTAAAGTATATTAAGCCTCGACATTGTGTTGAGGCTTTTTTGTTTCTATAAATATGAGGCTGCCTAAATTTATTACGATTCTACGTAGGGGTAATGTAATATATATGTGTCTTATATATAGTTAATGAGAATGAAACCGAAATTTAACAAACGTAGATTATTTAATCTAATACTATAATTAAGCATTAAGGCCCTATTATAATAATAGGGCTTTTTTTATTCCAACCCTCCCATATGACCCTCGGTCAATCAACAATCTGCATTTGCACTTAGCCTTTTATACCCACATTGATATTTTTCATCTGACAGCTTATTGTCATTTGGATTTTGTAATTGTCTTATAGTTGTCACTTCTATTCTAAAGATGACCCTACAAGATGACTACGCCGTCACAACCAATGTATTTATAACAAATTGCAAGAATATTTATAAACCTTTTATTGAGAAAAATTTAAAGAGAATGTACAAACCAAATTTCGCTGGTGGGAACCAGCTCCAAATGTTGTCATTTAAGAAGGGATCGCCGATAGGTAGATCCTTGTCTTGTTTGATAATGTTTTCCATGTTTTTATTTTTCAGTGGGGGTGCTTATGCTTCTATGATTGACAGCTCACAGGTGAGTAATAAATCAATGGAATGTAATGACGAAGTTGCCGTTTCTAATTACGGTAATTTTAATGCAAGCACTAATTTTAACAGACCCATTGAAGGGGAATACTTGGCAGGATTATCTCCTGGCTATGTATCTAAACATGAAGATCCCACCATTGGTGAGGAATTAACTCATATCGATGCTTATTGTCCATGCATAGATGCTGGATCCTATTCTATCGGTAGTCTATCAGTTAATGGGCCTACGGTTTCATCTACATCACCTTCGGGTTGTGCAGCTAATCTAAAGAGTGCATGGTTCAAGTGTCCAGCTTCTACAGGAGGTGGATGTTCTGTTTTAACTGCATGGTCTTTATCTACGCCATTATCATATAACCCTACTTCTTCAGGATATTATATGTTATGCTATAGAGAGCCTGATGGAAATGGAGGTTATTGCTATAAAGAGAATGATGCAGAATACGTAGATATCAATGCACCAGCACAACCAGAATGTGTGATTCATTGCCCAGCTAATGTGTCAATTAGTTGTGATGAGTCAGCTGACCCTTCTTATACAGGGACAGCTACGGTTAGTGGTGCTAATTGTGATACACCTACAATTACATACTCAGATTCTTATGATGGTTCTTCTTGTCCACAAGTGATAACAAGAACTTGGACTGCTACAGGACAGCAAACTTCTACAACATGCTTTCCTAAGACAATAGCTCATTGGAATTTTACTGGACCAACGACTGGCAATCTTTGTGAAGATTATGGTTACGACCCATTGTCAGGTGGCGGTGTGCATCCATCCTCTACAGATCATTTAAGCTGTGCCCCTAATGCACATATTAGAAATGTAAAGAAGTCTGGAAAGAGTTCTTGTGTACAAGGAGCATTTGGAGCAGCTAAAGCTGCTGCATGTGTTGGAGGACAAGATTCAGGTAGCTATATAAATAATGATAGTGACGCTACAACTTTTGAAATTGCTTTCGGTTCTGGTGATGTTGGGAAACTTACGGAATTTTGCTTTTATGAAAGAGCAGTAGATAATAATGAAAACTTTGGATATAACTATCCTCCAAGTAAATATGGAATAAGAGTTCTTAAGAACGGTTCTGAGATATTTAAAGTGACTAACCAAAATACAACTTCTGGTTGGACTCAAGAATGTTTTGATTTTTCATCTGACCCTGATTTCCAATATAATGGAGCAACAGTATTTAAGTTTGAATTACTTGGATATGCACCTTATCAAGATGGTAAAAAAGATGATGATAATATATGGGAGCTAGATGAGTTTTCAGTAAAGGCGTGTTGTGCTAATAGCTCATCGACTCCTATTATAGAAACTTGCACTCAGACTATAACAATTAATGACACACAAGATCCGACAATCACAGGAGTGCCTGCTGATGCCACTGTATTTTGTGCAGACGATATTCCTGCAGTACCTAATAATGTAGCAGGAAATGATAATTGTAGTTTCATAACGGATTTTGATGAATCTGTCCTAAGCGGAACATCACCTTGTGATTATGTAATCAGAAGGTCTTGGACGGTTATTGATGATTGTAACAATTCAGTATCAAAGTCACAAGACATAACTATCATTGATGATGTTAATCCTACAGGGAGTAATGCTGATGCTATAACTGTACAGTGTTTCAGTAGCATCCCTCCTCCCAATCCTAATATTATAGATGACGAAGCTGATAATTGTTCCACACCTTCAGTTACTTTCTTAAGTGACAATATTACAAGCGTTACATGTGATGGTGAGCCGACTACTGTAATTAGAACTTATAGAATAGAAGATATCTGTGGAAATTTTAAAGATGTAACTCAAACGATTAATGTAGAAGATACCACTAATCCTACAGCAAGTAATCCGGCGACAATAAATGTAGATTGTTTCAAAGACATACCGCAGCCTGATCCATCAGTAGTAATAGATGCCGCTGATAATTGTTCAGGTGCTAATACATGTTCTACACCTAACTTAAATCCATATGATGGTACTAATTCTAATGGTTTAAGTGTATTTAATAGTGCAAATCTTAAAATTGGAGAAGCAATAATAACTGGAATAAGAACATTTTCAGGAAGTACTATATTAGATGAAGATCAGATTAATTTTAGTCAGACTAACGGTCAAGTAGGGATAGTTCAAGGTGTTAGTAACACTTTTGATTCTTCTACTGCAATGACTCACAGATATTCTTTATCTCAAGATGTTTCTAATCTGGCATTAGTCTTTTGGGATATAGATAGTAATGATGAGATGACCTTAGTTGGAAAACTAAATGGTACTAACGTAGCTTATTCAACTACTTTCATAGGTTCAAAAGTGACTCAATCTGGAAACACATTTTCAGATATTTCAGGATCTCAAGCTAACATTCCGTTGCAAAACAGTTTTTCTGTTCAGTTCGCTGGTTTAGTTGATGAGATAGAAATTGTCTTTTGGTCTAATGCAAATGGATCAGGTGGATCGTATACAACTGTATGGGGTAACGGATGCACAGAAGACGAAAATGGAGACGATTCTGGATCTACAACAGTGAGTTTTGTAGGTGATGATATAACTACTGCTGACTGTGATGGTGCAGCTGTAACAGTAACAAGAACATATTTAGTAGAGGATTGTGCAGGTAATTCGATAACAGTGGCTCAGACAATTAATGTCGATGATAACGAAGCACCTACAGCTACTGGTCCAGCTGACCAGAACTTACAGTGTTTTACAGATCTTCCAGCTGCTGATATTGATCTTGTAACAAATATCGCAGATAACTGTAATGATATAGATAAAATAACGGTATCGTTCGACGGAGATGTTGGACCTAATTTAGATTGTGATGGCGGTGATGCAGATCCTTCAGTAATAACGAGAAGCTATAAGATAGAAGATTGTGCTGGTAATGCGACTATCGTCACTCAACAATTCTTCATAGAAGATACAACGCCACCGACAGGAGACACTAAGCCTACGACGGCATTAGAATGTTTCAGTGATTTGCCAGTGGCAGATATTACTGAGGTAATTAACTTAGAAGATAATTGCAGTAATGACGTTACTGTAAGATTTATATCTGACGATGTGCCAAGTGTAACATGTGACGGAGAACCTACTACACTTACACGTACATATAGAATTACAGATTGTTCTGGTAACACAACAGATGTTACACAGATATTTAATATAGCAGATGTTACTAACCCAACTGCATCTAATCCAGCACCTATAGAAGTAGAATGCTTCAGTAAAATACCACAACCTGACGTAGAAGTCGTTACTGATGAGGCGGATAATTGTGATGTAGATAATGGAGTATTAACAGTATCATTTGAAGGTGACGATATAGGAGATGTGACCTGTGATGGAGGTCCAGAAACAATCACGAGAACTTATAAAGTTCAAGATTGTGCAGGTAACTTTATCGAAGTGTTCCAAACGATAACTGTAGACGACCAGACAGCTCCGACTATTTTAGGAGTAGGTCCTGATGGCGAGTACGAGTGTAATACTG
>Ga0209187_1003015_pt1 | contig 14840 bp, 9 predicted proteins | sample BantaG_FD_187430 | JGI IMG/M metagenome (GOLD analysis project Ga0209187, IMG submission 187430) | Marine algal microbial communities from Bantry Bay, Ireland - BantryBay_4 metaG (SPAdes) (version 2) | ecosystem: Host-associated > Algae > Red algae > Unclassified | place: Bantry Bay, Ireland... | reverse complement strand
TAAGATAGTATTCGTAAGTGTCACGGTCAATTTAGAATCAGTCTCTCCAGTAAATGTAGCAATACCAGCTCCAATAACACCAAAATTTGATACTATCGTAGAATGAGCTATATCAACACTTACAGTACTTGTATCAGTAGCATTTAATGACATCGCACCACCAGCTCCTTCTCCTTGGTTGATATTTGTAGAAAATTCAGAGTTATTAATGATTACATCAAAATCAATAGTCGATAATACCGCTCCTTGAGTTGATGCAAAGTTTTCTCTAAAGATCGAATTGTTAATCTCCACTGTAGCTTCATAGTCAGTAACTTCGAAAGCAACTTTTTCTTGACCTCCTAATACTCCACCGAAATCCCCAGTATTTCCTTCGAAATATGATTCATTGATTGTTACATCGGAAGCACCATTTATACTAACTACTCCAGCTCCAGTTGCACCAGTATTCCCAATAAATTGTGACCTATTGATTGTTAAGTTAGCAGTATCCGCTTGAATATATAAAACACCTCTATCTCCAAGATTATCTTCAAAGTAACAATCATTTAACTCTACTTGAGCATTAAAAGCACTTGAGATACAACTTCCTGCAGCTCCACCAGCTGATGAATTAGAATCATATGAGTTACCAGTGTATATGAATGTTCCAAAACTCTGAGTATTACATGCTCCTCCAAAATTTCCAGAATTACTTTTGAATGTATTATTAATGTGATTAATAACAACACCATCTCCTAATTCTAAAACAGCACCTCCACTTCCAGCAGCACTATTTCCATCGAAATTACAATTTGATACTGTATAACTAGCCGAAGCTCCAAAGATTGCGCCTGCAGCTCCAGTTGCTACATTATCAATAAATGTACAATTGTCTATTACTAATGAATTCACTCCACTAGCTAGTTCTCTTCCGTCATAATAAAAGCAACCTGCATTTCCTGAGCTATTCCCAGTAAATGTACAATTTTGCAGTGTTCCAACACTATTCCAAATAAACATTGCACCACCAAAACCACCATTATTTTGGTTATTTGTGAACGTACAGTTGTCTACCATTAGATTAGTAGTTCTTAATGGATAAAGTGCTCCTCTAGCTGTGATATTATCTCTAAACTCACTGTTAGTTACTGTAAATCCATCTAACCCATTCGCCAATGCACCAGCCGCTTGGTTTCGTGCAAGTGATTTTTCAAATAAGCAGTTATCAATTTTTGAATCATCAGCGTCACCGACTAAATACATACCAGCACCACTTGTACCAGCGTTATTTGAAAAAATACAATTTGAAACTTCTACTGTACTTACTGAATAAACACCAGCTCCAGCCCAAATATAATTGTTATCTGGTAAAGGAGTCACATTAGATGCTGCAGCTCCTCCAGAAATAGTTAAGCCATCAAGAATAACTATATCAGTTGCTCCAACATCTACAGTCATAACATGAAATAAGTTATCTTCTCTGTTGGCAGTAAATACATTATCCATATCATCACCCGCTACATCACCAGAAAGAATAGTCGTATTACCATCTACTCTATCATCAATACTTGCTTCTGTACCAGCAAATCCTCCATATATATTTATAGGATTCATGACTAAGAAAGTATTAAATGTATCTAGTCCAGCATCGGCAGGAACATATGTTCCGGCTGCTATCCATACATCACCTGATGTCGCAGCTCCAAGTGCAGCTGAAAGATCCGTGTAAGCATCAGCCCATGAAGAACCATCATTCGCTCCAGAAGCAGCACCGTTTACATAGGTCTGAGCTTGTGAAGTTGTAAATAGACCAATCATTAGAAAGGCCATTAAAAATTTTTGTGTAAATCTTGTTTTCATTAATTTTGATTTTACAAGTTAAATAAATTTGAGTTTAATCTAAAATAGTTGAGTTTTCATTAAAATAGAAAGTGAATTTATAAAAAAATAAGGATTAGCCATTCTAAATGCCAATTTTCTTTTACTCTCTGTGTTTGTTGCAATCTAAAAATTTACTGCTCCATTTCCTAGAAATAAACTCATTTGATCCTATTGCTGTCGTATAGAAGATGTAAAAATTAGATTTTTTAAGATAATTAGTCATAATATTCAGTTTTTTGGCGCAATTCATCTGCAATAATACACTTATCAACTACAATTAACATCAATTCGTAGAATACTCGGGAAACTAAGGCGCATTTTAAAGTTTCCTGACTTGTCTTTTTGTATCTTTGCACACGTATTCAAATTAGATTAAGTTTTTGAATTTCGAGATGCCAGAAAAGTATGGAAACAAAACAAAAGATATTAGATCAGACCTTTGATCTTATTATGAAATTTGGAATTAAAAGTGTCAGTATGGATGATATTTCTAAACGAATAGGAATCTCCAAAAAAACGATATATCAATATTTTGAAAATAAAAAAGGTCTAATTCATGAAGTTATAGAAAACCACATCACAAAGGATGAAGAAGAGATAAGTGCAATAATTAAAGGCGCAAAAGATGCAATTGAAGAGATGTTACTTGTAGCAAAACATGTTCTTGTATTCCTCAGAGGTATGAGCCCTTCTATGATGTTTGATACTCAAAAATACTATCCAAAAATTTGGGCTCGTGTCGAAAATCAACATTTCACTTTTATATTAAATACAATAGTCGAGAATATAAAGCGTGGACAAAATGAAGGTTTTTATTGTGATGATATAGATGCAGATATAATTTCTAAGATGTATGTCCGCCAAATATTGACCTTAGCAGATGAGACTGTTTTTCCTTTGTCTAAATACGAAAGAAGTGATCTCTATAAATCTCTTGTAACCTACCATGTAAGAGGACTACTTAATGATAAAGGAAGAATAAAAGCACAAAACTTAAAACTTGAATAAAACCAAATTCCACACTTTCAATTAAATACTAACATCAATAAATCAACCTATAAAAAATAATAAAATGAGAATCATACTTACGATTTTCTCCATCATTTCACTGATAAATAATACTATTGGACAACAAAGCTTTTCGCTTGATGAAGCTATTGCTTATGGTATAGAAAATCAGAATTCAATTAGATTGAGTGATCTTGAAATTGCTAATTCGGAATCAGAAATAAAGGAGGTAAAAGCAATTGGAATGCCACAAGTTAGTGGTGCAATAGATTACAGCTATTACTTCTATGTTCCACAACAACCTGTTGAAGACTTCATCAGTCCGGCAGTCTATCAAGTCCTAGCGGCCGAAGGGTTGCCAACAACAACACAAGGTCCTCCTGAAACATTCAATTTGGCCTTTGTACAGCCACAACAATTTAATGTTGGTGTATCAGCTAGCATGTTAGTTTTTGATGGATCCTATTTGTATGCTATAAAAGGAGCAAAACTATACAGAGAACTTATAAAAAAACAAAAGGATGCTACCGTAGATGAAATAAAAGCAAACATAACAAAGGCTTATACGTCAATATTAATAGCCGATGAAAACAAAAAAACATTATCAGACAATATAAAGACTCTTGATAAATCTCTTCTAGAGGTAAAAGCAATGTATGAAGCTGGATTTATGGAAAGTTTGGATGTAGATAGATTACAACTTTCATATGATAATCTGAACATCCAACTTCAAAACATAGATGGGTTAATTGAGCTATCAAAAAATTTATTGAAATTTCAAATGGGTTATCCGTTGGATAATGAGATCTCACTAAAAGAAGATATAAATGAATTGATATTAAAATTTGATGCCGAAGCAGATATTGAAACTATAAGAATAGATCCGAATCTGAGAGCAGAGTATCAATTACTCAACACTACACAAGAATTAAATGACCTCAATCTAAAAAGATATAAAGCTGGCTATCTTCCAAATGTAGGTGCATTTGCCAGTTTTCAAGAATCACTTCAAAGATCAAACTTGTTCGACGGAGAACAGACAGGTTTTTTACCTACAGGAGTTGTAGGATTTTCAATCAATGTACCAATCTATGATGGTGGAGAGAAGAGCGCTAAAATCCAAAAGGTAAAACTAGATATAGAAAAAGTAGATCTTCAAAAAACAGAATTTACTAGAGGCATGACACTTCAAGCTAAGAACGCAAAAGTTGCGATGGCCAATGCTAAAAGAAACTTAACCAATAGACAAAAAGCCCTCGAAATAACAGAAAGTATATATGACAGAACAAAGATCAAATTCACGGAAGGTGTTGGATCTAGTGTAGAAGTAACTCAAGCAGAAAATACGCTCTATCAAGCTCAAGCGGAAGTCATCTCAGCAATGTACGATTTATTGACAGCGAAAGTGGATTTGGATATAGCCCTTGGAAAATTGTAAAACCAAAATCAATGCAAAATATAAACACAAAAAAAATAATCTTTAGAGTTATCTCTCGAGATTCTAAATATTTTAAGATGAAGAATATAATCAATATACTTTTACTCGCAATTATCTTAGTCGGTTGTGGTGAAAAACCGGTAGACATGACCAATGTTGTTGACGTTAAAAAGGAATTACAAAAGAAAAAGGACGCTAAAAAAGTTCTTGAAACTGAGATTACTGCCCTAACAAATAAAATCTTAGAACTAGAGCCAAGAAAAGAAAAGGCTCCACTTCTTATTACAACACAAACCTTAGAAGCTACTGATTTTAATAGGATGATAGAAGTACAAGCATCCGTTCTAAGCGACAATCAGGTCTATGTCAGCAGTGAAACAGGTGGAAGATTATTAAGTGTTTTGGTCAAAGAAGGTCAATATGTAAATCGAGGTCAATTAGTAGCACGAGTAGACTTACAATCACTTCAAGATCAAAAATCAGAACTCGAAACATCAATATCTCTGGCAAAGGATGTATATGATAGACAAAAGAGACTATGGGATCAAAATATAGGTTCAGAGATTCAATACCTGCAAGCAAAAAATGGTTACGAACGATTACAAAAGACAATGACAACATTAAGCACACAGCTTAAGAAAGCCAACATTTATGCACCTATATCTGGAGTAGTCGACATGGAGTTCTTGAAGGCAGGAGAGCTTGCCGCTCCTGGAGCACCTATTGTCCAAATGTTTAACCCAAACAAGCTGAAAATCACTGCTGATATCCCTGAAACATATCTTGGTAAAATCAAAAGAGGAGATAAGGTTGAAGTTAATATTCCTGCAATCAATCAAGAAATGACCAAGAAAATAACATTGCTAGGTAGAACTATAGACCCAAGTAACAGAACATTTAAAGTAGAAGTAGCAACTGACAGTAAGAAGGGGACGATAAAACCAAATCTGCTGGCAGAATTAAAATTTAATGATTACTCAAAAAAGGATGCTATTGCTGTTCCTTTAGAAATAGTACAACAAGAAGTTTCTGGCAAAAAATTCGTCTATACTACTACGAATAAGGATGGCAAAATTGTAGCTCAAAAAAGCTACGTAGTTACTGGAGAAGGTTACGAAGGGAAAATTATCATTGAAGAAGGATTATCTGCAGGAGATCAAATTATCATAGATGGAGCTAGAAGTATATCAAATGGTGACCCTATTAAAATAACGAACAATTAATCCCAATAAATCATGGAAATAATAAAAGATAAACTCCGAGAGTTTGGGTTGAGTTCTTTTGCTGTAGATAATGCAACAAGTGTTTTTCTTGTAGCATTGATGATTTTCTTATTTGGAATATCATCATATACAAGCATACCAAAAGAACAATTTCCTGAAGCGTCTCTTCCCACCGTCTATATCAACACACCTTACTTTGGTAATTCTGCAGAAGAGATTGAAAACCTGATATCCCGACCACTTGAAAAAGAAATTGAGTCGATCTCAGGATTAAAAAAAATCACTTCTACTTCTATTCAAGATTTTTCTGTGATGATCGCAGAATTTGGCGCTGATTTGGAGATAGAGGATGCTGTAAGGAAAGTAAAAGATGCCGTTGACAAAGCAAAACAAGAATTACCAAATGACTTAGATCAAGATCCTGCTGTTTTAGAAATTAAATTTTCTGATATTCCAATAGTATCAATTAATGTATCAGGAGAATACAGCCAAGATGACTTAAGAGAATATGCGGAATATGTTCAAGATCGAGTCGAAGCACTCAAAGAAATAAATAAGGTTGATCTAAAAGGAGCACTTGAACGAGAGGTACAGATCAATGTAGATCTCAATAAAATGCAATCACTCAAGGTGTCATTTGGAGACATTCAGAATGCAATCCAATCTGAAAATATGACCATGAGCGGTGGCGAAATGGTAAATAACGGGTTTCGTAGAGCACTCAGAGTTGTAGGGCAATTTGAGAATGTAGAAGAGATGCGAAATATAATCGTGAAAAGTGAAAACCAACGGCCTATTGTATTAAAAGATATAGCTGAAGTGAAATATACTTTCGAGGATAGAACATCTTATGCGAGATCCGATGGCGATCCAGTAATCTCCCTTGATGTAATCAAAAGAAGAGGTCAAAATTTACTATCTGCTGCGGATAAGATCAAAGTAATTATAGAGGATGCGAAAAAAGTGTTACCAACTGATCTTAAAATCAGCTTATTTAATGACCAATCCGAAAACACTAGAAATCAAGTAGACAATCTTGAAAATTCTATTATTTCTGGTGTCATTTTAGTAATTCTTGTTCTTCTATTTTTTCTAGGATTAAGAAATGCTGCATTTGTAGGTTTGGCTATTCCATTATCAATGCTCATGGGTATTCTATTCTTGAATATTACGGGTACTACTTTGAATATCGTAGTATTATTTTCTTTGATTTTAGCACTTGGTTTACTCGTAGATAATGCCATTGTGGTCGTAGAAAATATATATAGATATATGCAGAACGGTTATAGTGGACCCGATGCTGCCAAGTATGGTGCAGGAGAAGTAGCATGGCCTATTATTGCATCCACGGCAACCACGTTAGCAGCATTCCTACCACTAGCCGTCTGGCCAGGGATAGTTGGAGAATTCATGAAGTACATGCCTATTACTTTGATTATCGTGTTGTCTTCATCATTATTCGTTGCATTGGTGATTAATCCTGTTTTTACGGCAACATTTATGAAGGTAGATGAGAAAGCAGAAAATAAAGGTGCCTATAGAAAAAAGGTGAGAAACATATTGATTGGTACTGCAGTTCTTCTACTTGTTTCAATAGCAGGTGCTATATCAGGAAACGATACGATTCGAAATCTTTTCGCATTTTCTGTAGGGCTAGTATTACTTAACTTCTTTATCCTTCGACCGCTATCATTCCGATTTCAAAATGGAGCATTACCGCTTTTAGAAAAAGGATATAAGAAGTTTATATCGTGGGTATTGAATGGTGTAAAACCTTACCTAATATTTTTTGGATCATTTGCTCTTTTATTTATAGTAGGAATATTGATTTCAACATTTCCGCCAGATATAGAGTTTTTTCCATCGGCTGATCCAATATATGTAAATACATTCGTAGAATTACCAATGGGTGTTGACATAAAGACAACAAACGAGATTGTAAAAGATATAGAAAAAGACATCACGAAAGTTCTAGAAGACAGAATGCAGATCGTAGAAGCTGTGTTAACTCAAATCGGAGAAAACACTTCTGACCCTAATGAACCTCCTGCTCCAGGTGTAACGCCTAATAAAGCAAGAATCACAGCAACATTTGTCCCAAGCAGTGAAAGAGGAGAACTAAGTACCAAAGATATTATGAATGATATCCGTACTGAAGTAATCGGTAAATACTCTGGTGTTCAAGTCATAGTTGCACAAAATGCGAATGGTCCACCCACTGGTAAACCGATCAATCTTGAGATTAAAGGAGAAAATATTGATTCGTTAATTCTATTATCAGACAGAGTCCAAGAATTTATGAATGCGCTCAGCATTCCAGGAATAGAAGAACTTAAAAAAGATGTAAAACTTGGAAAACCTGAGCTGTTGATCAATATCGATAGAGAAGCAGCTCGGAGATATGAATTGAGCACATATAGTATTGCAAATGCTTTACGTACTTCTGTTTTTGGAAGCGAAGTGAGTAAATTCAAGCAAGGAGAAGACGAATATCCTATCATGGTACGCCTATCTGATGAGTACAAGAATGACATCAACAAACTCATGAATCAGAAAGTAACATTTCGTAATCCAGCGAATGGTAGAATAGTACAAGTTCCAATCTCGGCAGTTGCAAAATACGAGTATAGTTCAACTTATAATAATATTAGAAGAAAAGATGGAGAACGTGTAATTACAATTTTCTCTAATCTACTCGATGGATATAATGCAAATGAAATCGTAGCAGAATTACAAACTAATTTGGATGACTTTGATTTTCCAGAAGGATATACGTTCGAATTTACCGGTGAGCAACAACAACAAGCTGAGGACATGGCTTTCTTGGGAGGTGCTTTCATATTTGCACTGTTTTTAATATTTATCATTATCGTAGCACAGTTTAATTCCATTATCAGTCCATTTATTATATTGCTGAGTATACTTTTCAGTACGATTGGAGTGATGTTGGGTTATTTCCTATCTGGTATGACTTATTCTGTAATATTCTCGAGTGTGGGTATTATTTCATTGGCAGGAGTAGTCGTAAATAATGCCATTGTACTCATAGATTATATCAATCTCCTCATTCAGCGAAAGCGAGAAAGTATGGGTATCGATGATATGTATAATATGGACAAACTTGATGTCAGAGACGCTATTATTGAAGGTGGTGCAACTAGATTAAGACCTGTACTTTTAACGGCAATTACGACGGTGCTTGGGTTAATTCCATTGGCTATGGGTATCAATTTTAATTTTTTCACTCTGATTTCTGAGTTGGATCCAAAAATATTTATTGGAGGAGACAATACTGCACTTTGGGGGCCTATGTCATGGACTATTATCTATGGACTTTCGTTTGCTACTTTTTTGACTTTGGTTGTAGTGCCCGTAATGTATTGGTTGGCATACAGAATGAAAGCAACGGGAAAGAGACTTTTTGCAAGCAAACCAAGGGTTAATAAGGGTTAAATTCAAATAAACTATTAGCTGATTTAAAACCAGTAATATTCGTGAGGATGTTGCTGGTTTTTTGGTTTTTTTTGAAATTTAATAGCCCTTTAGACTAGATGGGTTTAACCCTATCTCCTGTCTTTCTCTCAAGAGGGAAAGATGTAACCATACGGTAGTAAAGTTAACCTCGTCGAATATGTTTTAGAAAGAATAATACAAAAGGCGAACAGTCAAAAGTCGAAATATAGCATATCGAAATACCAAACAGTCTACTAAAAAGGGATGTTCAGAAGTTAACCCACCTGTTTCTTTATTGAGTCAATAAAGAAATGAAGCGTTATTTTTTTGAAAAGATATCCTGTTAAATCAAGTCAATTGGCCTTAGCTGGTTTAGTCATTAGAATTATATTTCGGCGTTAAAAGTTCACAAGTGTTTGATCCGCCAGTTGGCGGAGAGTTTTGTGAGCTTAGTCTAAATATGATTTTAATGGCGTTAAGAATCAGGTAAAGCCTTGGGTTTTTTGGTCAAAGGTGGCTTTGCAAAGCAAAACGCCCAAGTTCTACGAATCGCTTTTGGCCGAAGGTTTGCGCTGGTAAGCGCTGTAGCCAAGCCAAAAATGAACGTCCAGCGCATACGCCTCCGTGCGTTTGTCTCTTCGAAACAAGCCACACTTGGGCGAGCGAAATGTTCAATTGAAAAATATTACCTCGTATTTACGTATAATCATAGAAAAACGGTGAAATTGTTCAGAAGTAAATAACCTATTAACTATATTATTAAAGTACATTCAATATTACGGAATATCCCCAAAATAACAAAACCCTCTCCAACGATGTCGAAGAGGGTGAAACTTAAAAATTTAAGGTGTTTTCAATTTTTCAAGATTACATCAATCCTTTTATTATATCCTCCTCTGTAATACCTTCTGCTTCCGCTTTATAGTTTACTACGACTCTGTGTCTGAGTACATAATTTGCTATAGCTTTTACATCTTCGATATCTGGAGAATATTTTCCTGAGATTGCTGCATGTGCTTTTGCACCTAGTACTAAGTATTGAGATGCTCTGGGTCCTGCTCCCCAACTTATATATTTATTTACAGCTTCTGTTGCCATCGCCGTATTGGGTCTTGTCTTACTTGCTAAACCAACAGCATATTCTAATACATTATCTGCTATTGGAATTTTTCTAATTAACTCTTGGAAATATAATATTTGCTCGCCAGTTAAAATTGTTTTTAATTCAACTTTTTGATTAGAAGTTGTTCCTTTTACAACAGCTATTTCTTGTTCATATGTTGGATAGTCTAAAGGAATATTAAACATAAATCTATCTAGCTGTGCTTCAGGAAGTGGATAAGTACCTTCTTGTTCGATAGGGTTTTGTGTAGCCAATACGAAAAACGGCTTATCCAAAACATGTCTTACACCACTAATAGTTACTGATCTCTCTTGCATCGCTTCCAAAAGTGCTGCTTGAGTTTTTGGAGGTGTTCTATTGATCTCATCAGCCAATACAATATTGGTGAATAATGGTCCTTTATTAAATTTGAATTTTCTATTCTCATCCAATATCTCCGCACCTGAAATATCTGATGGCATCAAATCGGGTGTAAACTGAATTCTCTTAAAGTCTAAATCTAGGACTTCCGAAATCGTACTTACTAAAAGTGTTTTTGCCAATCCCGGAACTCCAACTAGCAAGCTATGTCCATTACTGAACAGAGAAAGAATAACTGTTTTTACCACATCATCCTGACCTACAATTACTTTTGCTATCTCAGCTTTCAAATCTTTATACGCTTTTGCTAAGGCATCTACCGCTTCAACTTCTGATTTATATTGCATTCTTGTTCTATATTAAAATTAGAAACCCGTGGTAATTCGCCACGATATCTTCAAAAAGTGTGTAAAAATATAAAATAACGCTTTACAAACGAGATATACGTCAACTATGTTTTCGTGTAACATTAGTTTAACCTATTCATTCTAAATAATTAAATTAATTTCAAAAAGGAAATATCTAAAAATCACTGTTCAGCTATTATTATTTTATATTCGTCCCACAGCTCCTTACTAAGAATAATAAAAGTCAAGCAATAGCTAATGTAACTGTATGACTATTTATGTTTTAAGTCTTTTACCAAAAAAAAAATCCATATTAATGAAATATATTTTTAGCCTTTCTTTTTTTACTATCTTATTCTTATCAGCTTGTTCTAATTCAATAGTAGAACCCACCATAGAAAAAATTGAAGATGTTGAAATAATTGAGATGTCAAAAAGCAAACTCGAATTGAATGCTTTTATGATTATAAAAAATCCTAATTCATTTTCTCTTGATCTCGCCAAAGCGAATCTCAAAGCATATGTTGATAATATAGAATTAGCTACGATTGATCAGAAATTTGAGACATCAATGCCAGCAAATGAAAACTTCAAGATGCCTATCAATATCAAAATGGATCTTGATAAATTATATAGAGAAAACCCTATCGCGGCAATTGGAAAAGGAATTCAAATCATGTCAGATAAAAAATTGATGGTAAAATTCAAAGGTACTATTGATGTCGGAAAAGGAATAGCCAAAGTATCTGTTCCTATAGATCAAGAAGAATTGGTTTCATTCTAATTAAATCAAAATATCCAATTTGTTAGAAATATTAAAACCAGGTTTATATACTACGCTACAAGATAAAGGAAGAAAAAACTGTAGCCATCTTGGCATTCCTACTTCAGGTGCTATGGATTCAATTTGCGCATCTGATGCGAATAAAATTATTGGAAATAAACCTAATTCTAGTGTATTAGAATGTACGATCATTGGCCCACAGATTAAATTCTTTAAACCAACAATTATTTCTATAACTGGAGCTGTGATCCAACCATTTATCAATGGACGCCCATCTTTTATAAATGAAATTCTAAAGATAGAAAAAGGGGATGTTCTCTCTTTTGGCAGAATAGTAAAAGGTGCTAGGTTTTATATTGCTATTCATGGCGGATTTCACGGACAAAAAATATTAAAAAGTCAATCTGCATGCATTACAAGTTCAATCATGAGCCTTGTTAAAAAACATGACGAAATACAATACTCTTCGTATGAAGGAAACTTCGTTCAACAAAAATTAGACTTAAGAAACATTGGAAATAAAAAAATCGAGGCTCAGAGAGGATGCGAATATGATACATTGGAAAAAATAATTCCAAATTTAAGTACTCTTTTTCATTCCTCATTTAATATAAAAAAGGATAGTAATAGGATGGCTTATAGGGTAAGTCACGAAAATGAATTTTCTCATAATAAAAGTATTTTATCTTCTGCTACTATCCCTGGAACAGTGCAACTTACTCCCGCTGGAGATCTAATTTTCCTTATGCGTGATGCACAGACTACAGGGGGCTATCCAAGGGTCTTGCAACTTACAGAAACTGGAATTTGTAATTTGTCTCAACTGAAAGCAGGTGAAAGCTTTGAAATGAATCTTGGTTGATCGTTCTTTTTCGTATTTTTGCACCTCTAAAAAGTAGAAGGAGAAAATGATTGATAAGTTACAAGCTATAAAAGAGAGGTACCATTATTTACTGGAGCGTATGTCTGATCCTGAAGTAAGTTCAAATCAGAAGGAATTTGTTAAAATTAGTAAAGAGTACAAAAACCTGGAGCCCGTTGTCCAAAAAGGAGATCATTATCAAAATGTAATGGCAAATATCAATAATGCCAAAGAGATGTTGAAAGATTCTGATCCAGAGATGAAGGAGATGGCAAATATGGAACTTGATGAATTGATACCTCAAAGAGATGCACTACTTGAAGAAATAAAGGTCCTCTTGATTCCAAAAGATCCTGAAGATGAAATGGACGTAATTTTTGAAATTCGATCTGGTGCAGGAGGTGATGAAGCTAGTATTTTCGTTGGAGATCTACTAAAAATGTATTTGAAATATTTCGAAAATCAAGGATGGAAAACTGAAGTCATAGACGAAAGTGAAAATTCCGTAGGAGGTTTTAATAAGATCATATTAGATGTCAAAGGTCAAAATGTTTATGGTAAATTAAAGTTTGAATCCGGCGCTCATAGAGTTCAGCGTGTTCCCAAAACAGAAAGTCAAGGTAGAGTTCATACATCAGCCGCAACTGTTGCTGTAATACCACAATACGAAGAAGAAGATATTGATATTAACAAAGCAGATTTAAGAACTGATACTTTTCGTGCCAGTGGAGCTGGAGGTCAGCACGTAAATAAAACTGAATCTGGAGTAAGATTTACTCATATTCCTACAGGTATAGCTGCAGAAAGTACTGAAAGTAGATCTCAGATAAAAAATAGAGATATCGCAATGCAACGTCTCTATCAAAAAATCAAAGAAGTAACTCGAGCAAAAATTGATCAAGAACAAAAAAGCCAACGACAATCACTTGTTGGTTCTGGAGATAGATCTGACAAAATAAGAACTTACAACTATCCTCAGAACAGACTGACAGATCATAGAATAAACCTAACACTATATAGTTTGGACAAAGTTGTCCAAGGTCAGATAGAAGAGATCATAGAAGCATTAGTTGTATTTGAGAATGCCGAGAAGATGAAAGTTGGTACGTAGAGATAATAATTTTCCTTTTTAAAGCGAATAATAATTTTTATCACTCTACTATTTTAGATCAACTTAAACCATTATCATTTTTGTGCATTGTTACTATATGGGAAAATTCAAATTACCAGAAGGCACAACAGATAGAGATATCAACAGAATAATTGAGATGGCATGGGAAGACAGAACAACTTTCGATGCAATTGAAGAACAGTTTGGGATTCCAGAAAAAGATGTTATCAAACTCATGAAGCGTGAAATGAAACTCAGTAGCTGGAAAATGTGGCGAGAAAGAGTTCAAGGTAGGAAGACAAAACATGCGTCAAAACGTAATTTCACAGAAGGTAGACATAAGTGCAGTAGACAAGGTCACATCAATAATAATAAGATTTCGAAGAGATAGAAGAATTTGTATTTTATAGAAAATCCAATAACTTTTGTTGGTCGTAGGCTCCAGCCTACGATTAGAATATGATCGCATCATCATTTCTTCTTCGTAATGCTAGAGATCTCTTAATATTTAATTAGACATGTGCTAAATAATCATTTAAACATCGACATTCGGAAATGTCGACGAGCATTATTTTGATTACCATCGTAACTCGTAACTGTTGGTCGTAGGCTCCAGCCTACGATTAAAATATGATAACATCATCATTTCTTCTTTGTAATGCTAGAGATCTCTTAAATATTTAATTAGACTTGTGTGAGATAATCATTTAAACATCGACATTCGGAAATATCGACGAGCATTATTTTGATTACCATCGTAACTCGTAACTGTTGGTCGTAGGCTCCAGCCCACGATTAAAATATGATAACATCATCATTTCTTCTTTGTAATGCTTTAAACATCGACATTCGGAAATATCGACGAGCATTATGGTGATTAACGTCGTAACTCGTATCTGCTGGTCTTACCTCCAGCCTACGATTAGAATATGATTGCATCATCATTTCTTCTTCGTAATGCTAGAGATCTCTTAATATTTAATTAGACATGTGCTAAATAATCATTTAAACATCGACATTCGGAAATGTCGACGAGCATTATGTTGATTACCTTGTTGGTCGTAGGCTCCAGCCTACGATTAGAATATGATTGCATCATCATTTTTTCTTTGTAATGCTAGAAATCTCTTAATATTTAATTAGACATGTGCGAGATAATCATTTAAACATCGACATTCGTAAATGTCGACAAGCATTATGGTGGTTGATTATTAATTGAACAGGCGATAATAAAGTGTAAAATCTACCTAATTGATTCTATGAAGCCT
>Ga0209187_1003014_pt1 | contig 14841 bp, 12 predicted proteins | sample BantaG_FD_187430 | JGI IMG/M metagenome (GOLD analysis project Ga0209187, IMG submission 187430) | Marine algal microbial communities from Bantry Bay, Ireland - BantryBay_4 metaG (SPAdes) (version 2) | ecosystem: Host-associated > Algae > Red algae > Unclassified | place: Bantry Bay, Ireland... | reverse complement strand
TCTTGTAGCCATATCCCTGAGAATAGTATTGTCTAATTTGATTAATTGTTTTCATTCGTATTGGTTTATATGCCATATATGATCTTTTTAGATCATATATAATTCATCATCACCATTCTACATACTTTTAGAAGTCTTAGCTGAATAAAACAGGGGGGTCAGCTTCGAGCATTAGGGGGGTCAATACTTCCGTCAACTGGGGGGTCAATACTAGGTCAATAGACAATAGAGAGAGAAATATTAAAATTAGCTTTCAATCAAGGGTATGAGCTACAGAAATCAGATCCTGAGTTAGCCTCAAGTATTGCTAGTTCCTTCAGCGATCCTACGATCCCTTATGCAAATGGATTCATTGGAGGTGTAGTAGAACACATCAAAGAGATTGGTCAGTCACCAGAGTTATTTTTGAATCGTATTAAAAGTAAAGATTCGATTGATAGAAGTATAGAAAGGTAGTCTTCCTTAAATTTCGACCTTCTTATTGTACTCGTCAAGCGTTTCATTTTTAAAACTAGCTAAATACGTCTCAGTAGTTTTTTCTGATTCATGACCAAGCATTTCTTTTATTATGGCTGTTGGTACATCCTGATATTTTAGATTTGTTGCAAACGTATGTCGTGACCAATAAGAACTTATTTTTTGAATATCAGCTCTCTTGCACAAAGAACTTAGAGCTTTATTAAAACGCTTCAGTGCATTCTTAGCTGATCGATATTGAGCCTCTTTACTTTCATGTGATTTAATGATACCAAAAACGAATTCATCCTCTTTTTTACCTTCAGTATATTTTTGTAAAATTTTCTGAAGTTGTTCATTGATACCAATAGAATATTCTTTTCCTGTTTTTGCTCTTACATAATTAATTCTACCGTCATGAATGTTTGCTAATCGAAGAAATGCCAAATCTATGAAAGAAATGCCCCATAAAGCATAAGAAGCGAAAAAGTAATCTTTTGCTCTTTGCTCCCAACCGCTCTTCACTTCAATTTCTTTGAGTTTTTGCAAGTCTTCTTTTTTAATCACCCTTTTTTGGGTAGTCTTCTTTTTAATTGAATAATAAAAGAAAGGATCATGGTCTTTTTCTAAGAGCTTTTCCTTTCTAGCAAAATTGATAACAGCTCTAATTCCTCTCATATATACAGCTAAACCATTAACAGAATTTTTCTTCTTATTTCTACTTAAGTACCATTCATCATATGACTGTAACCATGAATAATCTATATGCTTTAAAGGAAAGTCTAATTCAGATTTTAAAGTCTCGCAGTGGTAAGTTTTAATGCTGCGTAGAATCTGTTCATAATACTTAGCAGTACCAATTTTTTGTAGTTTGGTTTTTGACTGAATAAGAGACTTTATGTAGTCAAATGTCATAACCAATTTTCCATGATCTTGGATTAATTGTTTTACCTTTTTTGCAGTAATTGGCTCTGTTATTTTTTCTTCTTCGATTATTGAAAGAATCGTATTTGAGATGTCTGTTTTCTTTTGTTCTAAGAGATTGGTTAACCTAGTTCTATTGCCTTTATATTTCTTAGTGATAGATTTGGATTTTTTATTCCATTCTGTTGATGATAAACTATGCCCAGATTGAAAGTCAATTGTTTTCCTATTTAGAACTACTCGTATAACAATAGGATATGTTCGGTCTGCTTTGATTCTGCGTGTATCTTGATATAGTTTTACTGATAAATTCATACTTCAAGATACAATTATTTGCGTGCAATTTGCGTGCAAATATTAAATTCTTATGATTCGAATTAGGTTATTATTATCTATTAGCGTAGTGCTAATCGACATTTTACACCAAAAGAAACCATTTCAAACCATAAAATTCATGACTCATAATCAGAGGGTCTGGGGTTCAAGTCCCTGTGGGCCCACCACAACTAAAGCCGATCATTCAGATGATCGGCTTTAATTTTAAACTTTACAAATTAATAACTCAGTAAGTAAAACCAATATATCTAACACTCTCGATAACTAGATGCCATGTTTATACATCATATATAGTCGCTCTTTAGATCAATATTATACTGGTGCATCAAATCAAACCTTCGATCTAAGATTAAAGAGTCATCTTTCAGGTAAGTACAGATCAGGTTTTACAATAAAAGCTACAGATTGGGAAGAATATTTGATCATAAAAGTAGATTCATACGGACATGCTAGAAAGATGGAAAATCATATAAAATAAATGAAAAGCAGAGTCTTCATTGAGAATTTAAAAAAATATGCAGAGTTGAGAAGAAAGCTGCTGGACCGAACGAGTAATTGACTCTCCCGATAGCTATCGGGACAGAGGGTCTGGGGTTCAATCCCGATAGCTATCGGGATGTGGGCCCACTACATTATCAAGGAGTTATGATCATATGTAACATAACTCCTTTTTATCTAGTTTTTTAACACATTAGGGTTTCAAGCCCAGTAATTCTATCACGTACACTTAGTTTAGAGATACCCTGAAGTCCAGACCAAACGAAAATGATTTCAAGCCAACCTTAAAATCAACGTTGGAATCAGCGGTTAAGTTACTTGTGTTTCTGTATTGAGCTCTTAAACCTATATCAAATTTTCTCCAAACTCTTTTGGATGCTATGGCTCCAAAAATAAAGCCATTATATGCCAATTTGGATGATTGGTATAGTTGCTCTATATCAGTAGTTAATTCTTCTGACTCCGAGATTAAATAGCCATTATAGGTTCTATTTACATTTATAATAGGAGATGCGAAAAAGCTATAATTTATGAGGCCACTTCTTTGATATCCAATTACAGGAGAAATATTTGTTTGAAAATAAGAATTGTAAACGAGTACGTCTTGTTTGGTGGTCTTCATTTTTTCTTCTTCATTTGGAATAAAATTACCATTAAATAAAAAGGCTTGTTCATTAATGCCAGTTTCCGTAGAAGTTATAATGTTATTTAGTCTGAATTTTTCAAATGATTCTGATCTTTCAAGTCCTATACCACTAAAAATACCAGAAGGATGTATGATAGATAAAGTAGTACCATAACTGTATCCCGAACGAATAGATGTTAAGTCATCTAATGTTTGGCCATAATCAGAAAAAACATCAATAGATTTTTGGTTAAAATCAACTAATGCATGAGTTGATGCTGTGAATGTCCAAGAGCTGGTAGAAGAATCTTTGGGTTTACTATATTTTGGATTGATTAACAAGGCAGCATCCTGTACATCTAATAGCGGAATCAATTTATTGTCAATACTCTGAATTGATATAAAAGGAATGTTTTTATTAATATTTGAGTCATTAAGAATTACAGTGGATTCTATATTCCTAGTGTTAACATCAGTACTCGAGATAATTTCATCTGACGATGAATTTCTAAGTGTAGTATTTGAAATAAATTGATTCCCAAGCTTATCGGATGGCTTTTCTGAGTTTGATATTATTATTTCATCCTTTACCTGAGCTTCATAACCTGTACTTTTGATTTTAATATCATTTTCAATTAGATTCTGTTTTATTGAGGTTGACTTAGAATGGATAGTATTGTCTTCTTTGTCATAACTTTTAGAAGAAGCTATAATTTCTTCGTTCTTTTCTTCTATGTTTTCTTCTATGTTTTCTTCTATGTTTTCTTCATACTTTTCTTCGATATTTTCTCCAGACTTTATTTCTGCAATACTTTCTAAACCAAAAGTGCTTTCTGGTTTTGTATCTGATCCTATAGTTTCATTCTGAGAAATACCATCACTATTAAATGTATGATTTGTACTATTCAAACTATATAAGAATGCACCCAAAAGCAAGAGCAATGGAATAAAGAGATAGAAGTATCTTCTCTTCTTTTTTTGAGGGAGCCTAGGCTCTAACTCATCCCACAAAGAATCGAAATCGTTTATAACTGATTTAGAGTTCAATTTCTCATGAAGATTATTTAAATGATCATTTGGCTTCACGTAGTCTTAATTTTTCAAGTTTAAGAATTTCTTCTTTGAGCTTAACTCTAGCTCTTAAATAATATGATCTTGATGTCGATTCTTCTATGTTTAACAATTCTCCAATTTCTTTGTGCTTATAGCCATCAACAACCATATTAAAAATCAAATTATAAGGCTTTCCTAATTTATTAATAAGTTCAATAAGATATTCAGCTTCTAAGGACTCTATGATAGGGTCATATGATTTACTGTCATACATTAGAATATCATCGGTCAGAATAAGTTTTTTCTTTTTGATAAATGCAAGACATCGTCTAATCGTAATTTTAGAAATCCATGATTTAAATTCACCTTTTTTTGAATCATATTGATCAATTTTTCTGAATATTATTTCGAAAGATTCTAAAAACAATTCTTTGGCATCTTGTTTATTATTAATGTATCGATGGGTTAAATTCATAATATAATCTGCATGGTATTTAAACAATACATTCTGCGCAACTCTATCGTTTTTACGACATTTTTTTATGATTAATTCTAAATCCTTCAAGTCTCTAGTTTCTGACTAATTTGCAATGATTATTTCTCCAAAACATTGGCTGGAAAAGCCTGATTCATTAGTGGCCATTAATAAGAAGTGTATTGTTTTACCGATATCATTTCTTGTTAATGTAATGGAATTCTGAAAATTTGTTGAGTCACAATCCATGTTGCATTCATCAGGTCTGGCAATTTGAATCTGTATGTCTTTGCCACAGCTACTATCGATTGAACCCGAATCAACATCGTCTGCAAATATCAATATAGACTCTTCGTTTTTAAATTCAACCGTTATCTTATCAATACAAACGGCAATTATTCCAATTTCATTTATTAATGATATTGTTGCCTCACATTCTCTTGCATTACTGTTCTCATCTAAATAAGTTAGGCTATATGGCAATGTATCGTTTAGAAGGGAAAGCCAATTTATATTTGAGAATTCAGTATCGGAAGAAATGGTCTCTGATTCGACATTATCTATAGTCAAACTAAAATTAGTATATAAGGATGCATCTATATCAACTAGCATTTCTGCTGTGAGATTGCTTTCACAGGAAAAAGGCAATGTTGATAACACTACATCAATGCATGAATTCGATGTGTTAATTGTTATTAATGAAAACTGTGAATTTTGTATATCAGTAAATGGTATTATCTCAACAATATTATTGTCGATAGTAATTACTATTTCGCCTGAAATATCTGTTGGTAAGTCAATAATGTATTCACCAATACTATTTGTATAGACTTCATTAATATTATTATTGTCTGAGTCTCTGATGGTCAATTTGGCAAAGGGTTGTATTTCATTATTATTCATTATTTCACCAGTAAACAAATACTTCTCTTTTGATGTAGCAATACTTATTAAACCGCTTCTGGATAGGACGATTGTATTTGCGTCTTTAAAATAAACAGCCTCATCTGTTTTCCAAATGGATTCCTTAGTGTCAAAGTACCAAACAGTTGACCCTGGTTCATAGTTAGACGATTTTAACTCAATTTCATATTCATTTAAATCAGTTAATGAAAGTGCAATATTATTTTCATTAAAAAGATTTATTTGAAAAGCAAATTGATGATCTAAATAAATATTATGATTTGATTCGTCTAGCCCTACTTTTGGTAGATACTGATTTGTATTTAATTCTGATTCGTCTAATGTATTGACATCAAGGATAATTGAATTTATGTTTTGCTCTCTGAAATTATCATTGTCAAGTTCAAATTTTATATTAGAATCTTCAAATAAAATATTTTCATCCTTACTAAAATTAGTAGTAGACTTTTCATCTAAGATGACTTCAGCAAATTGAATTAGATCCTCTTTAATATTTAAGTTTTTATAGGAAATTGCATAGTCTGGTTGGTTGACAAACAAGAGACTTTGTTCAATATTCGCAGGAACATTTTCCAGTATAAATTCACCAGCTGAATTAGTTAATGCACTTCCAAAACTAACATCACTTACCTTTAGCTCCACAACTGCATTTGGTAGAGGCATTGTACCTTTGGTACGTACAACACCTCTAACCGTTGTGTTTACTAATGGAATAGTTACCTCTTCATCTTCAATCTCAATTTCTGTGACATTGATGAATTCCTTTTCACAAGCATTTAAGCTAATTATCAGAGCAAGAAGGAAAGAATATTTGATTAAAGACTTCATAATTATTGTATATAGCTTGTAAAATTGTTTTATTGGACAAAGAACCTTCCAGTTTGAGTGTATCCTTGATCAGTTGCTAATCTGTAAACTAACAATTGACTTGAATGAGAGGCTAAATCAATATTTACATTGTTGACAGTAACATCTCTCAAAGATTGAACTCTTCTTCCATCTATTGAAAATATAGATACATTTTGAAGTATACCATCATTTCCTGTAATCGACTTAAAGGATAATGTACCTTGATTCAAAATAGGACTATATTTAAGTTCTGTATTTTCTACTTCAGGATTACCATATTCAATTCCTAAAGAAATGGATTCTCTTGAACTAGCTGAGGAATACGAATTGAACACGATTTTAGACGAATTAAATAAACTTTTTATAGTGCCATTATCATTTGCTTTTATGCTCAGTGTTAATATGTTATCACCTTCATTTAGTTCAATTGGACTTGCTTCGTAAAAAACAACTTTTGAATTCTGCTGATTAATATTATAATTGGACTCTGAGATGTCTAAGCCCTTAGATGTGATGTCAAGTATCTCAAACGATGGGTTTTCAATATTAATACTTGCACTAATGATATCTATATCTTTTGATAGATTAAATTCTACCGTATATATTTGACCAGCTTTTACTTTATCATTCTTTACAATTAGTGCATTTTGATAAGTTCTTGATTCTGATTCATCTTCTAACGAAGACAAATTAACATCACCTTTTTTTAATGCTACAATACTAAAGTCTGACATGTCTGATTCATTTGCGTATTTTAAGCTGTAATTTTGAGAATTATTTAGATTGAAATCAATATCAGAGTTTATTTCTGAATTATAGAATTCCCAATTACTTTGATTATCACAATTGTCTAAACCAAGAATGATATTCCTCATCTTTACTAAATCTCTTGCCGTGATTTGGTTATTATCATCTACATCAGCTGCAATAAGTCTCACATTTGATTCAAGGACTTCCACATCAATAATGTGTCTAAGTACCTGAACTAGATCAACACTAGTAATACTTTGATTGCAAGATTCATACTTTTCTACCTCTACTTGAAATGAATCATCACTCCATTGTTGCGTTTCAATCGTTTTGTCGATAGCATCACTGATACTTCCATCTGATTTCAATTGTACCAATGCTGCTTGGCCTATCTCATTCTTAAGGGTCATTTTATTAATCGATATGCTCGAACCACTTTCAGCAAAATTTACATCAGACACTAACATTGAACCTAAATCTTTGATCGTTATTTTTTGCTCAAATGTAAATAGCTCATCACCACTATGTGGAACATAATGACACCAGTCGATGAGCTCAAATGTTCGATTCACAATTATATCCCCATTTTCCAATTCTTCGATTTCATCCGAGAAAGAAAAACCAGCGATGGTTTGAACGTTTTGTGGGTCTATGTTATTCGCTAAAATCATACTATCCCAAGCAAGAAAATAATCAATAAAAACTTCAGTATCAATTTGTTCTATCGTTTTTCCTGTAAATTCTAACTCCGGATCTAATGTAAAAGAAGTGAAATCTAAAGGCTCGTCGAGACAATCTACCTCTTCGGCTTCCTCAACAATTTCAGTAATTCCAGTACCATCATCAGAAATAAAGATTTCTCCCCAGCACTTATTTTCACTTTCTAGATGTTCTATAGTATATACATATGTATGATCAACATCATCTGAATCAATTGTCCAATAGTCTTCTTCTTGTTGTTCAAAAATGATATTATCGTCTTCATCTATAATTGTTAATTTTAAATCTACATTACAGGAATTTGCTAAGAAATCTTGAGCCCAGACTTGTGCAGTACCAGATTGATCTACCGAAACTGACACCTTATCTAAACATGCAAGAACACAGTTGTCAGCTATAGGGTTTGGAGGGTCGGGAGATTGTGCCTTCGTGTTAAATTGAAAGAATAGTATACTTAATATGAGAATTAAAATTTGCTTTTTCATTTTTTAAATTTATGATATTTAGAATGTTACTACACTTACTAATAGAGATCGAAAGAGTAAAACGTTGCAGATGAGCGCAAAAATTTTCAAAATCTTTGATTTAGATGCCTTAGTTAAGAGATATGTAAAGAAATATGGTGATTGTTGGTGAAAATTCTCTAGCTAGATTATTGATATACTGGAGCATGAATTCAAAAATCTGATCTTTAATTAGAAGACAATCAAGCTGTACATTCAGATCAAGTTTTAGCGCATAGACTGCGGTTTCGGAAAAATAGTTGATTATAGAACTAAATACAGATGGCACTTAAACCAAAGAAGAATTGAAGCCCTGTCGGCTTTCTCTCATATCATATCACTAATTATCTATCGTATTCCATCGCTTCTTTCGTAAATCCTTTTATGAGCATGACAGTGCCTATGATTGGTGAAACATAAAATAATCTTCCCGAGAACATAAAAATAACTCCTGTTTATACGATTAGAGCAATTTCACCACCAATATTAATCATTCGACCACTTCCACTGTTTTGGACTTGAACTTCTTGCAATCGTTTAATGTGATCTGCCGCTTCTTGAGGTGGCAGAATTCTAGAATCTGATTCCTCGAATACTTGATCTGCAGGTTCACCTGCTTTTATTGCTTTGGTAATTTTCTTCTTTTCTTTTAATGCTAGATTTTTTGTTTCAATAGAATGAGAGAGTCTATAATTTCATCATCCAACAAGCTAAATTCTTCTGTTCCATGTATCTGCTTGTCAGCCAAAAGGTGCTCTTGTATTTTTGGTTGATATTTTTCACCAAGCACTTTCTTGGCACTGACAATAATTCGATCAATGTCAAGTTCGTAAAGTCCTTCAGTATTTAGATCTGATTTTATTGATTCAATGCTTTTTCGTTCCTGTAATTTTTGCCGCTGTTTCTTCGGCGTATTTGATTTTCTGTTTGTAGTCCATTGTTTTAAATTTTGTATAGTGTTTTTTTAGTTGCTAACTTATTTTAATCAAAATAATATTAAGTTTTATTTGCCCTAAAACTAAAATAGAATAAACTTAAAAGGCTTAAAAAAACAGTCATTTTCATCTATACCGCATACTCCTCTAAAGTATTCACTAAAAAATCAACATCAGCCTTAGTTATATAAATAGCAAATGAAAATCGCAAAGCATTCAAATCAAATTTTGTCATTGGTCGACAATCGATTTGAGCATGTTCGTATAAATACTCTTTTGCCTCCTTAACATCTTTACCAAGAATTTCAACGACTTGTATTGCTGCAGATAAACTGTCTGGCTCTGGTGTTTTTAATTTTAAAGATGGAATAGATTCAACTTTTGAGCGGAAATATCTTTTCAATTCGAGACTTCTGGCTTCTATTTTTTTGATGCCTATTTGGTTGATAAAATCGACGGACGCTCCCAGACCCATAAGCTCTGGTAAATTGCGCGTATTATAATTCTCTAGTCTGCGTATTGACTCGTCTTTATATCCTCTGCAAACGATCAATGGTTTGAGGTAGTGTTGGCTAGAGGCTTTGGCATACAACACACCCATTCCTTTTGGAGAAAACAACCATTTGTGTGTACTTGTCGTATAGAAATCACAGCCTAAATCTGCTAAATCAATATCTATCATTCCAGGTGCTTGCGCGCCATCAACAGCAACTAGAATACCTTTCTCGTACGCCATTTCTGAAATCTGTTTGACGGGAAGTATCATTCCATTTGTATTGACGATGTGGGTAATGGATATGATTTTGGTTCGATCAGTGATGGCATTTCTATATACTTCAACAATTTCCTCTGGACTATTTGGTATTAATGGCAGTTCTGGTCTGATGATGTTGACACCTTTGCTTTCTTGGAAGACTTTCCAGCAAACACTTCCAGAGGTATGTTCGTGATTAGCTAAGATGACTTCATCGCCAGCTTGCAAATCAAAACTTTTGGCAATCAAATTCATGCCTTCAGTTGTATTATGAATCAAGGCTATTTCTTCAGGAGATACCGAAAACAGGTCGCCTATCTTTTGTCTAACTTTCTCTTTTTCGTCATCCCAACCACCCCACATATATTTGGAGGGAAAGCCATCTAGAGTGTCACGAGCTTCCTTTGTCGCATGTCGTACGGGGATTGGACAGGAACCCAACGATGCATTATTAAAATAATGTAGTCCAGATGCAAATACAAATTGTGTTTTGACTAATTCCCAAAAAGATTCTGAATCGTCATTGGCCAAGGACCTAAAATCTACAGCAGTTGAGTAATCATCCCAAAGTCTTGTGCCTATTGTGGTAGTGCTAAGCTTAAACCTATCGATTGAAGAAATTTTCGTCGTCGTTGATTCATCATGGTGGTAAGATAAAAAACATCTAGGCTTTAATAATAAATGGATTGATGATAGTTGAGTGTGTCGGTCAGATTGCAATGTGGATAATACTCCATATCGAGGCTTATGGGCTAGGATCGCCTAAAATAGATAGTTACATTATTCCATTACATTTGAATAAAAATAAATACTACGTTTAATTTGAAGTCAATAAACTATAAAACCAAAGTCAGCAAGCAAGATAATGTCCTGTGGGATATACACATCCCGGTACCAGCTAAAATTGCCAAGCAGTTTTTAGACGAAAACATAAAGAGAGTCATCTGCACCATTGACGATGAACTGACATTCCATTGTGCCATTATGTCTCAAGGAGATGGTACTCACTTCATCATGTTAAGCAAAGAAAAAAGAAAGCAACTAGATCTCATGATGGGTACAGAAATTCAAATCAAACTAAAAAAAGATGAGAGCGAATACGGAATGCCTATGCCAGAAGAATTTGAAGAATTGCTATTGATGGATGAGGAAGCAAATGAATGTTTTCAAAAATTAACTAAGGGCAAACAACGGAGTTTATTGTATCTGATAGGCAAACCAAAGCGAAGTGAAACACGTATTAAAAAAGCTGTCGTTATTGCAGAGTATTTAAAGTCGACAGGTGGCAAACTTGATTTTAAGGAATTGAATGAGGCGTTTAAGCAGGCGAATTGATTGTTAGCAAACTCGTATCCTCAACTGTCTGAACTATGATTTTCTTGATTAAAGGATTTCATGATTTGATTTTGACCACCTTCGGAGAGTTTAACGAAGCGGTGCAAATTCTCCTCGGAGGAGTGGTCTCGCATTTAATGCGGGATCAAGGTGGTCATACTTTTGAGCTTTTGAAATTTCTCATTTGCCGATTCTGATGAACCGGTTCATTCGCTTCAAAGTTTGGTGGAGACCTTTGATTCTGTATAATAACGAAACTGCTCTATCAACCTAATATCAAAAGAATTATATAGCTCTTTGCAGTTAGTTTATCTTACTTCTCTCTCCATTAGACGGTGCTTCTATAAAATGGCGGAGCTAATATATTAGGTACAGACACAATTCAAGATTAAAAATTTAAAACATAATATTGTAAAAATGACATTGGCATGTTTACTGGATAAAGCCGCCTTCTTCACTTTTCCTGATTTTTAATATCATTAATTCTTTCATCATCTTGGCACGTTTGATTGCTTCATCTGCTTTTTGTCCTTGATGTCTTTGGTGGATTGTGTATTCCCATAATGTGAGCCAGCGATCAAAATGACAGGCATCTAAATTTATCTTTTTATGTAGTGCAATGTGCTTGAGCATGACATTGCCTTTGTAGCTTTGTTCTCCAAGTAAAACAGAACACCAAAATTGATTGATCGTCTCCAAGTGATGCTCGAGGTCATGTGCGATGGTCTGTTCGAAAATGTGCTTGACGACATCATCTTTTAATAGCGCTGTATAAAATTGATTCACTATATTCTCTACATCTTTTCGAGATTCTATGTCATGCATCATGCATCAACTTATCGAAAAGAGTTTATTTATCCAAACCCAATTCTTTTCTCAGCACGAGATCTTTATTCGATTTGCGATTCCAGTAATTTGTATTGAGCGTATTTATTTTGGTGGCAACCGTGGAACGACCTGATGAAAGGTCTTTTTCTTCCCAAGAATCGATGCGATGAGGAAAGGCGCTTTCAAAATGAATAATTAATTCTCTATTTATCTCAGAGTAGTTGATGGTATAAGCCTTCATATTATTGCCTGCATCGCTGACAGCCATTGTTGCTTGATAAGCTTTGGTTGGTCTATGATTCAGTCTCAAATAAAAAAATGAAGGAATCACTTGATGCGTACCAGTTGGCAAGGCTTCTGGATTGATTCGTATCATACTAAAAAGATCATCTTCTAAGATGTTTTTATTCACACTCTCTTCTCGAGTCTCTCCTTCAAAATATGAATCTAAGGACACTTCAAAATTTCGTTTGTTGGTCATTTCCATATATGTATGCCCACACCATTCTTGAGAAGACGAACTAATCTTGAGGGAATGCTCGCCATCTTCCACTGGAAAAAATGTACTGTTCATCATCGAATACGGATAGATGCCTGTATTGAATTTCCTAGTGGAGTTGAGTTTAAGTACGGACACACTTTTATTATCTGGATTATCTGCTTTAGTATTTGTAGATGTAGAAAATGGTTCTGTGACGAAGATCAGTACTGCAGTACCATCACGCATCTCTCCATATCTGTCTTGTTCCAATTTAAAACTGGTAATCTCTGCCTCACCAGCATACCAGTAATCTGCGAATTGCTTTTTATTTTTTGGTTTGATGCCCTCTCCATTTGCAACAGGGCTACACATAATGAACAGCGTTGATAGGAGTATATAGATCGAATTCATAATTGCTTTTTATTTATAACATGAAATGAAGGAAGAGGTTGTGTGCACTTGTTGATATCGGTTTCTTCCACAAAAATAGACATCCTTGTCCTGCACACTGAATCTACATATCTATAGGTCCGCTATTACTGATGGTTTATTGCCATAAATTTGCTTTTAATCTACTATTTAATTTTTCATTGCCATTCCAATCATCATTATGTATATTGGTATGAACATATCTTGGAAAAATACTCGTGGTGTTGAAGCCATATTATAGCACTTCCGGAGTTCTCTTAGCTCAATACATGTAATCAGTTTCATCAGTTGAAGAATGTAAACATGAATAGTAGAAGTATTAATTCATACACAAACTTCTCAATTATTGTGGTAATTATACAGTCCAGAATCATAGATATGACTCAACTAAGATGCCAGATGTTTATAATAATGTTAGCGTTCTACGCCGCCGTAATGTGTGTGGGATGTTCTCCAACTGATCAGGACCCCAGTAAGGAAGAAGTGATCGTAGTGGTAGTTGCTCATCCTGATGATGAGACAGCTATAGGTCCAGTGATCGCTAAATATGCTGTTGACCACGAAGTACATTTGATCATCTCAACTGATGGTAGTTATGGAGTGACTGATCATGCAGGCATCCCAGAAGGAGATAGCTTAGTACAGATAAGAAATCATGAGGCGTCTTGCTCTTGTAAGGCACTCGGTGCTCAACCTCCTATACATTTAGGCTTAATAGATGGATTAGGCTACTATGCTCGAGGTGATTTTTATGAACAAATGTCCACACTAAAATTGCGATTGCTGAGAGAATTTACTCGATTAAAACCAACCGTGGTTTTAACCTTTGGGGCTGATGGAGATACTGGTCACCATGACCACAGGCTCGTTGGGAATATGGCGACTGAAGTCTTAATGAGTGATGCTAAATTTCAGGATATTGATTTATATTATTATGGTTGGACAAAGCGGCAAGCTGAGAAATTTCCAGACTGGAATCTTGGCTATGTCGATGAAGCTTTTTTGGATACGGCCATTTCATTCTCTGAGGTAGATGAGCGTAAAGCGTTCGCATCTATACGATGTCATCAGAGTCAGTTTCCTAAAAGCGAATTAGATGCTTGGATTAAGATTGAGGAAGAAGATCAAGAAAATACTTTATACTTTAGAAAGGCATTGCAGAATCGTCAGAAATCAACTTCATTTTAATGTGAGTGTAATCAGGTGTTTTTATGGACTCTTTTGGTAGAAGATTGGTAGGCTGTAGAAGAGGAAATTTTTCAGTACTATATGATACTTATATGAGTTTTTGATTGAGACTTACTTAGATTCTTTCGAAATTGCTCGTAAGATGGCGTTAGTGGCGTTAGTTCTTCATGTGTCTTTAGATTATTTAGCTGGCAATACAGTTATGACCAATTCAAACTCAATTATTGTATTTTCTAAATATAAAATCAGAAATGACAAAAAAACTAATAAGACAAATTATCATCAAAACATTATAGACAATAACTTTAGTTCTATTCTGTGAAGGTTTATTAGAATTAAATATGGGGAAAGGCAGAATAGTAATGAATTTTTCAGTCAAATTTGAATTAAAATACGAACTTAAAAGTCCAGGATAATTAGAGTTTTTAACTCATAAAAATTTTTATAGTGGAACTCTATTTTTTTTTATATAAAAAAATAAAACTAAGAACCATTGGCGGATTTTTATTTCGGTGATTTCCATAGAACAGATGTTAAAGTCAAAATTATCTTTTCAGAACTATTTCGTTCCAAACGTACTATCATAGTTCTAAATGGCTTTGTTGCATGAATATTTCGAGATAAAATATGGCATTAATTCTTTTTTCCTTTAAAATTTAATTTTCAACTACAACTGAAATAGGCATACCTGTCCTAGTCATTTTATTCAGACAGCTTATCTTAATTAAATTTTCCGTTTTCTGCTTTTCGAAAATTCTCGAATACATCGCTGGTCCTA
>Ga0209187_1003007_pt1 | contig 14852 bp, 7 predicted proteins | sample BantaG_FD_187430 | JGI IMG/M metagenome (GOLD analysis project Ga0209187, IMG submission 187430) | Marine algal microbial communities from Bantry Bay, Ireland - BantryBay_4 metaG (SPAdes) (version 2) | ecosystem: Host-associated > Algae > Red algae > Unclassified | place: Bantry Bay, Ireland... | reverse complement strand
TTTCAGCCGACTCTAGCTATTTTATTTGGCTCAGTTGATTGTAACCTTGCTGCCGTTCCAGCTATTTTTAATCAATATAATATTGACTTAATTGGATGCTCTTCTTCTGGAGAAATATGTCAAGAAGATTTTTATGAAAAAGGAATAACCTGTCTTTTAATGAATATTAACCGAGATTTTTATCAAATACGAGTGCAAAAAGAAGTGAAAGATAATTGGTATGAAATGGGAACAGATTTAGGAAAAATGGGAACAGATTTTTGTGCCGATCCATCTTTTCTTACTTTTTTTGGAATGATCTCTAGCGCAGAAGATATTATCAAGGGAATAAATGAGTGTATTGGAGAGCAAGTGAATATTTTTGGAGGAATGGCTGGAGATGATTTTAAAATGATTCAAAGTTATACTTTTTCGAATGCAGGAATTTATGACAATGGAGTAGTTTCCTTAATTTTCAATCAAGATAAAGTAGAAATGAAAGGTCGAGCTTTGTGTGGGTGGGAATCTATTGGAGCAATTAATACGATTACCAAAGCAGAAGGTAATATCATTTATAAAGTTAATGATACAACAGCTGTAGATGCTTTTGAAAAATATTTTGGATCATTCCATAGTAATGACGAGGAGGTTGAAACTGTTGCAGTTGGAGTTGCGCAATATCCACTTCAAATTGTACGTGGAGATAGTACAGTATTGCGTGCGGCCTTAAAAATAAATGAAGAAGATCAGTCAATTACAATGGCTGGCCCTATTCAAACTGGTGATCAATTTAAATTCTCTGTTGCACCAGGTTTTGAAATAATTGAAGATACAGTTCAAGGATTTTCAGAATATCAAGTAGATCATCCTACTACAGATGCCATGATTTTAGTGTCTTGTAAAGCAAGGCATATGTCTCTTGGCCCATTAATTGAAAAAGAAATAAAAGGAATTCAAAATTTGTGGAACAAACCACTTATTGGTTTTTTTGCCTATGGAGAAGTTGGGGTTAATGCTGAAGGAGATTGTAATTTTTATAATGAAACTTGCTCACTTGTTTTAATTCGAGAAAAATAATTGTCAATATCATTTACCTAGAAGTTAATGTTAACTAAATCAAACAATAATTTATTAAAATTAATCGAAGCACTTGATGTCGATCAGGAAGCTAAGCAACTCTTAATTGATGAAGTTAAGTTGATGCAAAGGAATTTACTTTATTCTGATTTTAAAGTAAAAAGGACATTAAAGGATAAGAAGATAATCACTAATGTTTTAAATGAAACGATCAATAGATTAGAGGAAAAAAGTGAAGCATTAACCATTCAAGCAAAAGAGTTAGAAGAACAATCAAAATTTAAGGAACAACTTTTTGCCAATGTGAGCCACGAACTTAGAACTCCTCTTCATGGAATCTTGGGGATGGGGTATTTATTAGATCGTACGCCTTTGGATATTATTCAAAAAGGTTATACCGATATAATCAAAGGTTCTGCTGATAATCTATTGGTCATAATTAATGATATTTTAAGCCTTTCGGAAATCAATGCAGGAAAAATAAAAATCACGAATCATCCTTTCTCGATCAGAAAATTGTTGTCTGATTTAGAAACGGTGCTACAATTCAGAACGAAGAAAAAAGGGTTAAAGCTTCTATTTCATCTCTCAGATGATTTTCCAGACTTCATATGTGGAGATCGAACTCGGATTTATCAGATTTTTCTTAATCTACTTAATAACTCAATTAAGTTTACTCATCAAGGTTTTATTAGGTTGAAAGGGGAAGTTGCTTATGTTGACGGAACAGAAACGAGATTGCAATTTGAAGTACAAGATTCTGGAATTGGAATGAAAAGAGAAAAGTTGAAATCTATTTTTGATAGTTTTACTCGTGTTCATGACGAACGAGGTACAGCTTATGAAGGTGCAGGATTAGGACTTAATATAATTAAAAATTTTTTGTATTTGCTTAATGGAGCTGTCGAGGTAGAAAGTGAGGAAAATAGAGGGTCGATTTTTAGAGTTCAAATTCCATTTCAAATTCCTGATGAGAAGGTCATAGAAAATTTGATCCATCAACAAGAGAATATAATAATTCCTGAAGAGTGGACAAAGCTAAAATTTCTAATGATAGAAGATAATACAGCAAATATTTTATATGCAAAAGATATTTTCGAATCATGGAATTTAAAGTTGGATATTTTTCCAACTTTGGAAGAGGCAGAAAAAGCAATAGAAAACAAGTACGACTGTATTCTGTCAGATGTGCTTCTTCCTGACGGAAATGGCTTGGATTTTATTTTGAATTTAAGAAAAAATCCAACTGCCATAAATCATAAGACACCAGTCATAATTTTGACGGCAGGTGCTAACGAAAAAGGTGCATTGCAGGCTAAGGAAGCCAATATTGAAAGTTATTTAAGTAAGCCTTTTCCTCCTGATTTTTTAATCAAGGAATTTCACAGAATATTAGAATTTCAAACAACAGCTAACAATTTGGAAAATAAATCACAATCAAAAAAAATAGCTCAGTCAACAGAAGTTAAGTCTGTAAAATTTGAAAATTCATTTCTAGAGACACTTTCTAAAAGGTTCAAAGGTCGTACTTCTTTAATGGCAGAAATGTCTAAAATATTTTTAGATCAAGCTCTAATAATGAAATCAATTTTGGAAAATGCTCATCAAAATGGTGATTACGAATCCATTCGATTTGAAGCTCATAAATTTAAGTCAACAGTAAATATTATCGGATTAATACCTCTAAGAAACCTTGCTGCAAAAACAGAAAAATTATATTATAATGGAAAACCAGAACAATGTACGGCTACTTTAATAAATGATTTTTTGAAACAAATCGAAGTGGATATTCAAAAGGTAGAATTAGCTCTGGAAAAAATCCTTCAAGCAAATGTAAGATAAATTAGAGTCTAAATAATTGATAGTCAGTTGGTTATTAATTATTATTTTCCTAAATTCCTAAATTCCCAAATTCCCAAATTCCCAAATTCCCAAATTCCCAAATTCCCAAATTCCCAAATTCCCAAATTCCCTAATTATTTGGATAAGCGATAAAATAATAATTCAATCCTTTCTCAAATTGCTCAATGAATTCTTTTTTGGAAAAAGGAGCTGCATGGTTTAGCCATTTTTTCATAGTGGAAATATTCAATCCACATTCCACATTCAATAATTCAAAAACTTGTTCGGGGCGAATTCCATAAACATCTGCACCTCCTAATCCATGTTCAAATACGATAACTGGTTGATTTCTTTTGATTGTTTTTTTCCCACCTTCCATCACTAAAAATTCTGCCCCTTCCACATCTATTTTAATAAAATCAACTTTTAAATCTTTCGGCAAAATATTATCCATCAAATCAATTTCGATGGTTATCGAAGTATCTTTTTCATTAGGTTTATCATATTTTCTTTTTTTCATTCCGCTGTAACCAGGATTGGAAATGACATGGTTAAAAGAGGAACTTCCTTTTTCATTACTTAATCCTAGTTGATGAAAATGGCAATTGGGAGGGAACTTTTTTTCTAGAAAATTAAAAAAACTGGGAATCGGTTCAAATCCATGGTGTTGACCATTTGGTGAATGTTTGAGCATAATTTCAAGTACCTCACCTTCGTGACAACCTATATCTATACAGTTCGAATTAGGCTTCAAACATTTTTTTAAAACCTGCTTGGTCTGTCGATCGTACTGCTGATTTTTGGTGAAAGCAATCGGCAACTTCTTGATGAGATTCTTAATTTGTTTTTTCACAAAGTGATTTTTGAAAAGGGATTTTTTGAAAAAATTAGCACGCAAAAATAATAGGAAATTTTATGAAATACAGCTTGTTCTCCAAGTTTTAATCAAAAAGAATTCCCCAATGCTGGCATCGAGTGTAAAAGAATTAAGTAAATGATGTTAGGAGCTATATTGATTCCCACTTACCTACTTTTTTTTGCTACTAATTTTCTTCAAGGAAAAAAAAGTAGAACCATGGGGTTATATTATAATGCGTAACGCAATTAAATACTAGCTGCAAAGTAATACTTAACTGAACGTTTAATTCCTCGTCAGCTTGCTGCGAGGTTATTTAATTAGAAGTACTTCGAAGCTCCTGCTTCGAATATAGTTTTGCTCTCTGAAGTGGGAGCTTCAGAGTACTTAAAAAAACGTGGAAAATTTTTGGATGAAAAAGTTGATTTTAAGCTAAAAAAGTTGAAATTTGTAGCGTATTCAAACCCACCTATTTTTAGCCTTCTTATTTTTAGTTCGTAAAATTCCCTACATATTTTTATATTTTATAAAAAAAAGCAATGATGTTTAGTTAGTTTTGCTGACATTAATTTCTTTTTTAAAATACTCAAAACTATACATAACACATGAAAGGAATACTTACACTTTTTTTATTGACCCTTTCCATGCTTTCTTTTGCACAAAATCAATCGGCTCAAACTGTTGAAATTGATGAAAGACTTACAGCGGTTCATGACAAAGAATATTTAACAAATTTGCAAACTCAAAATCCAGTTTTGTTACAACGATGGTCTTTTTATTTAGATAATGCTTTTTACTTGGTGGATTTTCCAAAAGAAAAAGGAAATCCAGATTATCCAACTATCGAGGTAGCTGATTTAGATAATATGAATATTTTTCTTTTGGAAAAAAATCAAAAAATGACTAGAGATTTTAATAAGCCAACCAAATATAAAATCAAAGGAACTAATCAAATTTTAGTATATTATTCAGGCAAAGAATTCAACCAAAAATTAAATGAATTTTTAGGTCGGAAATAAATATTGGAGAAAAATGAATTTATATTTTATGTTCACCGGGATTAAAAAATTCCTATTCTCCTCCTTCTAAAAGAGAAGAGAGGTTTTTAACCTCGGATTATTTCAACTAAAAAAATTCTCCAAAAAAATCCACAAACCAAAAACTAAGACAGCGAGGCAGCAAAAACTGTCAAAAATCTATCATTATAGAGTTATTAGGTGGTAGATTTTGGTAAAGAACCTACTAATTTTTAACTTCAACTTAATCAACATACTGAGATCCAATTATATATTACTATCCCTAATTCTACCCTTGAACATTTCAACAATTTGAACAATCTTTTTTATAAAAACCCTCTATTTGGTTTTATAAAAATCCCAAATCTGATTGCTTTATGCGCAAACACTTACAAATATTTAATTTGAAAAATTTAACTCACAAAACAACCGCTCTTGTTTCAAAGCATTGGTTAGTCTTCATTTTTTGTATCCTAATTTCTACGATTGGGAATAGTCAATCTTATTCGATGGACGGAACTCCAATTACTGATTGTAGTGGTTTTTTCTATGATAGTGGTGGTGGTGCAGGCAATTATGGTTCATCAGAATCTTTAACTACAACTATTTGTTCGGATGCCACAAATGGAACTCATGTTCAATTAATTTTTTCTGCGGTGGAATTAAATGCAGGAGATGCACTTTGCTTTTTTGATGGGCCAGATGCGACTGCGCCAATGCTAGCTTGTAATGATGATTTTATGGTGGGATCGCCATTTATTATTCAAGCGACTGCTGCGAATACTTCTGGCTGTTTGACGATTACGTTTAATTCAGATGGAGCAGGGGAAGCTGCAGGTTGGCAAGCAGCGATGAATTGTATTCCTTCTTGTCAAACTATTTTGGCCGATTTAGTAGATTCAGATCCTGTGGTTAGCCCTGTGGATACTGGATATATTGATATATGTCAAGGAGAAAGAGTGTTCTTTTATGGAGAAGGAATTTATCCACAAGATGGAGTGGTGTATAATCATTCAGATTTGACTTCAAGTTTTGAGTGGGATTTTGGTGATGGAACTTTTGGGCTTGGACCAAATGTTTCTCACATTTATGAAGAGTCAGGTGGTTACATTGTTCAATTATTGATAACAGATCAATTTGGTTGTACGAATACGAATTTTTTAAATCAAAGAGTTCGGGTTTCGACCGATCCATCGTTTTCGGTTTTGGCAGATTTTGATGAGGCAGTTTGTGCAGGAGATACGATTAATTTGAATGCGATTGTCAGTCAGATTGATAGTGCGTATTCAGTAGGTGTTTCTCCAAATGAAGGAAGTTTTCCAACTTCAGGAAGTCGGTCAGATTCATTGGCATTGCCAGATGGAACTGGTGCCGCTTATGAAACAAGTATAGGTTTTGCTAATTTCTCACCTGGGCAAGTACTCACCAATATTGATGATATTGTATCTATATGTGTTGTCATGGAGCATTCCTGGTTGAGAGATTTAGAAATTTCAATAGAATGTCCAGATGGAACTTCGATAATTTTACATGATCACCCAGGGAATTTTGGAGGGGAAGTATTTTTGGGAGAACCCTTTGAAGCAGATGAAGCATTGCCCGAACCTGTTCCAGGAGTTGGTTATGAATATTGTTGGACAGCAGATGCGACCAACGGTACTTGGATAGAATATGCCAATAATACAGGAGTAGGTACTTTGCCCGAAGGAAATTATAACTCTTTTGATCCGATGTCTGATCTTTTGGGATGTCCGCTAAATGGAGCATGGACTATTTCTGTTCAAGATCTTTGGGGGATTGATAATGGATTTATCTTTGAATGGAGTATCGAATTTGAATCTTCACTTTATCCAAATATTGAAACTTTTACCCCTCAAATTGTTGATTACAGTTGGGGAGATAACCCTTCTATCTTTTTCCAAACTAATGATTCTATCTCAGCTGCACCTCAAAATGCTGGGACAGCAAATTATACTTTTGAAATAATGGACAACTTTGGTTGTACTTACGATACTTCTATTTTTATTACCGTTTTACCTCCTACTCACCCTGATTGTTTTAGTTGTCCTGATCCAGAACCAATGCTTCAAGATACGAGTATTTGTGATGGAGAGGAGGTATTTATTGATGCGGAGAGTACCACAAGTTTGGGAAGTCAAGCCATTACTTTTGAAACTTTTCCAACCTACGAAATTGGTTTTGCCAATCATCCTCCAAATAATCCTTACGAAGCTCAACTAGAAGTTACGTCGATAAATCCATTGACGATCACCAATGCGGAGGCTCAAATATGTGGAGTTTGTGTGAATTTGGAAACGGACTTTGATGGAGATATTCGATTGTATTTGCAATCTCCTTCAGGGCAAACAATGGAACTTTCTACGAACAATGGTGGCGCAGGAGATAATTATACGAATACTTGTTTTACACCATCTGCGACAACTTCAATTGTCGGAAGTCCAGCACCTTTTACAGGAGAATTTATCCCAGAAGGAGATTGGAGTGATTTGGATGGATCGACGATAAATGGCGTTTGGGAATTATTGGTTTCTGATGGATTTGGCGTGACGAAATTTGGTGTTTTAAATTCATGGTCTATTTGTTTTAATACAGTAAATGATGTGGAATATAGTTGGTCGGCAATTGCAGGATTATCCTGTTATAATTGTCCTGATCCAATTGCTAATCCGTCATCCACTTCAACTTATATTTTAGAAGTTTCCGATGATTATGGTTGTTCAAGTTTAGATACGATGACGATTAATGTTGCTTCGAGTATTCCTGCACCAACGATGGTTGTCTGTGATACGATGGGAAATGGAAATCTTAATTTCACTTGGAATGCTGTCTCTGGTTTTTCCAATTATTTAGTCAATGTAAATGGAACAGGTTGGGTACCTGCCAATGGAACGCTTTCTCATTTGGTCAATGGATTATCAAATGGAGATATGGTTTCCATAGAAATTCAAGTGGATGCTGGAAATGTAAATTGTGCCGTTGGAATTTCAAGTGCTTCATGTACTTATTTTTTATGTGAAATTTCTCTTGAAGTACCAATGAATGGAATCACGGGACCTTCTTGTTTTAATACGGATGATGGAAGTATAATCGTACAAGCAATGGGGAATGGAACAGGGCCTTTTACCTATACTTTAGATAATAACCCTCCACAATCGACTGGAATTTTTAATGTTGGAGCTGGAGATCATTTTATAATTTTGACTGATGTAGATGGATGTGCAGATACTGTTATGGTAAATGTACCAACTGCTGATTCTATTTTTGTAGATGTAGCGATTGATGATGTTCCTTGTTTTGGAGATAGTGAAGGAGTAGCAACTGCTACTGGTTCAGGTGGAACGGGAACATTTAATTATACTTGGAGTACGTCGCCAGTTTTGACTTTTGACCAAACGATGAATCTTGTACCAGCAGGTGATTATACGGTGACGGTAACTGATGGAAATGGTTGTTCCATAGAAGAAATAATTACTATTGAAGAGCCAGCATTGCTAGATGGATTTATTTCGCCTACACAAGTTTCTTGTTTTCAAGGTGATGATGGAACGGCAACAGTATTTCCGACAGGAGGAGTTGAGCCTTATCTTTTTAGTTGGAGTAATGGATCGTCAACTTCAACTGCGACCTCATTAATTGCTGGAACCTATACTGTTTCGATCACAGACAATAATGGTTGTTTAACTGAAGTGGAGGAAATCATTGGAGAACCAACAGGAATGGTTTTAACATTTGTTTCAACTGATGTAAATTGCAATGGAGATAATAGTGGAGATATTGATTTAGAAATCACAGGAGGATTGATGCCTTATACTTATTTATGGGATGATGGAGAAAATACCCAAGATCGACCTTTGATTGTAGCGAATACTTATTGTGTAACTATTACTGATGCTAATAATTGCACGCAAGATACTTGCATCACTATTGCTGAGCCAACTGAATTGACTTTGGATATTTCTGCTACGACGACGACTTGTATGGGAAATAATACAGATGGTACTGCAACGGTAGTTGCTAGCGGAGGTGCAACGGTAGGGATGTATGCTTTTCTGTGGAGTAATAACCAAACCAATAGTATGGCAACTGATTTGATTGCAGATAATTATTGTGTGACTGTAACAGACGGAAATGGATGTACTGCCGTCGAATGTGTTGATGTCAATTCACCTGATGCAATTGTGATAGATAGTATTGTTCCAATTGATGTATTATGTAATGGAGAAAATACAGGTTTCGCAGAAGTTTTTGCTTCAGGAGGAAATGGTGATTTTACTTATTTGTGGAGTGATCCATTAGCTCAATTTTCCAATCCAGCGAATAGTCTTCCTACTGGAACTTACACAGTTACGATTACCGATGTTGCAATGTGTACAGCAACTGCTACAATTTTTGTTGACGAGCCTGCCATTTTAACTGCGTCAGTTGACCCAACTGATGTGCTTTGTTTTGAAGGAAATGATGGAGAAGCTACTGCTAATCCAATTGGTGGAGTTGAGCCATATACCTATGCATGGAATACTTTGCCGGGACAATTTACTCAAGATGTGAGTACTTTAATTCAAGGTGATTATATCGTTACGGTAACTGATTTTAATGGATGTACTACTTCAGCAAATACAACTATTAATGAACCTGCAACGGCAGTTTCAGCAGTAGTCGATCAAACTTTTGTTAGTTGTTTTAATCAAAATATTAGCGAAGCAATCGTAACACCTTCTGGAGGAACTGGAACAAATTATACTTTCGAATGGAATAATACGCCAGTTTCCACAACTGCAACTGCGGGAAATTTAGCTGCGCAAAATTACTCAGTCGTAGTGACTGATGAAAATGGATGTCAAAGCACAACTGACATTTTAATTTCAGAATTAGAAGAAATTACAGCAAATGCCATTAATATAGATCCTTCTTGTTTTGGATTATCTGATGGTCAATTGGGGATAAATATTGTCAATGGTGGAGTAGGAGGAGGCGATTTGAATAACTATAATTATGTATGGAGTAATGCTTCTACTAATCAATTAAATTCAAATCTTACGGCTGGTGAATATACTTTAACCGTTTCAGATGCACAAGGTTGTACAGGTGAAACCATATTTATTCTTTCAGAACCTGCTGAAATTACTGCCACAGCAATCATTGATGATACTAAATGTTTCGGTTCTGTTGATGGTCAAATTAATATTCAAATTACAACTCAAGGTGGTGGTCTTCCAATTGATTCTTATCAATGGGATGCTAATGCAAATAATCAAACTACCCAAATTGCAACTGATTTAGCAATTGGAAATTATCTAGTTACAATTACCGACGAAGCCAATTGTTCTGCTGTGGCAAGTTTTGAAGTAAACCAACCAACTCCGATTGAGGCTAGTTTTGTGGTGGAAGATAATCCATGTTTTGGAGATAATATAGGAAACATAAATACCACAACTACTGGTGGAACGCCCGAATATTCTTACGATTGGACAAATACTGATACAGTCAATATTTTTTCATCTACAGATCAAAACTTGACGGAACTTTATGCTAATGTTTACACCGTAACTATTACGGATGGCAATGGATGTACACAAGTGCAGGAAGTAAACCTCAACTCTCCACCTGAACTTTGGGCTACGATTGATGCAGATAGTGTCACTTGTTACGAGTATCGAGATGGAGCACTTTACGTGGAAGCACAAGGAGGAGCTGGACCATATCAATATAGTTTGGATGGAGAAAACTTTTCAGCAACCAATACTTTCTTAGGATTGGAAGTTGGAAATTATGTGTCTTATATTGAAGATAGAAATGGATGTACGGTTTCTATCAGCGGACTAGTTGAAGGACCAGAAGAATTGTCAGTTGACTTAGGAGATAACATTACGATTAATTTAGGGGAGACCGCCAATTTAAATGCAGTCGCATATCCTCCTAATGGAGATTATTTTTACACTTGGTCACCAGAGGATAGTTTGACTTGCGTAGATTGTGCGAGTACGAATGCGTTTGGATTATTTTTCCAAACAACTTATCAAGTTACTATCGAAAATGAATTTGGTTGTAAAGCGGAAGATTTTATCAATATTTATGTTAATAAACTTCGAAGAGTTTTTGTACCAACTGGTTTTTCTCCATTTACTGGAAATAAAAATGACTTACTCCGAACTCATGGAGATGAAGGAACAATTGTAAAATCCTTTAAAGTATATGACCGATGGGGAGAGTTAGTTTATGAAAATAATGTTCCCTATCCTATCAATGAATTAGGAATCGGCTGGGATGGAACTTTCGATGGAAAAATCATGAATCCAGCAGTTTTCGTTTGGTCATTAGAAGTAGAATATATTGATGGGGCGAGTGAATTGCTGAAAGGACATACTACTTTGATCCGATAATTTTTTTGACGCTGACTTTTTTAAGACTAATTATGATTTTTTATGTTTCTCCCATATGCTGGAACATTCCTTTTAAAAATTAAAACATAAAAAAGTCATAAAAGTCAGCGTCAAAAAAAATTAAACGACTTTAGTCGTTTATCAAGTTAACCCACCTAGTTTTCATTAGGTAATGGTTTATTTAAAATATTTTATAGAAAAAAATTGAAAATAACAATCACTATGCAAAAAAGAATTACACAATTATTAGCTGTATTTTTCTTCCTCCTGTCTCAGCAGATTTTTGCACAGGACAAACAGTTTTCTCAATTCTATGCCTCGCCAATGAATTTGAATCCTGCGATGACTGGCGTTTTTGAAGGAAGTTTTCGAGCAGTAGTCAATTACCGAGAACAGTATAATAGTATTTTGGATATTCATCCATTTCGAACGATTAGTGCTGGTTTTGAAAAAAGATTTAGAATTGTCAATAGTGATTATCTTTCCGTAGGAATTACTGCGATGCAAGATCAATCAGGAGTTGGTGGATATGGACAATATCGTGGAAGTCTAAGTACTTCATATATGAAACAGGTCGGAGGAAGTAGATATAGTAGCAAAAGTCAATATTTAGTCGCAGGCGCACAAATTGGATTTGGACAAAATCGAATTGACCCATCTCGACTTTGGTTTTCTGCTCAATTTGATCAACCAACAGTTTCAGTTAATACTGCACTTGATAATGATGAAGCGAACTTAACTACTTCAACTGATGTCTTTTTAGATTTCAATGCAGGATTAATGTGGTATGCTCGATTGGATGAAAATAAAAGTTTTTACATTGGTGGAGCTTTAAATCATATTGCTCCAGCTCAAATTTCACTTTACGATCAAGGGCCTGGAGAAACTTTGCATATGAGAATTACAGGTCATGCTGGCGCAGAAATTCCATTGAATCGTGAGTTAAGTCTATTGCCAGCTATTTTGGTGATGAGCCAAGGGCCTTCTTTTCAAACTAACTTTGGTGTAAATTTCAGATACAGTAATCATGATTGGAGAGAGGTAGCCATTCGAGCTGGACTTTGGAGTAGAATTTCAAAAACTGTGGAGGGAGGACATGCCGATGCATTAATCTTTTCAACAATTTTGGAAATGGAAAGAATTAATATTGGATTAAGTTACGATGTAAATACTTCAAGTTTAAAAACAGCTTCTCAATCAAGAGGCTCCTTCGAAGTTTCTTTAATCTATGTTCATCCAGGTAAAACTAGATACAAAGTAAATTGTCCTAAATTTTAGGATGAAAAAACAAGATAAAAAAAAGCGAAATGGAACTCTTCCATTTCGCTTTTTTTATAGTCCAAAATCAACCGTTAACCATTCACAGTTAACCGTTAAAAATTACCATTAAAACTTAAGACCTCCATTTAATCCGAAGAAATAATAATGCTCTCCATTAATTGATTGAGTAAACGCAGCTCTTGCTCCAAGCGTAACTGTATTAGCAATATAAATTTCATATTCAGCAGCTACATTCCAACCATAATTTTCTTCATCCTCTACCGTAAAATCTAATTCAACACTATCTCGAGATTTGAATTCTCCCATCCAATAACTTCCGCCGCCACCTATTTTAAAACTATTAATCGAATTATTAATAGGCAATAAATATAAATTCAAATCTCCTTTCCATGCATTAAAAACCAAGTCAGCAGCTCCATCATCATTTGCATTATCTGCTTTGACATAGCCAGCCAAAATACCCATCGCTACTCGCTTACCAAAATATCGAGTGTAATCACCATATTGATAATTTCCCAACATTCCATTTTTATGAAATGAAGAACCATAACCATATTTTAAAGTATTCTTTTTAAACTTAGCAGAGGAATCATTAGATTTCTGAGCAAAAGTCCCCATGGGGAAAGTACAAATGGTGACTAAGAGGATGAAAAATAATCTCATGGTTTGTATGTTATTTTGTTATAAGTTCATGTTCACAATTATTCATAAGTTATTTTGAGCTTATTTTAAGCTTATTTTTTTATCAGATAAAATAAAAAAACGTAGATATAGCCTGTGTTACATCGAGGATTTTTTATGAAATATGATGAAAAAAGAATCCAAAATAACTATGAATAATTGTGAACATGAACTTAGTTCTATGTATTAAATGCTCTCTCAATTGATTAAAAATAATGTGTGTTGGAAGTAAATGCAAGTTCTGTTTATACGTTTAACCACACCTTAACTTTAAACGCAAAATTAATTTATTTTGTTAACATTTTTAACTAGAATTTTGAGCAAATACTGTAAGTCGCATTTCAAAACCAGATTCTACAGTCTTACACAATATTCGCTAGTCACTAAAAATAAAAAATCCATAACCTCCTGGATCACGAATAATAATATTATCAACAATTTCTTCTTTATTGAAATGAGTAATTTCTTCTGTAATTGGAATACCCGTTTCCCGAATTTTTGCAATGATCGAAAGATTATTTTTTCCATTAAAATAAGTCATCGAGGGATTGAAAAATAAATGAGGACAACTATTGGGTTGCATAAAACTTATGTTCATCTTATCCTGATTTTCATAAGTCACCCAACCTTGTTCGACCGAACCCATAGTTTTAATAAATCCTAAAATCTCCCAAATTTCAATTGATTGTTGAATGTCGGTAGTCTCCAAACTTAACCCAGCGAAATTTCCTAAAGTAGAATTTTCTACTTCACTCAAATCAAAATTCACCGTCGAATTAGACTCCATCAAATAAATCCAAACACCACTTTTATCACTTAATAAATAACCGTTTTCGATAGGCAAAACTTTGGTCATTTTTTGAAGTTGTTCGATAGTACTAGTCCAATTGTTTTTATGAAATTTTACGCCTGCTCTTGCAAATCGGTCAGGATTAATTTCGATGATGGCATTTCCATCAGACACCAAAGTTGGATTTTCAGCAGACAAAATCTTGAAGTTTAATTTTTTATAAAAATCAATACTCTGTCTGAGGTTGTTGGTTGGAGTTTGGAAAAAGGTATTCATAATTTTTTTTTATCATCGACTGGCTTTCAGCCAGCCTATGATTTTAATTTTGTTTGATTTTGAAGAGAAAACCAACGGCTGGCTGAAAGCCAGTCGATGGAACGTCACCTTGCGAGTATTTCATAATCCGAATATTCGTATTCATTTCGCAAATAGAAATTTTCTCGATCCTTATTCACTCGCCAATTTTTTCCAAAATGCTATGCTGAAAAGGCAAAAAATAAAAACTTAAATGTATTTATTACTTGCCAAAAAGGAAGGTTTTTTATCAGAATCATTTTAAAACTATTGTTGGTTTTCCTAGTTTAGGAATGCGAATAAAATAAATGCAGATTTTTGAGAGAGAGGTTTTGTTCATAGTTTTTGCTTTGAAAGCCGCATAAATGTTGATATTTTCAGGATTTTAAAGTGAAAAATATGGACAAAATATCCTGTCAAGAATCTGCATTTATTTAGTTCGCATTCCTTATACTTCAATAATAATATTTATTTCAATTTTTTTAATATTGAACTTATATTTTCGAGTTGGGAAAAATCAATGAGAAATATTTTCAAATAAGTACATAGATAATAATTTCAATCTAATCTTTGATATTAAATAATTTTGCAATAAAAAAATATCTTTAATTAACATTGCGTTTAGTTTTTTTCAA
>Ga0209187_1003005_pt1 | contig 14863 bp, 11 predicted proteins | sample BantaG_FD_187430 | JGI IMG/M metagenome (GOLD analysis project Ga0209187, IMG submission 187430) | Marine algal microbial communities from Bantry Bay, Ireland - BantryBay_4 metaG (SPAdes) (version 2) | ecosystem: Host-associated > Algae > Red algae > Unclassified | place: Bantry Bay, Ireland... | reverse complement strand
AAAGTCTTTTTTGTTGCCAATGGCGGATAATAGTATACCTCTAGAATCTATTTCTGTCATTGCTTTTATATCTGTCCGAGCATCGATTACTGATTGCTCATTGTCTAATACTAATATATAATCGTCTTTACCTTTGTAGCACTCCGATGCATCTACATTCATTGATTTAGCGATATGATCAAACTCATCAACTTTGATAGGCTCATCACAAGGGAAGTCCATTAAATATTTACCTTCGGCTATCCTTTTTACGATTAAGTTTCCACTTTTGGTTTCAAAATTTATTTCAGATGAAGGAAAATCATATTCAGTAAATATAATATGAGCTGATGCTAAAGTAGCATGTCCACATAAATCAACCTCGGTAGTGGGAGTAAACCAACGTAAATCGTATGAAGTTTTGGTTGTTTTGACTAGAAAGGCGGTTTCAGCAAGATTGTTTTCCATTGCAATATTCTGCATAATATTAGCTGGTAACCAATTCTTCAATACACATACTGCTGCAGGGTTACCCTCATATAGTTTTGAAGCAAAAGCGTCTACTTGATATATTATTTGATCCATATACTCAATTTTGTTAATCTTAAATATCTATGTTTAGGTCGAGTAATATAATTGATTTTAGAAATGTTTAGTATTTTAGATAAATAGCAAGAAAATTATAAAATATGGCATCTTCAGGTTTTCAATCATCAATGGCAAAAAGTCTTAAAAGCAATGCAAAACTTTTAAATAGGAATAACTTGTTTAATCAATTGAAGGAAATTGAAAATTCAGAAGTAGATAGTAATGTAAGCCTTTTGTCTGAAGAAGAGTTAATAGATCTAAGAAAGAAAGAAAAAGCGCTAATTAGAAAGAACCAAATAAAAAGAAGGATTATTGGAATCTTTGTTATTATTCCCATTTCAATTATTCTATTATTTGGTGTTTATGTTTTGATACAGGCTCTTTTTTAAATCGGATTATACTTCAGATCATATGTAATTCTTTGTTATAATCTTGGTTTTAGTCTCCTTTTTTAGCTATCCTTGTAGTACAATTGAAAGAAAATTTGAATATCAAATCTACATCAGTATTAGTAGCTAAAATTGCAGGTGAAACAATGCAAATATTAGCCGATAAAGCCATTTATCTTCCAGATCATGATATGCTGATTGTTTCCGATCTTCACTTTGGAAAGATAGAGCATTTTCGCAAAAACGGTATCGGGTTGCCAGCCAATGCTGCAAGAATGGACATCGATAAATTAGAGAAACTAATTAGATCAATAAATGCTAAAGAGGTGGTCTTTTTAGGTGATTTATTTCATTCAGACTATAATAATGCGTGGCCTGCATTCAAAGAACTTTTAGGAAGGTTTCCTTTTAGAAATTTTCATCTCATTCTTGGAAATCATGATATCTTAGATGAATCACTTTATGATGGTATAAGTCTTACTTACCAAATGGTAATCAATGACCTCATCCTTACACACGAGCCAATGGACGAAATCATCGAAGGGAAGTACAATCTTTGTGGTCATATTCATCCTGGGGTAAAATTGAAAGGTAAAGGAAAACAATTTATGAGAATCCCTTGTTTTTATTTTGGGACACATACTGGAATAATGCCTTCATTTGGTACTTTTACGGGTACTCATATAATTAAACCTATTGAAGGCGACAGAGTGTTCGTGGTACATAAAGGTGTAGTAGTTGAAGTGTTTTAGCGTATCATTTTTTAATTGTTTATGAAGATTAGAAATAGGTTAGCAATATTTATTTTGAGCAATTGGTCGATTTAAAAACTGATTCCAATATTATTGCTAATTTTGATCATCGATACGCAAAAAGGAAAAATAAAGAATGAGCAAATTTGTAGTAAGTGCCAGAAAATATAGACCAACTGCTTTTGATGAAGTAATAGGTCAAATGCATGTGGCTAGTACGTTAAAAAACGCATTACAAACAGATCAATTAGCTCACGCATTTCTTTTCTGTGGTCCCAGAGGTGTAGGCAAGACAACTTGTGCAAGAATATTAGCAAAAGTAATTAATTGCGAAAATCCGAAGGATAAAGTCAATCCATGTAATGATTGTAGTTCATGCATGTCATTCAATGATAATGCATCATTTAATATTATTGAGCTTGATGCTGCTTCAAATAACTCGGTTGATCATATTAGAACTCTGATCGAACAAGTTAGATTTCAACCTCAACAGGGGACACATAAAGTGTTTATTATTGATGAGGTTCATATGCTGTCTTCCCAAGCCTTTAACGCATTTCTTAAGACGCTTGAAGAACCGCCACCGTACGCTATATTTATATTGGCGACTACAGAGAAACATAAAATTATACCTACGATACTTTCTCGATGTCAAATTTTTGATTTTAAGAGAATTCAGGTTTTAGATGTAGTCAAACAGCTAGAATATATTTGTACTCAGGAAGGGAAGAATGCCGATCCAGAAGCACTTCACCTCATAGGACAGAAGGCAGATGGAGCCATGAGGGATGCGCTTTCTATTTTTGATAAAATTGCCAGTGCTTCGGGCGATCATATTACTTATAAAGATGTGATCACCAATCTTAATATTCTAGATTATGATTATTATTTTAAAATTGTAGATGCATTTCTTAGAGAAGATCTTAGTGATGTTTTGCTTATCATGGATGAGATTATGAGATCGGGATTTGAGCCTGATCAATTGATCCAAGGATTGGCAGATCATATGAGGGATCTTTTGGTTAGTAAAGATGGGCGGACACTTGGTCTGTTAGATGTGTCAGAATCACTAAAGTCTAAATATCAATACCAAGCGGCTTTGGCAAGTAAGTCTGTGTTACTGACAGGTTTAGATATATTGAACCAATGTGATGTTACACTCCCAAGATCTAAGAATAAAAGATTATACACAGAGATAGCGCTGAGTAAAATAAATTTTGCCAATCGAGCAATCGAAACAAACCTAATGGCACCTCAAGGAATCACTGAAAAAAAAACTGAAGTTGTAACTGAAGCTGTTACCAAACAGGCTTTTAGTCCTCCTGTAAAAGAACAAACACCTCTGTCTTCACCAATGGAAGAAGATCAAGATCAAACTGTTACTGATCCTGTTGTAAAAAGTAGTGACTCTGGCTTAACTACTCAGTCTAAAATGCAAGATTACGAGGATAGTCCTGTAGAAGTGAATAAAAATTCTTCAACTGAGCCAACGCAAATTTTGAAAAAGCCTCAATTGGTAGAGTCTGTTCATCAAAAAGATGATGAATCACTTAGCAAAGAGAATGGAATATTGTCAAAACCCGAAACGCCAAGTGAAGATTTACTATCATTTGGTAAACCAAGCGGAATAGATGATATTTTAGCTTCTGTTGTAGAAGAAGAAGCTGAAATAGAGGAATTGAGGAAAGGATTGAATCAAGAAACGGTTCAAAAAATATGGCTTGATTATGGATCTAATCACCAATCACCTAGTACTAAAGCCATGTTGGAAATGGCAATACTGAAACTAGAGGACAAAACCATTCATATAACAGTGCCTAGTAATCACTATAAAAATATGATTATTGAGGAAGAAACTCTAAAAGAATTATTGAGAACTAAATTAGGTACACCGGACTTAATGATGCACCCAATAGTAGACCGAGCTGCATTTCCTGATATGGCGTTGGATAAGCCCAAAACACTTATGTCGGCGAAAGAAAAATACCAATATTTGGGTGAAAAACACCCACCACTTAGGACCTTAGTAGAAAAATTAGAATTAAGACCTGATACAGGCGGAGAACAACGCTAAATAGCAGGATGTATTAATAGATCCGATAAAACCAGTTTTTTATATATGAGAAATCGATTTTAATTATGAGACTTATTTTATTTTTACTTGCGCTTTTGAGCACTACATTTCTATATTCTCAATCTCCATATGTTCTGCCAGGTACATTGACTGATGAAATAGCTGATCGATGGGAGATTCTTTATGATTTTGATCAATATGTATTTTCTACACAAAGGAATCGAGCCAGAAAAGATGTAAATTTGATGGCACGCACTCTGAATAGTTCTATTTTTAGAAGTGAGAAGTCAATAAAGCTAAGCAAATTGGATGATTACGATATTAATTATATACTGGATGATAATGTTGAATATGGTCTAGATGCCTCTTTAGTGAATTCAGAATCTGTAGCCAATGAAAATGAGAAAATATATGATAGCACAGGGGTATTCTATTATACAAAAGAAAATCTTAGTAAAGTTAATGACATTCAATTCAAAAAGAGAAAACCAATTCTAAAATACTTTTATAAAACGAATGCAAATTTCTATGAAATACACAATGATAATTTTGACTTTATTGTAAATCCTATCCTCAATGTAAGGTACGGTAAAGCGCTAGATGATCCGAATATTATCTTTCAGAATACTCGAGGGATAGAGATGAGAGGTTTGATAGATAAGAAGATATATTTCTATACAAGCCTGTTAGAAAACCAACGGGGATTTAATAATTACATCAACACTAGAATTGAGAGGGATAAGACAATTCCTGGTCAAGGTTTCTATAAGGACTTTAATAGTGCTGTTATAGATAATCTATCTGGATATGACTACTTAAACGCTCAAGCTTATGTTGGTATCAATGCCACAAAAAGTGTAGCAATAGAATTTGGTCATGGGAATCACTTTATTGGAAATGGAGTTAGGTCTCTTTTTCTTTCAAATTACGGTCATAATTATTTTTATTTGAAATTTAATACTAGAATTTGGAAGTTCCATTATCAAAATTTATTTGCAGAAATTGCTCCTGTTGCAAGTGCACAAAATCCAGGAGATAGATTACTTCCCAAGAAATATATGGCAAATCATTATTTGTCATTTAGACCTACTAAAAATTTAGAATTTGGAATTTTTGAGGCCATTGTGTTTTCCAGAGAAGATAAATTTGAATTCCAATATCTTAACCCAGTTATTCTTTATCGGACAGTAGAGCAATTTTTAGATAGTCCAGACAATGCCCTAATAGGATTAAATGGAAAATGGAATATTAAAAACAGAGTTCAATTGTATGGACAATTGATCTTAGATGAGTTTAAGCTTAGTGAGTTGACTTCAGGTAATGGTTGGTGGGCCAATAAATATGGTCTTCAATTTGGAGGAAAGTATATAAATCTGTTTGGGATTGATCATTTAGACGCACAAGTGGAGTATAACATCGTAAGACCATATACCTATGCACACAGTAGACCGCTAGCAAGTTTTCCTGGTCAGTCAACGGCAAGTTACAGTCATCATAATCAACCATTGGCCCATCCGCTAGGGTCTAATTTCAAAGAATTATTATTCAATTTCAGATATAGACCAACAAAGAAGTTATTTGTCAATACTAGAATTATAAATACTAATTATGGACAGAACCCTGAAGGCGTTAATGTTGGTAGTAACATATTGCTAATTACAGGATCTAGGGATGCTAATAATGGGAACTTTATTGGTCAAGGAATAAGCACAACAATGCAGTCATTAAGTATTGACATTAGCTATCAGGTAGCACATAATTATTTTATTGATCTCAATTTCTTGTATAGGAATGCAGATGCTGATTTAGATGAATTAGATATAGAAACAAAGTACTTAGGAGGTGGGTTAAGAGTTAACCTTGGTCAGATTCGATTGGACTATTAAAAAAAACAAATGGTTTTGATGTATAGCTTCGTGAGGAGTACGATCCTTTTTCGAGTCTTCGGCATCGTATGATTGAGGTAAATTTCCATTGAGGTACCTTGAACTTAAAATCAAGAAAACATATGTCTAGATAATTTTGTTCGACCAGTTTCAATTTCTCAACTGGCATAACTTGCCGATCATCTTACCATAATTTTATACTTTATATTACAATTTGGTGCATCTACAATCTATCTTTGGCAGCTTAAGAGAAAAATTATATACAATTGAGCAATTCATTAGAAGAAATAGTAAAAGAAAAAATTCTTATTCTCGATGGTGCTATGGGCACAATGATACAGCGTTACAAACTGTCTGAAGAAGATTATCGAGGAGAGCGATTCAAAGATTTTCATCTTGATGTAAAAGGTAATAACGACCTTTTGTCTATCACACAGCCGCATATCATAGAGGCTATCCATAAGGAATATTTAGAAGCGGGAAGTGATATTATAGAAACGAATACTTTCAGTAGCAATGCTGTTTCAATGGATGATTATGAGATGGCTGATTTAGTATATGAACTCAATGTAGCTTCTGCAAAAGTCGCAAAAAAAGCCGCAGCTGAATATACAAAATTAACTCCTTCGAAACCTAGATTCGTTGCTGGAGCAATAGGGCCAACTACGAAGACTGCGTCACTCAGCCCTGATGTAAATGATCCTGGATTTAGAGCTATTTCATTTGATCAATTGGTAGATAATTACTACGAGCAGACAAGAGGATTGGTCGATGGTGGTGTGGACATTATATTGATAGAAACGGTGTTTGATACCTTGAATTGTAAGGCTGCATTATTCGCAGTTGATAAGTTATTTGAAGAGCGAGGCAAGAGACTTCCAATCATGGTGTCAGGTACTATAACTGATGCAAGTGGACGTACATTGAGTGGTCAAACGGTTGAAGCATTTTGGATTTCGATTAGTCACATAGAATTATTTTCAGTGGGGCTAAACTGCGCTCTTGGAGCCAAAGAATTAAGACCTCATCTCGAAGATTTGGCCAATATAGCGGATGTAAATGTAAGTGCATACCCTAATGCAGGTCTACCGAATGAATTTGGGGAATATGATCAGACTCCAGAGGAGATGCAGGAATTTATTCGAGATTTTGTCCATAGCGGATTTGTAAATATTATTGGAGGTTGTTGTGGAACTACTCCGCCACATATCAAAGCAATGGCAGATGCCGTTGAAGGGATGAAGCCAAGAGTGAAGCCAGAGTTAGAAAAGCTGACAATGTATTCTGGATTAGAACCAGTAATAGTAAGAAAAAATTTAAATTTCATCAATGTAGGAGAAAGAACAAATGTTACAGGTTCAAAAAAATTCGCTAGACTTATAAAAGAAAAAAACTATACAGAAGCACTGGAAGTAGCGGTTCATCAAGTAGAAGGAGGGGCACAGATCATTGATGTGAACATGGATGAAGGGCTTCTTGATTCTAAAGTAGAGATGAAGGAATTCTTAAACATGATGATGTCTGAACCTGATATAGCGAAGCTACCTGTAATGATTGATTCATCAAAATGGGAAGTGATAGAAGAAGGGTTGAAGTGTGTACAAGGAAAGTGCATTGTCAATTCTATTTCTATGAAAGAAGGAGTAGAAGAATTTATCAGACAAGCAAAATTAGTAAGGAGATATGGTGCTGCAGCCGTAGTAATGGCATTTGATGAAGAAGGACAAGCAGATACAATAGAACGGAAAGTAGAAATCTGCCAAAGAGCATATAAGATCTTAACAGAACAAGTGGGAATGAGTCCACATGATATCATTTTTGATCCTAATATATTCGCTGTAGCTACTGGACTTAAAGAACATAATGAATACGCAATCAACTTTATAGAAGCGACTAGGCAGATTAAAGCAACTTGTCCTGGTGTGAAAATTAGTGGAGGTGTAAGTAACATTTCTTTCTCATTTAGAGGGAATAATGCAGTAAGAGAAGCGATGCACACAGCGTTCTTATATCATGCCATCAAGGCGGGCATGGATATGGGTATTGTCAATGCAGGTATGATGGAAGTCTATGCCGAAATTCCTAAAGATTTGTTGAAGCTTGTTGAAGATGTACTGTTTAACAGAACAGAGAATGCTACTGAGGCATTAACAGATCATGCAGAGACTTTGACTGGTGGAGGTAAGGTTAGGGTGAAAGATCTAAAATGGAGAGAAGGAACAGTAGAGGAGCGTTTGTCTCATGCCCTTGTAAAGGGAATCACAGAGTTTATTGATGAAGATACTGAAGAAGCAAGGCTCAAATATCCAAGGCCATTAAATGTAATTGAAGGTCCATTGATGGATGGAATGAACATCGTTGGTGATCTGTTTGGTGAAGGAAAAATGTTTTTGCCGCAAGTTGTAAAATCGGCCAGGGTGATGAAGAAATCAGTTGCTCATCTTACACCATTTATCGATGCAGAGAAAGAAGGCTCAGAGTCAAGTGCTAAAGGTAAAATTTTGATGGCAACAGTCAAAGGTGATGTCCACGATATTGGGAAAAATATTGTTGGTGTAGTCTTGGCTTGCAACAATTATGAGATTATTGATCTGGGTGTGATGGTACCTGCAGCTAAGATTTTAGAAGAAGCTAAAAAACACAATGTTGATATTATTGGTCTAAGTGGATTGATTACCCCTTCTCTGGATGAAATGGTAAATATGGCAAAAGAGATGCAACGCCAAGGGTACACTTTACCACTTTTGATTGGTGGGGCCACCACTTCAAAAACACATACTGCAGTGAAAATTGATCCTGAGTATAAAGGCCCAGTTGTCCATGTCTTGGATGCATCAAGAGCTGTATCAGTAGCTAGCTCGCTCCTCAGTAAGGAAGGAGATACGTCTAACAATTATATCATCGATGTTAAAGAAAACTATAACAAGTTAAGGGAACAAAGAAAAAATAGAACATCGAACAAGCAATATTTGTCACTCAGTAAAGCTAGAGAAAATAAATATCAAATAGATTGGTCTAATTATACGCCCCCGGTGCCTAAAGTAGCTGGAATGCACACATTTGAGGAAATTGATCTTGCAGACCTAAGGCCGTATATTGATTGGACACCATTTTTTACTTCTTGGCAGCTAAAAGGGAAGTATCCAGCTATATTTAAAGACGAGTATGTTGGTGATGAAGCAAAAAAACTATACAAAGATGCCAATGATATGATTGATACAATCATAAAAGAGAAGTGGTTAACAGCTAAAGCTGTATTTGGCTTATTTAGAGCCGAGGCTGTGAAGGATGATATTATTGTAGATTTTAGTGGAGGGGATCTTACATTGCGAAACTTGAGGCAGCAAGTGAAAAAATCAGCTGGAATACCTTCTATGTGCTTAACTGACTTTATTGCACCAAAAGAAACGGGTTTAGAAGACTACATAGGAGCCTTTGCAGTGACAGCTGGAATAGGTATTGAAGAGCATGTAAAACGATTTGAAGTGGACCACGATGACTATTCTGCGATTCTATTAAAAGCAATCGCAGATAGATTTGCAGAGGCAACGGCGGAATATATTCACAAATTAGTTAGAACTGATTATTGGGCATATTCTAAAGAAGAGACTTTGGTGAATGATGAATTAATATCCGAAAAGTATCAGGGAATTCGACCTGCTCCAGGATATCCAGCATGTCCAGAACATACGGAAAAAATGACACTTTGGGAGTTGTTATCAGTCGAAGAACAAATTGGTATAAAATTAACTGAAAGCATGGCTATGTATCCTGCTGCTAGTGTAAGTGGATGGTATTTTAGCCACCCAGAAAGTAAATATTTTGGTCTTGGGCAGATAGGAAAAGATCAAGTCGAAGATTATGCAAGAAGAAAAAGTATGAGTGTTGTAGATATAGAACGTTGGTTAGCACCTAATCTCAATTATGATGTTTAGAATAATAACAAGAAAGTGACTATAAATAAATAGCCTAGTCTATATATGTGGTTGATGTTATATTATGTATGATATATTGTAAAGTAGGCGATAGATTCTTACTTTTGCCTTGAAATTAGCAATTAAATTTTATCTTTGAGTAGAAATATTACTCAATATATATGATTGGGACACTTATATCCTCAAAAACACGAATCAAATTACTCCTCAAGTTCTTCTTGAACTCTGAGACTACGAGTTATTTAAGAGGTTTAGAATCTGAATTCGGAGAGTCAAGTAATAGTATAAGGCTGGAATTGAATAGACTTGAGGGGGCAGGTATGCTCACGTCTTCGGTAAAAGGAAATAAAAAATTCTTTAAATCTAATACCCAACATCCTTTATATAAAGAGGTGCACAATATTTTACTTAAATACATAGGTTTTGACAAGATAATTGAAGGTGTCATCGAGCGATTAGGTGATGTGCAAAAAGTATATGTCACTGGAGAATTTGCCAAAGGGCTCGATAGTCAAATTATAGATTTAGTATTTATAGGAGATATAGATAAGGAATATCTTGTAAGACTAATTGGTCGTACGGAGCCACTTATCAAAAGGAAGATTAGATATATATCGTATTCTACCCAAGAGGAAACCATAATTGATTGGGCCAAACTAGATTTTAAACCCTTATTACTTTGGTCTCATGAAGCATAAAGAAACACCTATATCAACGTTGATCAATCACCTTTCTGAAACTGAAGAAAGATGGTTTGCGGTATACACAAAGTATAAGTGTGAAAAGTACGTAGTAGATCAATTAGCTAGGCAAGGTATTTCTGCTTATGTGCCTCTGATAACAAAAATTAAAAAGTATAAATCAAGGGTAAAAACTAATGTCGTTCCTTTAATAAATTCATATATTTTTGTTTGTATAAAAAAAGAAGACTACATCAAGGTTTTGCAATCAGAATATGTATTCACTTTTGTTAAACAAAGAAAGAATATTATCAGTATACCTGAAGAAGAGATTAATCTCCTAAAGATGATAGTTGGTGAAATAGAGAATGTGGAGATAAGCGAAATGCTTTTTGAATCAGGAGATGAAGTGGAGATAATTGGCGGTAATCTTACTGGAATAAGAGGTCGATTATTAAACAAAGATGGAAAAAATAGTTTTGTGGTTCAACTGATAACAATAGGTATGCAGTTGGCAATGACAATTGATAAAAGTAGTTTAAGATTGCTTAAAAAGCGAGCTTAAGGTTTATAAAATAATTATTTCTTTTCAAGTTTAAAAATGAAAAGAAATACTTTGGATTGGGGATTAAGTCTTAGACTTATCAATGCCGAAGGCATATTAATGTTTGAAAATAATATAGATGAAAATAGCGGTAGTTGGTACTGGATATGTTGGTTTAGTTAGTGGTACGTGCTTTGCTGAGACTGGCAATCAAGTAACCTGTGTAGATATTGATGAAAACAAAGTCGAGAGAATGAGGAATGGGGAGGTTCCTATTTATGAACCTGGGCTGGAAGTATTATTTGAGAGGAATACAAAACAAGGTAGACTATATTTTACAACGAATTTAGAAGAAGGAATTAAGGATGCTGAAGTAATATTTTTAGCGCTGCCTACTCCACCTGGTGCTGATGGTTCTGCAGATCTTTCTTTTGTTTTGAAAGTAGCATCGGATCTTTCAAAAATAGTTACAGATTATAAAGTTATAGTAGACAAAAGCACAGTCCCTGTAGGAACAGCTGAGAAAGTACATTCAGCATTAGTTGAAAATCTTGATTCATCTCTTTTTGATGTAGTATCTAATCCTGAGTTCTTAAGAGAAGGCGTCGCAGTTGATGATTTCATGAAGCCAGATAGAGTTGTAATAGGGACATCTTCCAAAAAAGCCGAGGAGGTGATGTTAAGATTATATGAGCCGTTTGTAAGACAAGGGAATCCTATAATAATAATGGATGAAAGAAGTGCAGAAATGACAAAATATGCAGCAAATTCTTATTTGGCTGCAAGAATAACATTCATGAATGAAATTGCGAATCTATGCGACAAATTGGGTGCTAACGTTGATATGGTTAGAAAAGGAATGGGAAGTGATACTAGAATAGGAAAAAGATTTTTATTTCCTGGAGTTGGTTATGGAGGAAGTTGTTTTCCAAAAGATGTTCAGGCTCTAGCTAAGTCAGCATCTGAATCGGATTACGAATTTAGAATACTGAATTCAGTTATGGCTGTAAATGAAGATCAGAAGAAAATTCTATCGGAAAGAATTATCAAATATTTCGATGGGGATGTAAAAGGCAAAACGATAGCAATTTGGGGGTTAGCTTTTAAACCAAATACTGATGATATTAGAGAAGCACCTGCATTAACTATAATAGATGATCTTCTGAATGCTGGGGCAAATATAAGGGCATTTGATCCAGAAGCTGCCGAGAATGTAGAGCGAATCTATGGAGATAAAATAAGTTTTTGTGACACGCAATATGAAGCATTATATCAAGCGGATGCATTGGCTATAGTTACTGAATGGCAAGTGTTTAGAACCCCAGATTTTGATAAAGTAAAAGAGTTTTTAATTAATCCAGTAATTTTTGATGGCAGGAATGTATATGATACAAACCATATGAAGAAATTGGGATTTCATTATGAAAGTATTGGAAGACCTTAAATTAAATTAATCTTGAGTAATAATATTCATCCAATATCTGATCGTTTAGTTTCTCGTGGAGAACAAGAAAGCCTTCTGAATCAAAGAGGTCAGGTTTTATGGTTTACTGGTTTATCAGGTTCTGGAAAGAGTACAATAGCTGAGGCTTTAGAAAGAAAGTTGTATAACCAAGGTCATTTTGTGAAAGTTCTTGATGGTGACAATATCAGATCTGGTATTAATAAAAACCTAGGATTTTCAATTGAAGATCGAAAAGAAAACATCAGACGGATTGCAGAGGTAGCAAAGCTTTTTTTAGATTCAGGAGCTATAGTATTATGTTCATTTGTAAGTCCTACCATTGAGATTCGAAATTTGGCCAGGGAAATTATTGGAGCGGAAGATTTTAAGGAAGTATTTGTGGATACTCCACTTGCAATCTGCGAATCAAGAGATGTCAAAGGTTTATATAAAAAAGCGAGAGCGGGAGAAATAAAAGGATTTACTGGCATTGATAGCCCATTTGAGGCACCACTAGATCCAGCATTAAGATTATTAACTGAAAATAAAAGCGTAGCTGAATGTGTAACAGCAGCTATAAATTTGATTAAAAATAAATTATGAGTTACCAAATTGACCATTTAAGAGAATTAGAATCTGAATCTATATTTATTATGCGTGAAGTAGCCGCACAATTTGAAAATCCAGTATTGATGTTTTCAGGAGGAAAAGATTCAATATTGATGGTTTATCTTGCTCATAAGGCATTCTACCCCGCAAAAATTCCTTTTTCCTTATTACATGTTGATACTGGACATAATTTCCCAGAAACTCTTAAATATAGAGATGAACTTGTAGAAAGGTTTGGTGCAAAATTAGTCATTGGATCAGTGCAAGAAGCAATCGATAATGGCATGGTTACGGAAGAAAAGGGTTTTGACGCAAGTAGAAACGGTCTGCAAACAACAGCACTCTTAGAAGCTCTTGAACAAGGTAAATATGATGCAGCACTCGGTGGTGCTAGAAGAGATGAAGAAAAAGCAAGAGCAAAAGAAAGGTTTTTTTCTCACAGAGACGAATTTGGTCAGTGGGATCCCAAAAATCAAAGGCCAGAATTATGGAATCTTTTTAACGGTAGAAAGAATATAGGAGAACATTTTAGAATATTTCCTATATCTAATTGGACAGAGCTGGATGTTTGGCAATATTTAGCACTTGAGGATATTCCATTGCCATCTCTATATTTCGCTCATGAAAGAAAAGTATTTAAAAGAGACGGGACATTATTAGCTGATTGTGAATATATTCAAAAAAGACCTGGAGAAGAAGTATTTACCCAAACTGTGAGATGTAGAACAATAGGAGATATGACTTGTACGGGTGTTTGGGAATCTAATGCAACTACAGTAGAAGATATAATCCAAGAAATTGCGACAACTAGAATGACAGAGAGAGGAGGTAGAACTGATGACAAGCGATCAGAGACAAGTATGGAAGATCGTAAGAAATTAGGATATTTCTAGAAAAAAGATTTCAATGAATAGGAATTTTGATTATTCGCAGCAAATTGGATATACCAACTTTTAGCAGATCTCTTTAGTCAAATTTCATAAAAAAATAAAAAAATAAAAAAATTGAAGTTGCATTCAATGTGAAATTCAACTTTCGAAATACAATAATATGAATACAGAATTATTACGTTTTACAACAGCTGGATCCGTCGATGATGGAAAATCAACATTAATTGGTCGACTATTATTTGATAGTAAATCTATCTATCAAGATCAATACGAACAGATCGAAAGAGTAAGTGAGAAGAGAGGAGAAGAGGGAGTCAATCTGGCTTTGTTGACAGATGGATTGAAATCAGAAAGAGAACAAGGAATTACGATTGATGTAGCATACAGGTACTTCAGTACTCCAAAGAGGAAATTTATTATAGCTGATACTCCAGGGCATATTCAATATACTAGAAATATGGTAACTGGAGCAAGTACTGCTAATGTGGCCTTGGTTCTTATTGATGCACGTCATGGGGTTGTAGAACAGACTAAGCGTCATGCAATTATTGCTTCATTACTACAAATTCCACACTTATTGGTTTGTATTAATAAAATGGACTTAGAAGATTATAATCAAGATGTATACAATAAAATCCAGAATGACTTCGAAGAGTTCGCAGCGAAATTAGATGTGAAGGATGTTAGTTTTATTCCTATCTCAGCATTAAAAGGAGATAATGTTGTAAATCGATCTGAAAATATGAATTGGTATGAAGGATCTACTTTGATGCATTATTTAGAGAACGTGCATATCGCAAGTGATCATAATTTTATTGATACTCGACTTCCTATACAAACTGTAATTCGACCATATAGTGATGAGTTTCATGATTATCGAGGGTATGCTGGAAGAATAGCTGGAGGATCTTTCAAAATAGGCGATAAAGTAGTTGCACTGCCTTCTGGGTTTTCTTCTGAAGTAACCAGAATAGTTGGAGCATCAGGAGATCAAGAAGCGGCCTATCCACCACAATCTGTAACATTACTTTTAAAAGATGATATTGACATTAGTAGAGGTGATATGATTGTAAGAGAAAATAATCAACCTAAT
>Ga0209187_1003003_pt1 | contig 14870 bp, 12 predicted proteins | sample BantaG_FD_187430 | JGI IMG/M metagenome (GOLD analysis project Ga0209187, IMG submission 187430) | Marine algal microbial communities from Bantry Bay, Ireland - BantryBay_4 metaG (SPAdes) (version 2) | ecosystem: Host-associated > Algae > Red algae > Unclassified | place: Bantry Bay, Ireland... | reverse complement strand
CGATCACTTGTATTGCTTTCCTTAGGGCTTTTTCGAGCTGAGTATAGTTAGTTTGGGACATATTATGAAGTGGCAATCGCACATCATTAGTACCGAATCCTAATATTTTCATTGCTGATTTTATTCCTACTGGGTTTCCTTCTATATATAACCATTTATGTAGGTCATATGTTTGCAGATTGAGTCTTCTTGCTTCAGGATAGTCATTTCTAAGAGCTGCGTTGATCATTCCAGAGAATTCTTTTGGGAATGCATTTCCTATTACAGAGATGACACCTTCTCCACCGCATGCAATCATAGGTAATGCTACTTCGTCGTCGCCTGATGTTACAAAGAAATTATCAGGTCTATTCTTTATTATTCTTGTAGCTTGGATCAAATCTCCAGTTGCTTCTTTGATTCCTATGAATTTCTTACTCGCCTCAGCCAACCGTATGGTTGTGGTCCATTCCATGTTACTTTTTGTACGGCCAGGCACATTGTATAATATGATTGGGACTGAACTGGTTTTGGCCATCTCCATATAATGATGATATATACCTTCTTGAGAGGGTTTTACGTAGGCAGGACTCGAAGATAGAATTGCATCAATGCCTTTAAAATTGTATGATTTTATTTTTTTGCAGAGTTCTAAGGTGTTGTTACCACCAAAGTTTCCAGCAACTACCGGGATTCGTTTGTTCACAACAGAAATTACGGTATCTAGCACTTTTCTAGACTCATCTTCATTCAGTGTTGCCGTTTCACCTGTGCTTCCTAGTGCTACAATGTAATTTATTCCACCTTCAATCAAATGCTCTATGATTCGTTCGATAGTAGGGTAGTCTACTTCGTTCTTTTTAAACGGTGTTATCATTGCTACACCTGTTCCTGTAAATTGAGATTGTTGTACCATATAGTATTGATTTATATGCTCAGCTGTCTTAGCTGCTTATCTATATTTTTTATTAGTGAATCTGTATCTGAATAGTCCTTTATATCAATCATAAGATCAAAAATATGACTATGTTCTTCAAAACTAGGACCTATCTTAAATTTTGCATTGCATAATATCGCTAAGTACCTAAGGTGATCTTCCATAGTGGGATTAAGGAAGATTAAAAGATCATATTTTTTATTGAGGATGTTATCAATAATTTCATGCTGAGGTACTCCATTCCATTTTATGGATTGTCTAGAGTATCCGATCTCTGATTCTGATTTTTCATCTATGAAATATAGTATGTCAACTTTTTTGTTTTGAGATTCGAGTTTAGCTTTGTATTTCTCAGTAGCAGTCGTACTATGTTGGACACTTCCATTAGAAACGATACAAATCGAATTACAACTATTTACACCTGAAAAATCGTTTTTTAGCTTAAAATTTTGATGCTCCTTTAGTGATTTATTGAACATCCATGTACGGATCGATGAGATCATTTTTTAGCCTTTTTTTTCGGCTCAATATTTTCTATAGAATTGTCTTCCGAAATTTGAAGATATTCACCCATATTACTGTATTTTTCAAGCCTATTTTCAATGCGTTGATCAGCATTTAGCTCCAAAAGAGCTGCGAGCTCATTTTTAATGTGTAATCTAAGTGTTTTAGCCATTTTTTCTGGATCATTATGAGCACCACCGATAGGTTCTTTGATGATCTCATCAATCAATCCGAAGCCTAACATATCATCTGCGGTTAGTTTCAAAGCTTCTGCTGCTTCTTCTTTATGGTCCCAATTTCTCCATAATATGGACGAACAAGATTCTGGACTAATTACAGAATACCATGTGTTTTCAAACATGAATACTTTATCACCAAGACCTATTCCCAATGCTCCACCAGATGCACCTTCTCCGATTACATAGCATATAATAGGTACTTTGAGTTGCGCCATTTCAAATAGGTTTTTAGCAATAGCTTCTGCTTGTCCTCTTTCTTCTGCTTCTAGTCCTGGATAAGCTCCAGGTGTATCGATGAGGCAGACTACTGGATAATTAAACCGCTCAGCTAGTTTCATTAGCCTCAGTGCCTTCCTATACCCTTCAGGGTTAGCCATTCCAAAATTCCTATACTGTCTCAGCTTTGTATTGAGCCCTTTTTGGTGACCCATTATAACGACTGATTGACCATTTATTTTTCCTATTCCTCCAACGATAGCCTTATCATCTTTGAAATACCGATCTCCATGAAGTTCGACAAATTTTTTGCAGATCTGTTCTATATAATATAAGGTATATGGTCTTTCTGGATGTCGTGATAATTGAACTTTTTGCCATCCATTCAGATTCGAATAGATTTCCTTTGTCTCTGATTTTATCTTATTTTCTAATTCCTTTATTTTATCAGAAACATCAATATCGCCTTCTTCTCCAACTTGCTTTATTTTTTCAAGTTGCTCGTACAGTTTTTCCAGCGGCTTTTCGAATTCTAAGAATACCATAAGTTCGGTTTTTGAATTTGCTTATAAAACTACAAATTTCTTTTGCTTATCAAAGTTAGCAAAAATGATTTAGCATGATTAACTTATATTAGGATAATTGTCTTCTTATTTTCTATGATTTATTTTCCACTAATGTTTATAATATGTTCAAGGATATCATAATTATCTTTCACCCAATTCTCTGTAGGTTTAACATTATGTCTAATATTACTTTCTTTTATCAGTCCATCTAAATAATCGTAGGCCTTGAGCGCCTCTTCTTTATGATAAAATAGGCTGTACCAATCTTCACCAATATAATTTCTATTTACTAACCCTATTTTACTTTTATAAATTTTAAATATTCCTTCAGAATTTACACTGGTAAATTTCCTTTTATTGTTTTTATCTAAAGAAGCTTTGAATAGGTATTTATAGTGTAATAAATAGTTTATTACCTTATCTTCTATTTCTTCATCGGTGATGGGTTCTAGCGATCATTCTCTCCAATAATTATTATCAGGGTGGAGTGGATCCTCTTTGAAATTGGTAGTAAGGCTAGATTTCTCTACCGCTGTTCGTTTCTATAGTCATATTATATTCGTCGTTTCCAAACAGCACAAACAGATTTATCTATTTGGACTGGAATTTTAATTTTCTTTGACTAACAAAAAGGCTGGAAAGGAGAATAAATGGTATGATTATATATAATTTTTTACTTGGTTTAGTGCTTGACCCATTTTCACTAAAAGTCCTCTAGAAACTCTATTTCAGATAGGTCTTTTTGAGATATTTTCTCATACAATTCATATACAAGACCATCTTTCAAACCCACTTTGGGAACCAATATACTATCTGCTCCAATTGTATTCAGCGCGTTAATATAGATATTAGCTGCAGGCACAATTACATCAGCCCGATCTGGATTCATCTTAAGAATACTGAGACGTTCTTTGATAGTAAATGCCGCTATATATGCCTTCAATGCCTTTAGTTCTGCCAGAGATATTGCTTTGCCAGCTTTCTTATTTGCGATATTGAAAATTTTATTGATATTCCCACCTGTACCAATACCTTGTATCGACTCAGTTGCAGAAATAGAAACTGCCTTAATCCACTTATTTATTTCTTTGAGTGTTTTGTCACGTTTTTCTGCTTCAAGTTTTCTAACAGAACCAATATCAAATGACTGGCTTTGTACTAATTTTTTCTTGTCAAAAATATTGATCTCAGTGCTTCCTCCTCCAACATCGATATGAATATGTTTAGAGTCTGTGAGATAGGGGATAATTGCTTTATTTAGAATTTTAGCTTCTTCGCTGCCAGAGATAATTTCAATATTGAGACCTATTTGGTTCTTGATGAAGGTTTTTACTTCTTCTCCATTTTTAGCTTCACGCATTGCAGATGTAGCTACAGCTCTATATCCTTCTACTTCGTATAAATCAATCAATAACTTGAATGTCTGCATTAGTTTGGTAAACTTATCCAATACAGAAACTGAAATCACACCTTTTTTAAATACATCATTTCCTAATCTTAAAGGAAACCGTAAGTATTCTAGTTTTTTGAAACTCACCAGATTATTATCAACAAATGCTTTTACTATTTGAAGTCTTATTGCATTTGATCCAATATCTACAACGGCAAGTTTCATTTGTAATTTTTTTAATGAAAGTATTAATGAAAAAGTATATAAAGGATATAAAAGCTAATTATACATTATTTTTTCACATACTGCGTGAGGATAACAACCGTTTGACCTTCCACTTTTCCTTCTATGTGATTGGCATTGTCTCTGACGAGTCTTATTCTTCTTACGGCAGTTCCTCTTTTAGCAACTAAGCTCGCTCCTTTGACTTTTAAATCTTTGATCAATGTTACAGTATCTCCTGGTTCTAGTATAATACCATTACTATCTTTATGCACTATCGCTTCAGATTCATCAACGATACCTTCTTCGGCCCATGCTTTGGTATCATCATCTAAATACATCATATCTATAAGATCACTTGCCCAATCAGTTGTTTTTAAATTGTGTAACATTCTATATGCAACAATTTGTACAGCGGGTTCTTGACTCCACATGCTATCATTAAGACATCTCCAGTGATTTGGGTCTATGTTGTCTGCATTTTCTAGTTGATCTAAGCATATATGACAAGTACTTACTTGGTGTTCTAACTTATCTCCTGATTTAGGTGAAACAATGTAAGTAGACAATTTTACTGGACTGCCACAGAGTTCACATTTGGATTCACTTCTTTTCTCTAGGTCTCTAGAAATACTCATACATAATTTCTTTTCCTTGTCAAAAAATCAAAAATGCTTAAATTTCAGAGCTTCAAAAAATTCTATCATTCAAGCATTCCGTCATTTAAGCATTCATTTGTTTGGATTTCCTATTATTGAACAAATCATTTCTCTAAAGGCCACATGAATTTACCTTTCAGTTTTGAAGAAGCTTCTGTTGATTTGTATCCTCCTCTCTTCTTATTGTTCTTCTTGCGATTGTTTCCTTTTGATCCTTGCGAAGATTTATTTTCAGAATTTTTCTGATTATTATCTCTTTTATCTCTTGATTCAGATCGTTCACCTCGAGAATCATTTCGTTTCGATCTATCTGAGTTTCTATCGTCGTTGTTATTTCTTCTAGATTTCTTTTCGGCTTTTGGTTTATTAGATTTGCCTTTATTTCCGCCGCCTTTTTGACCAGTTTTTTTCGCTTTTCTATTGGCGAAAAACTCCTGTTTTCTTTTTTGCTTTTCTTTTTCCCACTGTTTTTTCTCAGCTGGGGTCATCGGTTTATCTGTTTGCGGATAGTTTGCACTTTTTGCAACGTCTATCTTTATTCCGATCAATTTTTCAATATCTCTTACGTATTGATTTTCTTCCGGCTCACATATTCCAATTGCGATTCCTTCTTCTCCTGCTCTCCCAGATCTACCTATTCTATGCACGTATGTTTCTGGCATATTCGGTATTTCATAGTTGATAACATACTTCAGCTTATCAATATCAATTCCTCTTGCTGCAATATCTGTTGCTACGAGCACTTGAATACTTCCTTCTTTGAATAGTTTAAGAGACTTTTGTCTTTGATTTTGAGCTTTGTCTCCATGGATGGAATATGCCTTTATTCCTTTCTTTGTCAGGTTTCTAGCGACTCTGTCAGCACCATGTTTGGTCCTAGTAAATACCAGTGCTTGTTCAATGTTTCTCTCTTTCAGTATTTCGATAAGAAGAGCACCTTTGTCAGATCTGTTGGTGTAGTACATTACTTGCTGTATAGTTTCCGCTGTAGAACTTGCAGGAGTAACTTCTACTTTTATAGGTCTGTCTAATATCTTATTAGATAGGTCAATAATATTTTGTGGCATTGTCGCAGAGAAGAAAAGTGATTGTCTTTTTTCAGGAATGATCTTTAGAAGTTTTCTGATATCATTTATGAATCCCATATCCAACATACGATCCGCCTCATCTAGTACAAAAAGTTTGATCTGGTCGATTTTAATATGTCCCTGATTGATTAAGTCTAAAAGTCTTCCTGGAGTAGCGGTCAGTATATCTATGCCTTGCCTTAGTTTTTTTACTTGAGCATGTTGTTTTACACCTCCGAATATTACTGTATGAGTTAAGTCTGTATTTTTACTGTATTCTTTGATGTTTTCATCAATTTGTATAGCTAGTTCTCTTGTTGGAGTTACAATAAGTGCTTTTATTATCTTGTTACCTTGCTCATTAGCTATATCTTTTTCGATTAACTGAATGATTGGAATGGCAAATGCTGCAGTCTTTCCTGTTCCAGTCTGTGCAACACCAAGTAAATCTTTTTCTTCTAGGATTAATGGTATGGCCTTTTCTTGAATTGGTGTGGGCTCTACATATCCTTTATCTGCTAATGCCTTAAGTATAGGCTCTATTATATTTAGTTCTTTAAATGTCATTATGAGTGATTTGATTTATCTCCCATAACAACAAAATAGTGTTCTCGGAGATCTTTAATTTGGTACAAAGATAGTAATATTACAGATAATTGTAATATGAAGTACTAATTAGAATTTGTATGTTTGGTTTTAAGGGCAGTAGTGCTTGTAATTTTTTAAAGCTGTTGATGTTGCAATAAAGACAATATGAAGTTCAAATTGTTTTTTATATTGAGTCATTAATTATGCAATATGATATGCATATTTGATACTCTAGCCATTTTTTAACTCCTTTCACGATATGACAACAGGAACTAATCCATTTGCTAATGAAATTTCACGTTACTCTAATAATAAAATATTAAAAATTATTCAAAACTCTAATGATTACGCATCACAACTTGTTTTTGGATGCCGAATAGAAGCCGGAAATAGAAATCTAGAAATTAACAATGTTTCCCGCGCCAATAATTCATATATCAATGAGGTGAAAGATTATAGTGACGCAAAACTAATTTCTATGATACACGGGGGTATAGAGGATCCATCTAATTATTATCGGCGTGCCTAAGAGAAGCGGAAAGATAGGAGTTTAAGCATTGAAAAAATAAGAATGTTTGGTTCTTTCAGGCCAGATGAAATTATGGAGGTTCAGGAAAGATTCAAAATTAATGAATCGATAGATGAAATTAAAAATAACTTAAAGGGAGAGGTTTTTCCGAAGAAGATGCATTGAATCTCATCGAGAAAGCAGTAAATTCTAAAGAGCTTAGGGTAATATCTGAAGCAGAAAGTGAGGAGCCAATAATTGGTTTTTTGACGGCTATTTCTATTTTTTTAATGGTATTTAGATGGATTTATAGTTTATCTAATTAATTAGGTTTATAATAAAGGTGCGTACAGTGGTTTCAAAGTGGATGAAATTCTAAAGAATATGAAGACTCTCGATATGGAAAGTATTATGAACTAAATACATTAAGGAAGTATATTTCATCCCAAAAGACCCATTACAAAACTTTTCTTTCTAACTGACACAGGCACCATACTTCCATCTTTCATAGAAATGTATCCGCCTTCAGTTTTGACATATGCCTTAACATAAGCCATGTTAATCAGATGAGATTGATGTACTCTTTCAAACCCTGAGTCATTTAGCATTTTGTCAAACTCTTTTAGAGTCCTTGTAATCAATAATTTGCTACCATCAGCAAAGTAGAAGTATGTATAGTTTGTCATTGATTCAAGCCTAACTATATTTTTAATCTCAGCTACTTCAATTTTTTCTGAAGTATGAAGTGCAATTTTTTCAAGTTTTGCATCTGACTTCATGCTGCCACGGAGCAAATCTAATTGTGATTTGGCTGATTGTCTCTTTTGAGCAAGTTTCTCGACAGCTTTTATTAGTAACTCTGGATTTACAGGTTTGAGAAGATAGTCTAGTGCTGAATATTGGAAAGCTTTGAGCGCAAAGTCTTGTCTTGCCGTTACAAATATTACAGAATTCAAGTTATTAGGTACAATGTCTAGAAGATCAAAACCATTGCCATCTTCCATTTCAATGTCTAAAAAAAGAATATCAGGCACATTCTGCTTGAGTAGTTTAGCACCAGAAAGTACACCGTCAGCTTCACCTATTACTTCTACAAAATCACAATAATCTGCAAGATCAGCTTTTAGAGAAGTCCTTGCCAATTCCATGTCATCAATGATTATTGCTGTAAGTTTTTGCATTTTTCTTTCTATTTATTTGCACAAATTTTAAGACTTAAATATCTCTCGGACGCATCTACTCATATAGTTTTTTATTTTCTACATAACCAGTAGCAGTAGCTTCTATAAAAAAATCATGTTTGCCTTTTTCTAAAGGTTTAATTTTTTTTGCAGGAACCCCTGCATACAAGTATCCTGATTCTAGAATAGCACCAACAGTGACAACTGCTCCCGCTCCTACTATAACATTAGACTCAATTATAGCTTCATCAAGTATAATTGCACCCATTCCTATAAGTACATTATTGTGAATGGTACATCCATGGATTATCGCTCTATGACCAACGGACACATTATCGCCAATTACAGTATCTTGTTTTCCTGTAGAACCATGAAGAATTGCAGAGTCTTGGATATTAACTCTATTTCCTATTTTTATTTTATTTACATCACCTCTGATTACTACTTGAAACCAGATACTGGATTCTCCTCCAATTTCTACATCTCCTGTTATAGTAGCGTTATCAGCTACCCAGCATGTCTTTTCAATTTTTGGAGAAATTCCTTTTATTGGGATTATGGGCATATTGTACTATGGCTTTTCATGAGAGATAGGAGTTAAGTTGTATCCTTCTTTTTTAAGTAGATTGATAACCCCCTTATCTCCAGCAAGGTGTCCTGCTCCAACTGCAAAGAATGTTGGCATTTCAGACATCATTGTTTTCATACCGCTAATCCAAGCTTTGTTTCTTTTGCTTAGTAAAACATCTTCATAATCTGACAATTGTTCACCTTCATCTGTAATCATAGAAATCATGGCGTTGATGTCCTGAGTTTTGTACATTTCCACCATTTCCTTCATTTGATCACTTCCAGTGTCGCCTGCTTTAATCGTCTCAATAAGCATGTCGGCCTGCGCTTGATAGGGTATAGAATCAAAAACGCTCATTTGAAACTCTATAGTCTCTAGACCAGCCATTGGTTTGTTAGAACTCTTAGCTATTTCCATAAACTCCATTTCATATGATTTCATATTTCCATTTTGAAGGCCCGCAGGATCCATATCTCCAGATGCAAATACAGTAAGGAACATTGGCTTCATTCTTTCTAACATCATTAGAGGCATGCCAATTTTTGCAAAATGAGCATCCACCATTTTATAGTCTTCCTCACTTACTAGATCTTTCAATGTTTTACCATCATTCATGAATGCTTTATTCATAATACTCATCATATTACTCATGTCACTCATTTCATTCATATCAATTTCGAACACCATTTTTTTTGTATTGTCAATCGCGGCTAGCGTGCCTTTAGGTAAGTAGTAAGCATCAGAATCGATGAGATGAATAGTACCATAAAGATAAGATGGTTCAGCAACCCCATTGCCTTCAATCTTCCATAGAAGTGCATTAGTGAGTGGTTGGTATGCTTGAGTTTCTACTTTTTGAGATAGGCCATCTTTTGTAGACTTACAGGATGTAAGTGTGAAAGTAACTGCAATTATAAATATTGCAATCAGTCTAATATACTTAATCATATTATTTTATTTGTTGTAAAGATAACGAATGACTTGTCATCTGGGTTCAATTATTCTATTGAATACTCTTTTTGTTCGATTGTTGTTAAGTCGCTATTGTAATGCAAATAATCAAAAAGGGAAGAACCAATACTGATTCTTCCCTTTTTGTTATTGTGATTACTATAAATTAATTAGCAAATTTTACTTTAACTTTTTCTCCTATCCAACAACCTACAGTTTCTGTAGAACCTTCTTTTATACCTCTTTGGAATCCATCAGCTTTATCTGGCATAGAAGATCTGTATTTTGAAAGTCGAGAGTCCGCATCACTAGCGATCGATGGATCTACTGATTTAGCATATCTATATTTGTCCATTGCAGCAAGAATTGCAAGTCTTTGATTCCATGAATCTCCACATGATCTAGCACCAGATCCATACATGTCACCGATTAGCATATATGGTCTTCCCCATCCTGGTCTGTTTTTAGCAGCTTCGAGTGCTGTAGCCCTTGCTGTCCCGTAACTTTTCAATTTTCTATACTGGATAGATGCTTTACTGAATTGGTAACCAGCTTTTTTACTAAGATCCGTTTCTGCATTTATAGCTTCGTCATATTTAGCGATAGCTTCAGAATATTTTCCATCGTCATAAAGCTTCTTTGCCATGATACTAGGATTATTGGCTTCAAACTCTGCTTGCGCTGCAGCATTTTGACCTTGTGCCCACACTTTATATTTTCCTTCTACCTCTGCTAAGAAAGGATGATCTAAAGCACAACCTTGTCCTTTTAATTTTGCTACTATTCTTTTCCATGTTTGAGGATCATCAATATTATCTTCATATTCTGGCTTAAGTTTCTCAACGAAAAATTCACAATCGAATATGTCATTTGCAATCACTGCAAATTTTGCATTCATAGATTCTTTTGCTTGCTGATAATAAGCAGACAAGTTATCATTCTTATTAATACTGTAATCCGCTACATCGTTAAGCTCTTCATAAATTGCTCTAGCTTCCGCTTTTTCCATCTTTCCTTTTTGGAATTGATAAACTGCGATTGATGCATAAGGATCATAAACTATATACTCAACGTCATCACCACTATTTTCAAGCGCCATTTTGAGAGCTTCTGTAGTTTGAGAGTATGGAGTGTTGAATGTATAAAACATATCAAAGGCTTTTCTTCCAGCTAGATATCCAATTCTAGCATTTATACAAGATCCATCTGGACATTTACTGCTCACAATTGATCCTTCTCTATAACAAGCAATTGCTTGATCAATTAATGAAAGATATTTTGTTTTGTATTCTTCTTTTTTAGCAGCATCTGTTTCATTCTTAAATTTCTCTAAGTATAATTGAGCTCCATCTGTAAAGTGATAGTCTCTCTTTCCGTCAGCAGCTGGAGCAATACTAAATGCTTTCTCCCAGTTTTCAAAAGCTATAGTGAAATCTTTATCTTTTAATGCTTGTCTATAGATTGAGTGAGCATTTTCTGCATCATCCTTTTGAGGTGAATCCACCCATGATGCACACTGCGCATTCCCCAATGTCACAGTTGCTAATGTCAATACACTCGCAAATAATAATTTTTTAAGTCGTGTCATAATAATGCTTTTTTTAATTCTTGTTAATCTGTTACTCCATCAATAGCCCATCAGTCAAATAGTAGATGAAGATTTGTCATATATAGTTGTGTTCTTCTAGTTGTATTTTCGTTTAATAAACCATTCATCATCATTAAAAGTAAACCCTAAACTTACTTTTAAGAAAGTTTCTTCAATTGCTGATCCACTTCCTCTTTTTCCAAATTCAAATCCAAGATTTGCGTGAGATATCTTTCTTTGGTAAATAAATGGTAGCCCCATTCCAAATGTAACTCCGTAAGAATCGATTTGCTCACCAGCAACAACACGAGGATCGCTCTTATAATATAAACCATATCTATAATATACTCTTTTGAAATATCTATTATATGATCTGTGATTAGGACGGAAGAATCCTCCTAAAGAAACATTCATAGTGTTTTTTAACGGATTATTAGCAAGTGTAGGGTCAGCATCATTTTCATAACTAGACCAATTGGCCATTCCAAAATCAAAACCAACCATATACTTGTTTCCATTATAATAACTAGCTCCGAAGCCCAATTCTAAAGGCAGTTTACCACTTCCTACTTGATCGGTAGATAGTGAAATTGTATCTATAAATTGATTCGCTGATGTTGGAGTTTGTACACCAAATTTTGATTCTGTTAATGAAGTATTAAATCCAGTAGCTGATTTTAATCGAGCACCAATAGATATCATTTTTGCTTCTTGGGTGATTTTTTCGTCAATTTGGGTTTGGTTTAAAACTTTCATATAGATACCGCCAACACCCCATATAAATCCATTTAGATTATATTTTGATGAAAATATGTTTTGATACGCAGCTGGTAATTCATTAAATGTGATTCTTTGGTCGTACTCAATATTTCCAAATAAGTATCCCATATTAATACCAAAGGAAAACTCTTTATATTTAATAGCATTTCCCCACATGAACTTATAGCTACCGCCATCACCAGCGAAAGCCCTACTTACTTCTCCAATTCCAGCTAAAGTGTCAGTAGAAGTTATATTATATCCTACGGTACTGTTTGGCATTAAAGTAAATGACATTCCTAAATCATAAGGTTTCTTTTTTTGATTTAATATTTCGTTTAATGGGTTGGAAAGTGGAAAAGCAAGAGATAAGTATTGAAGATTTCCCCTCCAAGCTGTACTTGACAAATCTCCGCTTTTAAGTGTTGACCGAGTAGCAGACATTCCTAAGTCAAAAGCAGTAGCTCTTAACGAGGCCAAACTTGCCGGGTTTACAATATTTATATGATAACCGTCTACATAAGACGATCCTAATGATCCCATACCTCTTAGGTGTAAAAAGTTTTCATCAACGAGATCTCCTATCCCAAATCGTGAGTAGGGAGAGTTTCCATTGGTTTGCGCAGAGACCTGAACAATTACTAAAAATGAAAATAATAATGCTATTATTCTATATTGCATAATTTATTGTTGCATCTAGTCCTTCTAAGACCAGAAATTTATGGACAAATATCTTAGTTTTTAAGAGATCTGCAAAAAAAGGAGCGTCTCCTCCAGTTATTATTACGTTAAGATCTCCTATGTCTTGTTTTATCATAGCTATTAACGATTCAATTTCCAATAATGTACCATAAACAATACCATTTTGCATTGCAGTAACAGTACTTTTACCAATATAGTCTTTATTATAAACAGGTTCTACGAGTGGCAAAGTGGAAGTCATAGTATCCATAGCTTCAGCTCTCATTCGTAAACCTGGTGAAATATTTCCTCCAAGGTAACTTTTATCTGCTGTTACTAAATCATATGTGATGCATGTTCCCGCGTCAATAATTAGACAGTTTCTATCTGGATAAATCTTAGAGCATCCTATAGCAACAGCTAACCTATCTTTCCCTAAAGTTTTAGGGGTTTGGTATAAATTTTTTATCGGTATTGAGGTTTTGTGATTCAATCGAATCAGCGATACATGAGATTTAACTCTCTTTTCGAATGCACTTACACTTTTGCGAGTACTACTTGAAATTGCTTCTGTTATATTATATCTTTTTATTAATCTGGTGACATCCAATTCACTCATAGTATAGAATGCATCAGTATGAATCATATTTCCTTTATCGAATACGCCAATTTTGATTCTTGTGTTTCCTATATCAATACAAAGGTTCATCTTATTGAATTAAACATAAATACTCAGGCCATTTTAGTGTTTAAAATGCCTTACTCCTGTAAATACCATAGCAATGTCATTATCATTACAATAATCAATACTTAGCTGGTCTTTAATTGATCCTCCAGGTTGCACTACAGCTCTTATTCCAGCCTTATCCGCAATTTCAACACAATCGGGAAAAGGGAAAAATGCATCAGAAGCCATTGCACATCCTTTCAATTCAAAACCGAATCCTATGGCTTTAGCTATCGCTTGATTACACGCATCAACTCTACTTGTTTGTCCACATCCCATTCCAAGTAATTGATTGTTTTTAGCTAAAACGATTGTATTTGATTTTAAGTGTTTCACACATTTATTAGCAAATATTAAATCTTTTAATTCTTGTTCGGTTGGCTTTCTATTTGTAGCTGGCGATAATTCTGCTGTAGATTCAGTCCTCTTGTCAGTATCTTGTTGGATTACACCATTTAGAAGACTTTTAAAACTCTTATCATTGACGTGAAAGTGTTTTATTTTGAGTAAGATTCTTTTTTTCTTAGAACCTAGATGATCCATTGCATCTTGATCAAAGTCTGGGGCAATCAATACTTCATAGAACAGTTTGTTGATTTGTTCAGCGGTATCTAGATCAACTTTTGTGTTGGATATTAAGATGCCACCAAATGCAGAAACAGGGTCACCTGCTAACGCAGCATGCCAAGCTTCAAGAACAGTCGGCCTAGTTGCTATTCCACATGGATTTGTATGTTTTAATACAGCAAATGTCGGAGCGTCATTTTTAAATTCGGCCATTAAATTCACGGCGGCATCTACGTCAACTAGATTATTAAAAGATAGTTCTTTGCCCCCAATTTTTTCGAACATTGCGTCCATTTCCCCAAAGAAAATTCCTTGTTGATGTGGATTTTCTCCATATCTAAGTGGTGTTCCGATGTGAATAGATTGTTTGAACGCTGGTTCCGTGTTTTTTTCTAAACTATCAAAATAATTATGAATAGCGGTATCATAATTTGAAGACACTTTAAATGCTTTTCTTGCTAGCGCTTGTCTATCTTCAATTGTAGATACACCATTTTGATCAGTGAGAATTCTTTCTAAATCAGAGTATTCATCTTGGGAAGGAACAACGACTACATCGCCAAAGTTCTTTGCTGCTCCTCGGATTAGTGCAATGCCACCAATATCTATTTTTTCAATAATAGTAGCTTGGTCGTTTGTTGCGGCTACAGTTTGTTCAAAAGGGTAAAGATCAACTATAACTAGATCTATTTGAGGTATTTGGTAGTTGTCAAGTTGAGCAAGATGATCATCTTCTCTTCTTGCTAATATACCACCAAAGACTTTGGGATGTAAAGTCTTTACTCTACCATCAAGAATGGATGGGTAGCTTGTTAGGTCTTCTACTCTTTCAACCTTTCCTCCTTGAGCTTCTATAAATTTTTGAGTTCCGCCTGTGCTGTATATTGTGACTCCTTGCTGGATCAATTTTTTAACAATGTTCTCTAGTCCGTTTTTATGGAAAACGGATATTAGAGCCGATTTAATCATT
>Ga0209187_1003002_pt1 | contig 14874 bp, 10 predicted proteins | sample BantaG_FD_187430 | JGI IMG/M metagenome (GOLD analysis project Ga0209187, IMG submission 187430) | Marine algal microbial communities from Bantry Bay, Ireland - BantryBay_4 metaG (SPAdes) (version 2) | ecosystem: Host-associated > Algae > Red algae > Unclassified | place: Bantry Bay, Ireland... | reverse complement strand
GAGATTTACTCCAGGGATCGTTGGCCGATTTGAATGCGATCACGTTACCATCAAGGGCGGAAGAACCGCAAGTGATCAGCATTTCGGTTTCTCCGTCCGCATCAATATCGGCGATGATGGGCATCTCGATGTGCGTAGCAGATCTACAGGGAGTTTGAAATTTTACATCGCCGGTAGGTCCATCAAAAATATACAGACTATCCTGATCGCGGTATCGCAATTGGGAATAAAAGTGCATTGAGGTGGGCAACCATTATAATAAAAGTCGAGACAATCCTCGGTACAATCACAGTCGGGATCGAAACAATCTACGAGACCATCTCCGTCATCGTCCCGTTGGTTATTACAGTTTTCTGCCGGCGGCAAGAGGTTGCCTCCAAAGAACAGGAGTGTGAAAACGGCGATGAAAAAGCGAAGGATAAGCATAGTTATGGGATAAAGAGCAGCGAATTGCCAGCCCTGGAATGTAGATATCTACGTAAAATAGAGAAATGGGGATGAGTTAAAGATACGAAATCCTCCAAACCTGGGCTACGGTGTGATAAGGGAAGTCAAATATTTGATTTTTATACACAAAACGGCAATATTTTCTGCTAAATCCTTGATTTATTGGCTACCATTAGATACATTTGTGCCGCTGTTGAAAAACAGCTTTTATTTTTAGGTCAAAAGGTGTAACCTTGTATACTAAAAGCGGTATACTATCAACACCAGGAACGATACTAAATCATTTTTGGTTATAAGAATAACACTCGGAGGAGTGGGAGAGTGGCTGAATCCACCGGTTTGCTAAATCGACGTACTTGGAAACAGGTACCGCGGGTTCGAATCCCGCCTCCTCCGCCAATAAATAATACATCAATTATTCGCTTTTAGGGGAATATACGGGGTGTAGCGCAGTCCGGTTAGCGCACCTGCTTTGGGAGCAGGGGGCCGCAGGTTCGAATCCTGCCACCCCGACATAGTTTAAATAGCTGATTCCCAGTCAGTTATAAAGAATTAAGCCAGTCATTGCGACTGGCTTTTTTTTTGACCGTAACACAATCGTAACACAAAATGCCCTTTATCTTCGTACTGCTTTCTATTGCTTTTGCCTGCATTACTGAATGAAAAAGAGATATCTGGTGTGGGTATTTGGGTGATGTTGTTTGTATTGATTTAATACAATATTTGCAAAGAACTTAAGAATTATATATCTTTGATTTGTATTCATGATTCTGCTTAATCGCAACTAAACATTTTAAATCATGAATATGAAATCAGAAATTTCTAACCTCATTGAGCGTAGTCGCTCTTCGAAAGATTTTAGTGCGCTAGAAAACGAAAAGTTTTTTATTGACAAGGTACCTCTTGTCGACAAAGCACCTTATCAATTACAGCATTTTTGGGAAAATTCAAATATCGATGACGAATATTTGTTGTCTTTACTGAAGTATCAAAATGGTAAATTATTTAAATCCATTTTTGAACTCTTTTTCTTGTATGAGGGAAAGCTTTCAAATTGTAATCCTAAAATAATCTGTGATAAGAATTGGTATCAAAATATCCTTAAATTTTTATTTGACAACCGTCCAGATTTATTAATACAATTTATCAAGGAAAGCCAGTGTTTCTTAAAATCACCTTACCTTAAAAGTTTTTCCTTTCTCGAAGATTCTAGTAATCCGGATCTGAAGAAATTCTATCGGATAGCTTATGCAATTTCAAAAGATAATGAAGTAAAGCTAGGAGCAGTAAAATCGTTAGAGAATAGCATTAAAGAAGAATATAAAGAGTATGATATTTTATATCACTTCTTGTCAATCTTGTCTCATTCCTTTGATGAGAACGACACCGATCTTAATTTTGTATTGGAGTCATTTACTCGAATAATATCCAACCTACCAAGGAATACAAATTGTCAATCTACCAAGCGAGATGATGGTCTTTCCAAGAAGTGCTCGCAACTTTTAGATTTCACCTCGGATTATCTTTATTTCAGGAGTAATTGTATTTACGTTTTTTGTTATGATTCCGATACGTCCGTTGAATTAGGCGGAATTGACCATGATAGATATCAGTTTAAGTGTAACGATAATATCTTGAAATGGAGAAAAAATGGTGACAAGTATTTTGTACAAAGGGATCATTATAAGTATAAGAGTTTTTCTACGGTCTATCAGAAAGATACTGTGCCTCATCCCGTGGACATCGAATTTCTGCAAGCTAAATATTTCATTGATGATATAGGACTTTCCTCGTATGACATGGGCGGATTTACGATTGAAGATGCCATGAAATTCTTCGTGGTATTGAAAAGTCCGGAAAATTTCGAAATAAATCCTTGTACTATCTACACAAAGGAGAAGCTCATTGAACGCTTTTATGACCTCTTTCACAAGTATGAATCTAAAGAGAAAATTTCCACAATTATAGATTGGTTCACTTTCGAGGAAGGCTATTTCAATTTCGGTCAAAAACTTTTTATTAAAGTTGGTGACAAACTCTATTTGCCAAGTCGCTTACTACAAGAAATAAATTGTTACACGCCATTAACTAATTATATTTTTAATCCGAAAAACGAGCTAATCAATAAAGCGGTATCTGAAAAACAAGCGGAACTTCTCAAAAAAGCTTTTAAAAACAAGATGCCGCAAGCTGAATTTTTAGTCGAAGAAGAGATTCCTAAATTAAGAAATGAAAGCAAAACATATGGAGAAATTGATCTAGCAATCTATGATGGTCAAAATATCTTAATAATTGAAATCAAAGGTGCTGCTATTAGGGCTAATTTAAAAGAGCGGCATAATATCAGAGTTACTACACTTCAAAAAGCTAATGAGCAACTGACAAGATTATCTGATAAATTCGAAGATGAACTTTATTATAATTGGCTACTAACGTCTTTAGATGCTGATGTGACGATCAACCCAAAAGTCCATTACATAACGGTCAGTACTTCTTTTGAATGGGATGATTATCAGTTCAAGTTCCCCAAATATGCATTGTTTACTTTAATCTTGATGTTGCGAAGTAATGAAGATTTTCTAAATATCTCTTTAAAAGATTTGTTGGAGTTGTTAGAAAAAAACGCGGTATGGTCACCTGAATAATCTGTATTTTTTAAAACTGCGATCACCCATTGGGTATTTAATAACATTTAAATCGCAGTTTTATGAAAAATTCAATTTTAGAATTACCAGTACCAAGTATTAATTATCATTTGTGGGAACCTTGCAATATGAGATGTAAATTTTGTTTTGCTACCTTCCAGGATGTAAAGAATACCATTTTGCCAAAAGGTCATTTGCCTAAAGCAGCGGCAATAGATCTGGTAAAAAAAATATGCAGCACTTCTGTTTCCAAGATCACATTTGCGGGAGGAGAACCAACGCTTTGTCCTTGGTTATATGACCTGATTAGCGTGGCTAAGAAAATGGGGAAGACAACGATGATTGTTACCAATGGCACCAGAATAAATGACGAATGGATTGAAAAATATCACGAAATCCTAGATTGGATAGCCTTGAGCATTGACTCCGTTCAGGATATAAGCAATCTAGGCTCCGGAAGAGCAGTCGTAGGCAAGAAAGTAATCTCAAGAGCCGAATATATTTCTATAGCGCAGCGCATAAAGCAATCAGGCATTAGGCTAAAGATTAATACGGTCGTACACTCAAAAAACAGGTATGAACGTCTTAATGAATTCATTAAAGAAGTACAGCCGGAAAGATGGAAAATATTTCAGGTCCTTCCCATTCAAGATCAAAACGACGGGTGTATTAATGATTTTATTATTAGTGATGAAGAGTTCCAACAGTACTTAATCAATAACTCTTTTATATCTGATATCAATATTATAAAAGAGTCCAATGATGACATGACGAACTCCTATCTTATGATTGATCCTGCTGGAAGATTTTACCAAAATGATAATGGGAGATATCAATACAGTAGTCCTATCTTAGATGTTGGGGTTAGTAACGCTTTGGAAGAGATAGATATTGATGTAAACAAGTTTATAAATCGTGGAGGTAGATATAAATGGTAATATTAATGTTTTGTATAGAGACTTGACATCTTTTGTGCATAGTTTCTACTATTAGTAGTCAGAAACCCTTAAATTCATTTAATTAAAAATTTCATTAACTCAATGCCGCCGACACTCTCGTTTTTCAGACGGAAAAGCAGTTGAAGGAATTCGGAGAGAAGATTCCCGCCAACAAGAAAGAACCCATCGAAGCTGCTTTAGCAGAATTGAAGGAAGCCCAGAAGACGGAAGATGTCGCACAGATCGAAGCCGCTACTGAAAAGCTAAAGGATGTGACGGATGTGGAGTTTGAGGAGGTGGATGATGCGAAGTAAAGATTAGTGATCCAGCTTTTTTCGTGGGGAGATTGAAATCTTAGAAAGATTAAATTAAATAGTATATTTTTAATAAAATGAATTATTTTTGTTTTACGGTAACTCTTTGTGGGCATAAGTATATTTAGTTCTTATCGAATATAATAGTTTTGGATGTTCCCTAAAGTGAGTTAAGTTAATATAGTTAAGTGATTTTAGAATAAAAACATGGAAGATAATGAGAGAAAATAAATATATAATATTCTTACTCTTAATGACCATTTTCGTAACCTGTACAAATGATCGGAGACAACATCTCAGTACAGACATTAAAAAAATGAAAATTAACGGTTCTGTCAAGTCGATAAATCAGTCAATCTATATGGCATCAGAAAGGTTTGGTGAAATTGAAATAGGAGAACTAATTACTGGTTGGAGTGCAGAGTCAAAGTACGAATTTAATTCAGCTGGATACAAAGTTAAAGAATTTCATTATTTCCAGAATGGAAAATCAAGTGGGGAAACGGAATGGTTTTATGATGACAATAACAGACTCATCAAAAGAAAGGAAAACGGAAGATTTGGAGGTGGTGGCATGACAGAAATATACGATGAAATCAAGGTAATGTTATCAGGAAGTAATCATTCTTTTATCTATAATGACGATGAAAACCTGGATGAGATAATTTCTTACGATTCTTCGAAAGATATATCTCAAAAAATAATTTGTAATTACAATAAAGATAAACTACTTACTACTGTAGATAAGTATAATGCAGAAGGAGAAAGAGTGGTTAAATACCTGTATAACTACCATCCCAACGGTCAATTAAAACAAAAAATATATTATGATAGTGATGGAAAAATATCGTACAAAGTTAATTTTGATACAAGAGGATTTAGTATATCTCTATTATCGTACAACGAAAGTGGATTTTCGAAAGGCGAGAATTTATTTAAAAATGATGAAAATGGAAATACTCTAGAAGAAAACTGGATTGATGGAGAGACACATAAATATCAGTATGACAAAAATGGAAATGAAACATCTTTTATTCGCTATGATAGCTTAGGTAATAGAATATTCGGTAGATATTCTAAATATGAATATGATGAAGTTGGGAATTGGGTGAAGAAGGTAGATTTCGATAGTTGGGGAGGAAAAGTCGAAGAAATAGACGATGTAATGCTTAGAACTATTGAGTATTATTAATGAAAATGAAGTATGAAAATAGTTTCTTTCTATCAATTTAATTGATCCATTTTCAACGGACAAGTACAAGTTTTTTTTGCTTTGTGAGTTTGACGGTTATTTGATATATTACTTTTCATTGCGGCATTAAACACACTATTAATCCAAGTTAGGTGATTTTTAAGGATTCTTCTTAATACCCTTTGTCTTATATCTATTATCAGCTTCGAAAACAATAGAAGCTCTTCTCAAATACAAATAATAATTCTTTCTGCCTGAATGTGAGTATTATGTTCAAGCTAATGAGAAGTATAGTTCATACACTGATCTAGACTATCTCAACTATATTATTCCCGTGAAGAAAATACCTCACTTTTTAAACTCGAAAAAAAAGGGAGAAGTTATTACGTGGAAAGATGATGCTCAAAATAAGCAAAAAGGCCAATTAGCTTCCCACGAAGATATCTACGAAGATGCTAAAGTATTACAAATAGATAGAAAGGGTTTCTACAAATATTAGGAAATTGATAAAATACAGATTTTATTAGAAGAGGAAGTGACTGACTACATTGATACCTTGCAACTGTTTGCAAAAACCTGGACTTCGGAAGAAAATCTATTCGAGGAAAGAGCCAGATTGCTTGGACAAATGTCTCCGAGTAGCAAGAATAGTGTTGAAGCCAACTTTCTTATCAGTCTAACCATATTTGATGAAGAAGCAGGTTTGACTGATGATCGTTACAGAAAAAGAATGTATACTTTTATAAGTAGAGGTTGGCTACCTGAAGATAGATATAGTTTCACCTTGTCAAAAATGCCAATGACCGTCCGAAATGAAGAAGGTGGGCTAAAGTACGATTGGGAGTATTTAACTGATGGCAGAATCTTATTGACAAATGAAAAGGAAATTCTCGAATTTAAAATTGAGCTTGTCAATCAAGATAATTTGAATTTAAGGTTAGTAAAATTCACAAAAAACGAATAGAAAGTTAAAATCTGGAGACTGTGCCACCAAGTCTGTCGTTTGGCTTCCTGCACCTCTAATCCTACCTAATTCGGTAGACAGGCTCAAAACCTGGCTGGATGACCAGTCAGACAGGAAAGCCGCCCGCGCTGACACACTTTACGGGACCGTCCCAAATTCGTAAGAGGTAATCAATCTCAATCTTATTTCTAAATATCCTGCTATATTTGATTCCTCTCTTATCAAGAAAAATTACATCCTTTCCAAATCCACAAATCCACAAATCCATATTCATCTTTCTCTCGCTGTGAAACTACAAGTTAAAACAAAACTAATAAGAGCCTAAAGAGAAGAGGTACAACATTCCGAGCACATCAAAAAAAATAAAAATGAAACAATTTGTTTTTATTTATCAATTTATTTATTACCTTTGGTACTGGACAACTTTATACTATGAGTCCAATCACTGATTTCCACCCACCGACGCATAACAAGTAATACGCTGTAAGAGCGTTTTATTGTTAAATTTTATCCACCTAAGAACTATTTTACGTAGCCTGGGGCTACATTACATACTTTCTGATCAGGGAGGGACAGCGTAATGATGCGCTGTAAGACTGGTCTGTCATTGTTAAAACTAAACACCGATGTTACCAAGCAAGGAATGGGAAGAGCTGTTTACTCGTAAGGAATGGATTCTTGAATTTATCTGGATAAATTTTAGTTCGTATTGGATTGTAGATATTCGAGATGGAAAGGATAAACCATATGATGTATCTACCAGAGGAGTTTCCAGTTTCGCTCCAGATTTTTTGAAGGATGATGGTCGGTTTGATAACCGGCAATATTGTATTTGTTTGTATAAAACTGTGCTTGAATTATCTTATAATAATTTTCCAAATTTTTTGCAGCATCAATTTGGTTCTATGGAGTCTCCTCTTAATTGGCTACGGGACTTTGATGAATTGTTGAAAATAAACGAGGACTTTAGCTTGATGAAACCTTCCATGAAACGGTTTGAATTGATGAGGAAGGCTATCTCGGATGAATGTATTTTTATTTCATTTACTGGACCAGAACAAAGTACTGATCTGTCTACGGACCTTTATTCTGTAGAAGAACCAGCAGAGGTGTACCATTATGTAAACAAGCTTTTAAAGGGGATAGAAGAGACTGATAACTACAAAAAGCAGATTTCAATCTGTAAGAAGTACAGGGCTACTTATCTTAGAGAGGTGGAAAATGCTAATGAGTCCAGTGTTTTTGTAAGACTGATTGACAAGCTTTTAGATGTCAGGAAAGAGATTGTTAGTAAGACACGAGAGGCGGAAGTTTGGAAAGGAACTGGAAAGGCGTTGATAGAACACCATGTTTTAAATAATATGCCAAGGGACGAGGAGGGGAGGTTTATCGGACCTCCTTGTTATGCAACTGAAGCTAGATATATTTGTGATCGATACCTCAATAATAAAGGAAGGCGTTTTAAATTTGAAACAATACAAACAGGGATAGGGAAAGTTGTTAGAGATTTTAAATCTAGAATTGATGCTGAAGATCAGGAAGCGCAATAATTTTATCTACCGATTTGTAGTGTTTATGGTATTTAGAAATTTGTAACAATATTTTTTATTAAAAGAATTAATACTGTTTTTGTTTGGAAAATGTTAAAGTTTGGCATTTATTAAAAATTTAGCCTTTTAAAATCCCAATTTTTATTTTGAAGTTATCCTTGGTGAAATAGGGGAGATGAAGCATTTTAAAGTAATAGGAGGAAATTGAATGTAGATGAGTTGTTTTTGTTAATTGGGATAAATTGGGATTTGGACAAGATATAATTATTGTTATTCTGAAAAATCTGGATAATTTCGATTTTGAACCTGTTTTAGTTAGTTTAATTTATCGTTAGTTGTTTTGGATGTAAAATTCACGATTGTCTATTTTTTGGGATTTTAAAACAAATTATTTTATTTAACTTGCTTCTGTCAACGTATTTATTTTACACTAAAACATACTTACAATGGAAGCAATTATTCTATCTAAATCTGACTTTGAGGCAATTAAGAACACCTTGGAAGAAATGAAGGAGCACTTAAAAAACATTACTTCTCCAGCGGAACATTTTATTGGTACGGAAGATTTTGCCAAGTTAATGGGAGTATCTACTCGTACCGCTCAGGTATGGAGAGACGAGGGCAAAATTGGCTTTTCTCAGATGGGTAAGAAGATCTATTATCGGATGTCTGATATTGAGGATTTTCTGGCAAAGCACTATCAACCGCCGACCATCGAGGAATGAGCTATGCCAGTCTTCTTCGGGTTAATCCTCCAGTTCTAATTTTCTAATTACCAATTTTCTTTAATCTCATTTTGCTTTGATGCACATCAAGGCCCGGGCGGATTATGTTTAGTGCCTCAAGCCCTAAATCTCTGATTCTTTATGCGGTCTCTTTTACCATCATTCTTCTTTACTCATCAGTCGGATAGCTACGGCTATCCTTCTTCTTCGCGCATCGACTGATGATAAAATAGTCTCGCCTAAAGTATCATTTACTTAGAACTTGAGGCACTTGTCCCATGGTCCGCCTTTTCTTTAACTTCTAAAAATTAATAATCATGTCTGTCATAACATTTTACAATTATTATAATCGACCCAAAAAGATGATACCACTCATCAATGTTTTAAATCAAATCAAGACGGGAAAGTACCGATATCTGATCGAAAGATTACGGTATGCCCACGAACATGATCCGGGGGATGAATTTGAATCTCTGACTCGGATTATCCCCAGATTTTCGGTGTCGGGCAATTTTACGATTAATAAAGAAAGAGAGAAGATCGTCAGTTATTCCGGAAATTTTTTACTGGAGATTCCCTACATAAATCAGAGGGATTTAGAATCTGTGAAGCGTCAATTAAAGGATGATCCTTATGTCATGGCTTGTTTTGTAAATGCTTTGAATTGTGGACTGGTGATTATCATTCGGTCCAACGGACGAAAGGATCAGCATCGATTGCACTACAAACTGGCTTTGAACTATTACCGAAACCTTACGGGAGTGAAGGGATTTTCAGAACGGGGTATCCGGATGAATCATAGTTGTATGGTGTCCCTGGACGAAGATACTTTTATTGGATTGGGAGCGATTCCTTTTTCGGATTATTTGGAAAGTTAGAGATAGAGAGCACTGCTTTATGAGAGCAATAGTTAGTTTTTTAATCATTAAGGAGTGTCGTGATAATTAAAAAGAACAAAATAATTATCGAGCACTTTTTACAAAACAATTTTATTATGGAAAATATTTCTCTTTTTAAAAATTTTATAAAAGAAATTGGTACCCGAACTTTGGCACAGATTGTCGAAGGAATTAAGGGTGATCATTATAAAGAATCGATTTTAAAGATTCGAGGATTTGTGGAAAGTGGAGATAAAGAAAAGGTGGATCGATTGAAGAAAGGATTGGTCGCTTTTACGGTTTCCGGAAAGTTTGCGGGTGGTCGAAAGATGTCTTTTTTGAAAACGTATAATCCGCTGGTGATTCTGGATATTGATAAACTGGATCCGGAGGCTTTACCTTATTTGATTTTGAAAATTAAAGGAATAGCTTTTACCAGGGTGGCATTTATTAGTCCGAGTGGGCGAGGGTTGAAGATTATTGTGGAGGTAGATTCTGAAATGAAAATGCACGGGATGGCTTATCGGCAAGTGATGAGTTTTTACGAAAAAGAGTTAGGTGTCAAGATTGATAAAAGTGGAAAGGATATAACGCGACTTTGTTTTATGTCTTACGATCCCGAAATTTATTTTAATCCGGAAAGTTGTGTTTATAAAGTTACAGCCTCTAAAAATCAGCCTGCCGAATCTGCCAACAAAAACCCGAATCTTGTTCCTCGTCGGGCTCCTGAACTTGTAGAGGAGTCTCCCAATCTGACGCTAGATTACGCGGATGCTTTTGATATCTGTGTAGCACGGACCAATGGTGAAATGACCTTTGAAGAAGGAAATCGAAATAATTTTATTTATCGGGTAGGCGTGTTTTGTGTTCATGCCGGGATTCCCCTGACGATTGCAATTGAGGAGAGTAAGAAGCGGTTTGATTTTGATAATGCTGAAATGCAACAAGCGATAACCAGTGCTTATAATTATCAGCCTTATCCGGTAGTAAATTCGGTGGTAGAGATACCTTCTGAGACGCTTCCGACGATTCCTGCAAGGGTCTTTGACAAGTTGCCGGCTTTGCTACGGAGAGGTTGTCAAGCCTGGAAGGAGGAGGGAGAACAAGGTGTTTTTTTGACGGGTGCTTTGGGAGTTTTGAGTAGTTGCTTGCCGGAGGTAAGTGGTATTTATGATGGGGATCTATATCACCCGAATTTATTTGTTTTTGTAGTTGCCTCGGAGGCTGGTGGGAGAAGTGCTTTTGAATTTGCCAGGATTTTGGGAGCGGATTATGATGGTGAATTGTTGGAGTTGAGCAAAGTAGCAAAGGTGGATTTTAAGAAGGCTTCGCGAAAGTATAAAGTGGCGCTTAAGAAGTTCGAAGGAGGGGAGACAGATACAGAACCAATAGAACCTGAGCAACCAAAATTCAGGAAATTATTTATTACAACCAATATCAGTTCGACTATGCTAATTCGGGCTTTAAATCAGAATGAAGATTCAGGAATTTTATTTGAGACAGTGTCATCGGATTTAGGCAAGGTATTTAGAAAAGGGTGGGGCGGTGCTTTACCGTCGATCCGAAAATCCTTTCACCACGAAACGCTTTCTTTCAGTCGAGAAAAAAATATTGAGTTTGTCGAAGTCGAGCGACCTGAGTTATCAATTGCCATGTCTGGAGATTTAAGAAAAGTGAAGCGATTTATTTCGTCGATCGAAGATCCGATGTTGTCCAGATTTTTGTTTTATAATTTTGAAGAATCGCCGAACTGGCAAAGTATTGTTCCGAAAAGAGGAGGGGCGGACCTTGATGATATTTATCAGAATTTATCAAAAGAAGTTTTGGAGATGGTCCATTTTCTAAAAGCAAATAAAACGAAATTTACCTTGATGGATATTCAGTGGGAGAAACTGAATAGAATATTCAGAAACAAGATGGAAAAAACGAATCGGGATTATGGAAGTGATGCGTTGAGTATTGTCATGCGAATGGGATTGACCTGTTTTAGGTTTGCCATGATTTTATCGGCGATTAGAAAGTTTGAGGAGAAGAACCTGGTGACGGAACTGGTTTGCAAGGAAGAGGATTTTGAGGTGGCGGTGGCTTTGGTAGAGGTTTATATGGAGCATTCGCTTTTTATCTATGATCAACTGCCAGGGCATGATAGTGGCTCCTGGTTTGGTCCGGTGAGAAGGCAGTCTCCTGATGATGATCGAGCTTTGAAGCCTCGGGGAAGTGAGGGATCGTAGATTTGGTAATAAAGAATTTTTGAATTGTTTTTCATGATTGATGGCAGGGTTGTTATGGTTGCGGAAGCAGCTATTAATGGCCTTGCTTTTTTTTCTAATTCTGTTCCGGCTACTGAGGAGGTCTTTGCCAACTTTGCCAGTTTTGCCAACGTACTTCAAACGCTACTTTTTTGAAAATGGCACATGTTGTTGGTTTTAGAATTATTCAGGAGAACAGATTAGATGCAGTAATTAAAAGCAGTTGGAGGTAATTGGGGGATTTGTCATGAACGCTAATTTTGAAACGATCAATAAGACCAGATTCTTAGTATTTTGAAATGGTACACCTAAGACTGATTATTATGAAGACCAGGAATAAACTAAAAAAATATCTAAAGATTTTGAAAAAAGACAAAGCGGATATCTGCTACGAAATGGGACTGGAATACAAGATCATCAAATTTAAACTGATCCAGTCCTACGAGTGGGAAACGAGATTTCAGCAGGTAGTTAGAAAGGTGAAAGTTAAGAAGCGGTTTAGAAAGGCGCTGGCTAAAAGGTTGGGCGTTGAATATTCTGAGATCAAGAATTTATTTCCGGCTAGTTTGAATTCTACTTCAATCGCTAATTATTTAAATCCTCATCTTACTTTTTATACGCACGAGGAGATTAGGGATGTTTGTCAGGAGTTGAAGTTGGAGTTTGATGATTTTCCTTAAAGTCAGGCCTGGTCTCAAGAGCTCGCTATTATATCAGGCTGGACTGAGCACTTGTTACTGGGGCTCGTGCAGCTGCTCTGCGCGCTGGGCGTTTGGTGAGCAGTAGCACTCTTGGTTTTTCTTCTTATTCACGCTTGCTTTATTAAATTTTTGTCATTATAATTTAGATCTTCTTTTCTTTTAATATCTTTATAGATACTTAACTTTAGAAAATTTGCAAGGTAGAAAATGTAACTAGTTATTTTTTTTGACAAAATCGAAGAGTGGAGATAGAAAATGCACGACTATATCATAGCATCAATAAAAACAAACCTAAAATTATGCAATACATTTTTGACTCAAATTACTATAGAACTTCTATTTATGATAGAACAAGCAAAGAAATAGACGAAATTTGTTCAAAAGAAAACGTCATAGCTTTATTCCCCACAATTGTATCAATAGAATTAATTAATCATTTATCAATCGAAGATGATGCTAGGATTAACTGTATTGCTTCTTTAAAAATGCTTTTTAAGCAAACAAGTAATCTTAAAGATGGTAGAGCTTCAGGAACAATTGTTCCAACATTTTATGACCTACTTACACTTTACTTCTTTTCCAAAGAATCTAAAAATTTCAGTTTATCTAACAAGACTCTTTTAATGACAAAAGAAATATTTGAGGACAAACATCAAACAAAGGAATTTTCAAAAGACATTCAGTTAATTAAAGAATTTAAACGAAATGAACTCAAAACAATAATTGATAATCTTGAAAAACACTATCTGTCTTCATTTAATGATGACGGTAAAATTAATTGGAAAATTTTTCAAGAAAATAGCGACCTGGGTAATGAATTTAAGGGAATGATAGAAAATGGAGAACTCAACAAATTATTTGGACTTTCACTTTTAAATCTGGCTATTAATGAGGTTGGAGAACAAAAAGAAACGATTAGCAAGGAATATTTCGAAATAAAATTCTTAAAAGATTTTGAAATTTCAATCGATTTTTTTGTAATCTACATCCTTGAAAAATTGCTCAAAGTTAAAAAAACTGATTATCTAAAATATCCTGAAACGGATACGAATAAAAAACGATGGAATAGCTTTTATGATTTTCAACTTATTTTTGCGACAGAATTTGAAAACTCAAAAGGAAGAAAAACAATATTTGTCACTCGTGAAAGCAAAATAATAGATCATTTTAAAAAGTTTAAAAAAGGACATATGTCATTATCTTTTGATGAATTTAATAAAATCGACTAGCACAAATTTACTGTCCTAGAAAAAAATTAGACTACTGGTTTCTTTTTCTTTTTTAACCTCTGCCTAAAAAATCCTGTTCCCAAGCGTTTGAAAATAAACACTTGTCCACTGACGCTCGTGCCGCTACTCTTCGCGAAAAACTTAAAACTGAGTAGCAGCACTTTTGGCTCAAGCTCCAATTACTGATTTACCTTTTTTCTTTTGGTTGATAGTTTTAGAAAGCTCGTCACAAGCGCTCGCATTTACGCTAGGCTGGCCTGAGCACTTGTTCCTGGCGCAGGCGCAGCTGCTTTTCGCGCTAAGCCTACAACGGAGCAGCAGCCCCTACTGGCCCCATCTCAACCTACTGATTCTGCCAAACCCATCTCCCATGCTTCGGTGGGAGATCTGACATCCCGCTCCCGGAATTCAAAACCATCTTCTTGAAATAGTTTTTGCCTGATGGCTCTTTGTTGCCAGCGCGCAGAAGTGGCTTGCATCGGTTCATGGCCGCATGCCCTTATTTTGCTGTCGCCTGCCAACGCTTCAGATCCGGGCTGCGGGCGCTTGTTCCTGCCTCCATCCAATCCCGCGAATCCTCAGCAGTCACTAACGCTTGCCAGCAGCCCTTCTCTGAGCCTTCCCTCGTCGATTGAAGAAAGCCTTTAGGTTTTTATGTTCAGCCTTTGAGCGGTGGCTCAGGTGGCCTAGAAGAGCCGCAGTGGTTTGGTAAGTTGGTTTCTTTCTGGTATTAGTTCGGCGGCCAGTTTTCCGGCCTTGGTGGCTTTTTTGTAGGTGTCGCCTGTTCCGCCTTTTCGGATTCGGTCGGCGGCATATACGCAGACTACTTTGTCGGCCAGTCTTACCAGTTCGGTGTTTCTGATTAGTGGCGCGTATTTTCCACGGGTTTTGTAGTCGGGTTTTATGACCGTTTTGGGTAGCTGGTTTTCGGTGGCGTAGCGGTCGGCTAGCATATCCACGCCTTTAGCGCCGCCGTGCAGTATGTGTGTTGGTTGCAGGGTGCGCAGCAGTTTTTCCAGTTGCGTGTAGGTGGTGTTATCTG
>Ga0209187_1003001_pt1 | contig 14883 bp, 13 predicted proteins | sample BantaG_FD_187430 | JGI IMG/M metagenome (GOLD analysis project Ga0209187, IMG submission 187430) | Marine algal microbial communities from Bantry Bay, Ireland - BantryBay_4 metaG (SPAdes) (version 2) | ecosystem: Host-associated > Algae > Red algae > Unclassified | place: Bantry Bay, Ireland... | reverse complement strand
ACAACGATCTAATAGATTCAGAATTATGACTAATATTTTTTGTGCCTAACTTCGTTTAAAATACGCGCCATAGCTACGGCTATGTCTGTGTTTTTCAACTCGTTATACACAAAAACTACCTACTCAGAATTTCTTAATCTATTTAATCCTCGTTCCTAAGATGCTTGAAATCCAAATATTCCATAAAAAAATAAGAAAAAGTTTTTATCTCCTAAAAAATATACTTCACCTGCGCCTTCACTCCCGACCGCGTAGGCCCCAGAACTTCCTCTGTTGTTCCCAACGAAAAGCCTTCTTCACCTCGCCAGAAAGTCTGCTCGTAGCGAGCTTCTACCGTCAAGTTACGGATACCCTTAAAACGTAGATTAAAGTAAAAGCGAGTTCCTCGATTGTAGTAAGGAGGAACCGAAAAAGAGTTGAGAATGTCGTTTTCGTAGGCGTAGAAACGGACATTAAAACTTGGGGTATCAAAGTAAGCAAAACGGGTAGTAAAAGAGAAGGGGAGGGATTTTGGTTTGTAAATGAGGTCCTGGTATAACATCATCCCGCTTTCGTTGATATTTACGTCGTTTTTGGTGAAGCCCCAAGCTAGACGAGTACGCAGTTCGATACCAGGGTTGAGTTTATTTTCAAATTGAAATCGAATACGAAATGTTTTGGTAGGTGATAAAAAATCCGTTTTAGTTTCGTTGCCACGGAGATTTTCTTCTTCTACTTCGTATTTTACCTGGAGGTAAGCGGTCAGTTTACGTTTCACAAAATAGGTCAGCCGAGATTGTGTATCGTAGCCCATTGAGGGGGCGTCCGCGTCAAACTGCAACCAGGGATGTGTATACAGGTCAAAATAAGTGGTGAGTTTCCAGCGGTTGGCCGGACGAATTTCTGCACCTATGTAAAGGCCTTGTTCGTTTCGGCCAGTTCTGGACTCTGCGAAAACATTGGCATCCAGAGCCTGATAATCTCTCGGAAAATTACGGTAAAGAATCGATAAATCTATTTTTCTATCCAGTCCAAACAGTACACCGTTAGTTGTTGCAATAGCCCCGTTATCACTCATGGCGGTTTCTCCGAAGAAATTGATATTTTGAAAAATATAGGAATAATCCAGACTAACGTTGGTCAGGCGATCTCCCTGAAAAAAGAATTGGGTATAGGGACGGAAAGAACGGGTGAGGGGTCTATCCAGTTTGGTATATAAGAAATTTGCGCCTATTTGCCAGCGATCGCGGTGGTATTTTAGATTGCCCCCTACCACGTTTTGCTGGATGGCATTTTCGTCTGCAATTTCTCCTTGTGTTCGGTGAAGTCCGGTGAGTTGTAGAGAAGTAAATTCTGCCAGTTGATCATCATTTTCCATCGTATCTATTTGAACGACAAGGTTTCCGTCTCGTTTACGAATAGATCCAAAAATAGTAGCCTCTACGTTTTTGTGTAAATTTAAGGTGACGCCAGCGCCCCGGTAAAAGTTAACTTCGTTGACCGAGCTGTAGCCTTTCAGCGTACGGCGACCCCGTTTGATAGCCATTGATTCGGTTCCTTTACCCCGACCAAAACCCGTAAACAAAATCAGTCCTTGCCCCAAGCTTACGTTAAAATCCCCGATGGTTAAATCTTTGATTACCTTATTGTAATCCTTCAAATGAAAATGCGCGGAATAAAAATCAAATCCCTGTGGATTACTGCCCCGAAAGAAGTCTTCTCCTGCATCTTTTTCCATCGTCACTCCGTAGCTCAGGCGATTTTCGTAAGTATGTTTATAACGAAAATAATAACTATTCTGATCGCCCCGGTAAGGATTTTGGTTTACGATAAAATCGATGGGGCCTCCATCAAATGGAATGACAAAGCCCGTAAACTCTCTAAATCCTCTTGTGGTTTCCAATCGACGACGCCAGCGGGCTAATACTTCGTTACGACCTTCGGCCATCATTTTAAGTAGCGGAACCTGATAGTCGTCTACGTCGCCTCTGACGGAAATGAAAGGGCGGAGCTGGGAAATTATTTTCAAATCAAAACTGGGAATGGCCTGCAGTTCTTCGGTAGCAATAAAATCTCCGTACGTAGACCGATAATTTAAAAAATCATTAATTTGAATATCTGACAAGAGGCGGAGTGCTTCCAGGTCCGATTGAGAAGCTTTGTTTAGATTAAGCGGATGATTACGGCGGTATTCCAATTCTGCGAATAAGTCATTAAAATCAAAATCTTCTTCGGCATCGCCATTTTGAATAAAATCCTCAATCAAATCCTCTGCTCCATCGGGTAACGGAGCATTATATCGGGACGTATCCCGCTGGCCCCATAACACTATCGGTAAACATAACAATAGCCAGCAAAAGATACTCCTCAGATTATCCATACTTTTTTTAAGATTCTAATAGACAATATCGGATTATCCAAAAAAAGCTCCACACCTCATTGGAATAGACCGATATTTCCTAATAAATATGTTTGAGCTTTAGTAAAATCCTTACATCTACTCCGTCACCACGCCTCCACTAATTTTCTCTCCATTTTTATATTCGTATTCCATGATTAATTTTTCCTCATCATTATATTGTCGGAAAGGACCATCCTGAATACCATCCTTGTAGCCTACTTCTTTTTGTAACTTACCATTATTATGATATTCTTTATAAAAACCATCAATTTTCCCCATTTTATAATTCACTTCTTTAATTGGTCGAGTACCAAATTTGTAGCTGGCCCAAGTACCATCAAAGGTATCGTCCTTATAATTGGCGCGGAGTTCTACCTGACCACGGTTGGTAAATTCGAGGTAAATACCATTTTTCTTACCATTAATATAGCTGGTAATGGTGGCAACACGACCATTATCGGGATGATAAGTAGTCCAGTTTCCGTTCTTTTTACCATTAAGAAGGGTACCTTCTTCCAGAATAACCTCATTATTTCCCGTTTTTTGGGCAAAAGAGACCCCATTATCGAAGGAAATTTCTTGAAAGCCTTCTAGATTGGCAGATGCAGCAGGGGTTTGGGTAGAAGTTTTACCGCAAGCCATGCTCAGTAGGAGTAAACCAAACAGCAAAAATTTTGACATAACTTGAATCGTTTTTAGGTTAAAAAAATTAGAAATCTTATTAGAAAGACATTTGGAGATTCAAAGTTAAATAAAAAACCTAAAAAGTCGAATTTCAGAGGTATAGGAATGAAAGTAAGCTGGGAAAAACGTATATTTGCGCTCAATTTATCAATCAGATAGATTATTCTAAAATAAATCTGGCCCATCCATATCTTCCATATTCTTTAGGAAAAATAAAACCGGCTATGAACGGGTTTATAATTAGGAAGATTTTTCGTAAAAGCGAAACCGTAACAAGCAAAAACAAGTAGTAGTAGTGTAGACTTTATTCTAAATAATTTAGTATGGCTCAAAATTGATCTTTTGTTCCCACTCTTCTTCACATGCTCACCTTCGTAGCTACGGCTACGAGGTTCCGCGTGTTCATTAATTGGAAACAAAATCTCTATTTTTGAACTCATAAAACTATTTCAGCATAAAGTCTAATTATAAAAGTATTTTTATGTTTAAAGGGTCTATAGGTATTATTATGATTATCCTAATTGTCGCGAGTGTGTTCGTGCCGGTGGATATTCCCTATGCCTTTGATTCAACGGCTAAAGTATATCCACTCCAGGAATGGGTTATTCACAAGCGACCTGACGGTTCGATGGTTAGTACACTGCATAATTATAAAACTGGATTGTTGAAAGACTACTCCAGCTACCAGTTTGACCGGGGAGATATCGTTAATATTCAATTTAACCCCAATCGAATTGCGGAGAGTCAAATTGATAGTGGTGAACTGATCGCAGTGATTCAATCCAATCTCCTGAATGGACAATTGGTCTCTCTGGAAAACGAAAAAAATATTGAAAAAGCCAATCTTCTCCGAGCCCAGTCCGGTTCCAAACCGGAGATAATAAGTCAGGCCAACGAAGAATTACGGCTGGCCGAACAGGAGCTGGAAATCCAAAAACTTAAAATCGCCCGTGCTCAAGGTATGTTAGACGAAGGTCTTCTGGCTCGCGCAGATTTTGAAAATACGGAAAACGACTTTAAACAGGCAAATAATGCACTGGTGGTCGCACAGGAAAAAATTCGGGTAGTGACGAGTGGTGAAAGGCCCGCAGAAGTGGAGTACATAAAGTCCAAAATCGCTTCGATTCGTAACCAGCTGGCTTTTTTAAAAACATCTACGGATAATTATACCATTCATTCACCGATTGCCGGAAAAATCTCTTTCGAAACGGGTCTTGACGGAGATCGGATGATCATATCAGATACGACGGAAAATATTTTAATGATTCCAATCAAATTAAGAGATCGTGATTTTATTGGTGAAAATACTACCATCGAATTATCTATTCCTGGACAGGATACGCTGATTCCTGCTACTTTAATCGGGATAAACGAAAAAGTAGAAATTTTAAATCGCGACGTGGTGGTACTCGCCAAGGCTAGCGTTAGTGGTAATATTCCCGGATTGGCTAGTGGGATGCCTATTAAATCTAAAGTGACTTGTGGTTCGGTAAAACCACTGGAATATCTGAAACGATCCACCAACCTCGAATTGAAATAGCCCATGTTACGATTCGAATATAAATACTTTGTTCCCAACAGTAAACTGGATTTGTTGCGTAGCCTCATCGCTCCTTTTACCACCCTGGATAAATTTGCGGCCATGCGTCCCGAACAGGAATATACCGTTCGTAGTATTTATTTTGATACGCCTAATTTTGAGTGTTATCATACTAAAATTGATGGACAGAAGCACCGTAATAAAGTTAGACTACGGGGTTATAACAAGGAAAAATCTACTAATACCGTATTTTTAGAAATCAAAAGAAAGTACGAAGCACCGATTCTGAAAAATCGGGCACCGATGAAATATGGTTTTGCTAAAAGTTTATTTCATGGGGTAAATCCGGAACTTTTTATCAAAAATACCGATAAATTCCAGGATGCTCGGGATAGCGCCAGTAAGTTTATGTACAACGTTTACGCGCGGAAGATGCGTCCCGTAGTGTGTGTTATTTACGAGCGGGAACCTTATTTGTCCAAAACCAATGATGAGGATAATAATTTAAGGATTACCTTTGACAAAAATTTGCGGGGAACGCCTTATCCAACCGTGGATGAATTGTACCGCGAAGACCGGGCTCGAACGGCAATTCAGGGGATTTTCATTTTGGAAGTAAAATTCAATAATTATTATCCCTCGTGGATGAAGCCGATCATTGCGATGCTGGGACTGGTGAAAGAATCTGCTTCTAAATATTGTCTTTGTATTGATGCGCATCCATCCATTGATGTTCATCGACCTTTACAAACTTTTTCCTATGGTCGTATAACTGGACCGAGTACAAAAGATAAAAAGGCGCATGCAAAAATGGTCAAGGACAAGTTGAAAAAGAAGCGGCTTAAAAAAGAGAAAAAAGAACGCAAAGCAGCGCGTAAAAGAGAGGAAGCATTGAAGAATAATCAAAGATCGGAGTAATTTAAAAAAATGTTAGAAGATTTTCAGAACATAGAGATTTTTTCTCCTTCGATATTTGATATTGCAGGTAATATGCTCACGGCTTGTGTCTGTGGGCTGATTATTTCTGTCGTATACCGAATGGTGTATAAAGGCCCTAGTTATTCGGTGACATTTGTCAATTCGTTGGTCTTACTGGCTATGATTGTGTCGGTGGTTATCTTGGTGATTGGAAATAGTCTGGCGCGTGCTTTTGGACTGGTAGGTGCGATGTCCATCATCCGTTTTCGTACTGCGGTGCGGGATACGCAGGATATTATGTTTATCTTCTTTTCCCTGACCGTGGGAATGGCCGCTGGAGTCGGGCTGAAATTAATTGCCGTCATCGCTACGCTGGTGGTTAGCAGTGTGATCATTATTTTGGTGGGTACTAATTTTGCCGCTCCCAAACGTCGGCAACATCTCTTACAAGTCTCTTATTCGGGGACGGACAGTGCGGATAACAAACTTTCTAAAATTCTTAAAAGGTATTGTCGGCGCATCAAACTGGTCAATCTGAAAAACGTTGGATTTAACGAAGACATTGAAGCGTTCTATCATTTTAGTCTCAAAAAGGCGAATAAAAACGAAGAGTTTATGCGCACATTAAATAGCCTGGATTTTGTGACGAACGTAAATATCTTCTTTGATGAAGATGATAATAACTCGCCGACGTAATCTTTGGAATATTGAATCTCGAATATTAATTTTTAGCCTGTATACTGAACGGGTGATACAACTTTTTGAGGTATGATTGTCTGTTTACCGAAAGCCTGTTTTCAAATTCAACCTGTCTTGGCTGCAAGCCATAGATAACAAATTCAATTTTCTCTTCAACGTAAAATACGATAGAAGAGAGCCAATTGTCCGCCTATCGAAAGCCCACTAAACTTCTCTACCCTAAAACCGGATTCTTAAAACCGTCCATAACCGGGATCGCGTCTATCCGTTTGTGCATCACTCTAAACCAAAGCGGTGGAACCAACGCCAATAACATCATCCCCGGATATCCAGCAGGCATTTGTGGGCTATCATCAAAATGACGAAGTAGCTGATATTTTCGGTTGGCAATAAAGTGGTGATCGGAATGCCGGGACAATTCCAGCATGACCATTCTTCCGATTGGATGATTTGAATTCCAGGAGTGGATGGGTAAGGTCCTTTCGTAGTGTTTTCCGTTGGCCTTTTTCTTTCTGGTCAATCCGTAATGTTCAATATAATTAACCGTTTCCAGCATCATAAATCCGATCGTCGCTCCAATTATAAAGTAAAGCATCACTTTAAAACCAAAGAATATTCCAATCAGGACTACTAATGCTAATTGAATTAATTGAAATTGTAACATTTCATTTTCAATACTTAAAACAGGTTTGTTGAGTTGTTTTAGCCGTTTACTCTCCAGGTCCCAAGCGGACAACCAGGATCCTGAAATAGAACGTAAATAAAACGCATAAATATTTTCTCCATAACGACTGGAAGCCGGATCTTCCTCCGTCGCGACGTGCAAATGATGTCCTCGGTTGTGCTCAATAAAAAAATGCATATACAAACTGGTCATTAAGGCCGCCTTGCTCATGAATTGTTCAATTTTTGAATTTCGATGACCCAGTTCGTGCGCATTATTAATACTCAAACCACAAGCCATCCCGTAGGCGGTAATCATGCCGATAATTTCGTATGGGGCAAGCGTAGGATCACTAATTCTATAAAGAAAAAAAACAAGAATCATAAACTGAAAAGGAACCAGCAAGTAGAGTAGATAGTCGTAGAAGCGATCCGCCCCGGCAATTTCTTCTTCCACTTTACTCAAATTACTTGTGTCACCATTCGTAAATAATTCGATGGTTGGAATGAAGATGAAAATGAAAAGGAGGGCACTGAAGGAGTAATAACCGCCTAAATAGATGGACAATAAGGCCATTACGGGTAGTAAATAGGCGGATAAATATTTGAGGTGCTTTAAAGTCATGACTTGGCGCTGTTTAATTTGAAAACAAGTTATCAAAAATATATAGACCATATTGTACGGAAGCGTACAACCGTCAAGGAGAATTGGTCGAATCGATTTGCGTGATCAGGTAGCTAATTTCCTGAATGTAATTTTCTAACCAGGAATAAGTAAAATCCTTTTTGGTGATTCTTAATAGAAAATTATCTGCCACCAGGTTTAGAAATGCTTTGGCGAATAGCGCTTGATTGGAGAGCCCCAAGTGGATGATCCATTTATCGAAGATGGCGCTTTCTACTTTTTTGTACGCCGCTTCAAAACAGGTTTTGCAAATCTCGTCTTCCCGTTTGATTCTTATTTGTTTATGAAATAAAATATCTTCCTGGTTCTCAATAAAAACTTTCAACATATCGGGTCTTAAATTGTCGCAAACGCTAATTTTGACGGCCAGTTCTTCGGAGCGTTGAATATGGTATTTTAGCAAAGCTGCGGTAAAATTTTCTGCGTCGCCGTAGAAATGATAAAAAGAGGACTTACTACTGCCTACTTTATTGGCCAGGGATTCAATATTCATTTTGCTCATGCCATTTTCGGCCACGAGGGTGTACGCTTCCATCAACCACAGGGATTTCTTGTCCATCTTGAATTTATTTGTATCAATGATACGAAAGGTTGTTGGAAAATTTAAATTTAAAGGACAAGACTTATACAAACCGTATCATAAATTATCAGCGACTCTTTTAATCGAATTTTTAGAATTCCCCGTACCCTTGGGTCGGGGTAGTTCACTTCAAAATAACTTATAAAGCGCAAAGTCACCGGAACACATAGCTGTATGGGCAAACAAAGCACTGGTAAGCGTCAATCCCCAGCTAATATTCACCATAAGCAATAAAATAATGAGTGTTAAAGAGATCGTTGTGAATGGAGCAAGCGCAACGATTGTAAATATAAACGGAACAAGCTCCTGGTGTCCTAATAAGTTCTACGCCCACCACATCCCAAAATTCACGACCTTTGCCCCAAATTTCAATACAAAAAAAAAAGTGTAACTATTTTCTCCGTTGACTAGCCGGTGTTCCTCCATATAATTCTACGATTTAGGAAGGCCTGTCTCGGCTACAAGCCGAGGCCAATAGGTAACGGCCAACAGCCAATAGCAAAAAAATGACTAATAAACAAATTGCCACTACCTTTTCTGATCTCGCAAAAATCATGGAACTCCACGACGAAAATCCCTTCAAGATTCGTTCGTACAACAGCGCTTATCTGACATTACGCAAAGTCGAACAGCCATTAATCGAAATGTCCGACGAAGAAATTACTGCTCTCAAGGGCGTCGGAAAAACCATCGCTGCCAAAATTCGGGAACTCAACGAATCGGGGAAAATGATGACCTACGAAAAATACCGTGAAATGACCCCGCCAGGCGTAGTAGATATGCTTAAAGTCAACGGCTTCGGTCCCAAAAAAGTCAAAGTAGTTTGGAAAGAACTCGGCGCCGAATCCATCGGTGAACTCCTTTACGCCTGCAACGAAAATCGACTCGTTGAAATCAAAGGCTTTGGGCAGAAAACCCAAACCGAGCTGATTAAAAAACTGGAACTCTTCTTAAATTCGCAACATAAATTTCATTACGGAAAGGTCGCGCCCGTACAGGAAGATTTGCTAGCTAAGCTCAAAAAGCAATTTCCAAAAGCGCAAATCGCCGTGGTTGGAGATATGATTCAGTTAAATCCAATTGTGGAGCATCTGGATTTCTTAGTGGCTGGTGCAATGGAAATAGAAAAACTATTTGATGATAAGAATTTGGTTTTTGATAAAAAAGATAAGAACGGTTTTTATGGAAATACGGACGAAGGCATTCCAGTTCGTATATTTATTTGTGCACCAAAAGAGTGGGGGAGCAAGCTATTCCGCTATCGTAGTAGCTCTGAATTTATCTCCGCATTTTTAGAAAAAGCCATAGCGAATGCAAAAGCGGATTCTGTTGATTTTAAAAATATAAAAACCGAAAAAACAGTTTTTGAAAAAGCGCAACTGCCTTATGTTTTACCGGAGCTACGCTACGACGATTCTGCGTTGTCGCTGCCCGCTGTTTCTGAAGATGACCTGATCCGTCCGGAAGATATTCGGGGTGTTGTTCACGCGCATACCACGTACAGCGACGGTATTCACTCGCTCGAAGATATGGTAGACGAGGCCAAAAAACTGGGCTACGAATACCTCACGATCACCGACCACTCGAAGGCCGCTTTTTACGCTAACGGTCTCAAGCCCGATCGTGTCCTCGAACAATTTGCCGCCATCGACGAACTCAACACTAAACAAAAAGATTTTAAAATTTACAAAAGTATTGAATCTGATATCCTCAACGATGGCTCACTGGACTACGACGAAGAAATTCTCAAACAGTTTGATCTGATTATCGCTTCCGTTCACACCAACTTGAAAATGGACGAAAAGAAAGCAACCCAACGCCTCATTACGGCCATCGAAAATCCATACACCACCATTCTTGGTCATCCCACCGGACGAATCCTGTTGGCCCGATCCGGCTACCCGATTGACCACGCTAAAGTAATCGACGCTTGTGCTGCCAACGGTGTCCACCTCGAACTCAATGCCAACCCACTCCGTCTCGATATCGACTGGACCTGGATTCCCTACGCCCGTGAAAAAGGGGTATTGATTTCGATAAATCCCGATGCGCACAGCAAAGGCGGAATTCAGGATATTAAATATGGTGCGTTGGTGGCGAGGAAAGGAAGATTGACGAAGGAAGGGTGTTTGAATGCGCGGGGTCAGGAAGAATTTGATAAGTTGATTAGACGATAGGCGGACGGTTGGCTTTTTTTCTCTTTTAATGTGTTTGGCGGACGATGGGGCTTTCTTCAAATGGTGAGGGCGGACAATTGGCTTTCGATAGGCTTTCGATAGGCGGACAATGGGCTTTCTGCTATTGCGTTCTAACGTTGACGAGAAAATTGAAGTTAAAAAATCACCGCAACCCCCTTTTCTTCAAATTCCGTTTATACACCGCAATATTCTGACTATGTCCCGCCATGGTTTTAGCAAAAGAATGCGTACCCGAACCATCGCCCTTGGCACAAAAGAAAATATACGCATGCGACTCAGGATTTAATACGGCATCAATACTACTAATCGAAGACATACTAATCGGGCCGGGAGGTAAACCAGGTTACATGTAAGTGTTGTACGGTGAGTCAAAAGCAAGATGTTTGTTTAATACTCGTCTTAAATCAAATTTGCCAGTTGCAAAGACGACCGTAGGATCGGCCTGTAATTTAATGCCCCGTTCTAGCCGATTCAGGTAAGCGCCCGCAATGCGTGGTCGTTCCGCCGTTTGCAAACTTTCTCTATCCACGATGGAAGCCAGTGTATAAACCTCCGCCGGACTAAGACCTTGTTTGGTCGCTTTGGCTTTACGGTCATTTTTCGACCAGAATTTTTCGTGTTCTTTTTTCATTCTTTCCAGAAAATCGTTGGCGTTTTGATTCCAAAAAAATTCGTAAGTATTGGGAATAAACAAGGTCATCAGCGTCTCTCGCATCAGTCCCATTTCTTTCAATAATTTTTTATCATTAAAAGCGGTGATTAATTCTACTGAATCTGCCTCAATAAAACGAGCTACTTTTCCGGCTACCTCTTCCAGTAAACGTTCGTTGGTCAGAATTACCTTTACCGACGCCTGTTTTCCACCACGTAAATGCTGAATTAAAGATCGGTTACTCCAGCCCGGTTGAATCTCAAAACGACCAGAACGCATTCTGGATTTTCGGTAGTTCATACGCCCGGCTACCCAATCAAAACCAGCAGTATCTATCAGCATCCCTTTTCTGATGAGTAAACTTTTGATATCCTCATAATCTGATCCGGTCGGAATTTCAAGAAATTTATCTGCCAGCTTTTCTGGAACATTCGGTATAAAAACTGTCTCGTACTTTTGGTACCCAATGAAACTTCCAATCACCAGAATTAACAACAAAACAATACCACTATTTTTTTTCATCTATAATGTTAAATTCAGGGTTTAACCAACAACTAAATATTCTATCATAAATAATTCAAACGCCTCAAGTATCTCAACAAGCGCAGCGATTCAACACCAATCAATACTGCTCCTTCGAATTTGGAAAATCACCGGACTTAACATCCTTGATATATTCTTCCGTTGCGGCTTTCATCGTATCAAATAATTCCAGGTAGCGACGTAAAAATCTGGGTTTAAAATCTTTTGTAATCCCCATTACATCGTGCGTTACTAGTACCTGCCCGTCTACGTCTGGTCCCGCACCGATACCAATTACGGGAATTGTCAAAGCCTTGGTTACTTCTGCGGCTAATTGAGCGGGAATCTTTTCCAGTACAATCGCAAAACAACCCAATGCTTCCAGATGTTTAGCATCCCGTAGCAATTTCTGTGCTTCTTCTTCCTCCTTGGCCCGTACCGTATACGTACCGAATTTATAGATAGACTGTGGAGTCAGTCCCAAATGCCCCATCACTGGAACGCCCGCTGACAAAACTCGACGGATGGAGTCTTCAATTTCAATCCCTCCTTCCATCTTTACAGCGTGTCCTCCCGATTCTTTCATGATTTTGATGGTCGAAGACAGCGCTTTGGTAGAATTCCCCTGGTAGCTACCAAAGGGTAAATCCACCACCACCAGACATTTTTTGACGGCTCGAATGACACTAGACGCGTGATAGATCATTTGATCCAGCGTAATGGGAAGAGTTGTTTCGTGACCAGCCATTACATTGGAGGCCGAATCTCCGACCAGCAGGATATCAATACCGGCGGCATCCAGAATTCTGGCCATGGAATAATCGTAGGCCGTAAGCATGGATATTTTTTCCCCGTTGTCCTTCATAGACTGTAAAACGTGGGTAGTGATTCTTTTAACTTCTTTTGAAATAGACATATTTATTATTTTAGAATCGCAAGATATAAGGTATTCATTAATAACAAACAGCCAGTGGGAAATATTTTTTAAATTAACTCATTCCTAAGAATGAATAAAGCTATTTTGTCTTTTGAAATCTAAAAATTTAACGGAATTCTAGCTTAGGATTAGCCCTTAAAGGTCTATTTTTGCGGCATGAAAATAATATGCTATCTATTCTTCTCGATCCTTTTTATTACTGGATTTTCTAATTGTTCGAATGATTTTGAACTTACAACGGGCGAAACTAACAAACCGGTAGTTTATGGTTTTCTTTCCCCAAAAGATACGGCTACCTATATCCGAGTTGAAAAAGCCTTTGTAAGCGAAAATACAAGTGCGCTGGAATTGGCGCAGCGTCCCGAAGAACTGTATTACGATGATATCGAGGTAGTCTTAAGTTCAGGATCCAATACTTACAATTTGACTCAGGTAGACGGTACGAATGAAGGCTACCCCAGAGATACTGGTGTCTTTGTCAATGTTCCTAATAATTTATACAAATTGGTCTTACCCGCCGGACAAGCGTACCTAGATGGGCAAGACTTCCAGCTGACAATTACGGACGAAGAAGCGGATACGCTGCTTACGCAAGTTTCGACCACGATTGTACATGCTCCCGTCATTCTGTTTCCGAGAGCAGACGATGATTTTGAATGGAGGTCTAGTATTGAAAGTCAGAATGATATTCGGACTCAATGGAGATTTAATAATAATACGGCGGCGATCTTTGACCTTCGCATCCGGTTTAATTATCAGGAAGCTGTTAACGGTGATATCAACAATCGGGTAGACAAGTCCGTTATTTTTACCGTTTTGAAAAATATTGAACCCGATGATGAGGATGACACCAGTATTATCGTTGAAATTCTCGCCACGGATATTCTCGGCGGAATCAGTGGCGCAGTAGATGCATCTGATCCTGGACCTCGTTTTTTTACAAATATGGAAATAGTTGTGGATGCTGGATCTAAGGACTTACTCAGTTTTGTCAGTGTAGGACAGGCCAATACCGGATTAACGGGGGCTTCAATACCGCCCATCTTTAGTAATATACCGAACGGATTTGGATTGTTTTCTTCCCGAAATAGTTCTTTCGTAGGCGGATTAACACTGGAGGGAGAAGGCAGAGACAGTTTATTAGATGGACGATTTACCAGCCAATTAAACTTCCAGTAGACTTTCCAGACCTTTAAATTTGTTTTTTTATTAAAAAAATAAAACAAAAAGTTGTAAAATAAAGTATTTTGCTTTATCTTTGCTAGCATCTGATTTAACTTCCTAAATCTGCTGGTTATGTCTTATACTTTATACAACATCAAGTTTCTTTCTAAAAATTCCGGACGATATATCCGCCCCGATAAGAAAGCGCTGTTTTCCATTCTTAAACCGGGTAACTTTGTCCAGTTGATGCTTCGTACGACCAATAATAAACCGGGATTTATCGGTATTGAAAAAGTATGGGTCGTAATTGATCGTTTTGAAAAAAATCAATATTTCGGGCGTTTGATCACCATTCCGCAGGTCATCAAAAGCCTGAAAATGGGCGATATTATCCCTTTTGCGTACGATTATGTTTTAGGAGCCAGGCCAGGTGCGGCAATGACTAATCGCCTGGATATGGGTAATTCGGATATGCGCTGTTTGGTTAGTGAGAAAGTTCTAAGCCTCAATTATCCCATTGGTGCTGGAATACGGGAGATGCCTACACTTTACAAAGATTCGGGCTGGCGATTTTTTTATGATGAAAATGAAATTGCCGAATTTCCAAAAGACATGCACAGCGTGCCCATTGAGTTATTAAACTTTACCAGAGAAGACCTGGATATTTCGTTGGGAAGTATCATGAACTTTTCTAGTCAAACAATCAAAGCCGATATTACCAAACTCTGGATGCCCCGTTCTTCGCGGGCTTGATCGCCAAATCAATGAGAAAATTTAGGTTACAGTGTAATTTATCTCGACTATTAGCTAATAGCAAAGTTTGGCTAAAGTTGAGTTTATATTGATAGTTTTTTAAAAAAATGCCCACTAATTTGGATTAGCGCTACTAAATCTATATGTTTGCTGTATAAATTAGTAACTCACGCTATAGTTTTTAGCTCGTTCCTTAACCAAAAAATTGCACCACGTGCCAACATCAACTTATTTTAACTACGCATTTTATTTCTTTTACGACCATTCGTAAACCGGAACCTTGTAATAGTTAAGTAAAAAATAGAGTTCCTTGTGGGCTCTTTTTTTTTGCCCTAAATTAAAAGGAATGAGGTATTAATAAATTAAGAATTTTGGGTTAGAGATTTTTGTTGCTAGTAAGGCAAAAAACATGACTGAACCATGTGAAGGAACCGGAACGGTCGGGCTGCCATAGCCGCGCTATCACGAGGCTTTTTAACGAAACTAGCGGCAAAAAGATCAAGCCAAA
>Ga0209187_1003000_pt1 | contig 14886 bp, 10 predicted proteins | sample BantaG_FD_187430 | JGI IMG/M metagenome (GOLD analysis project Ga0209187, IMG submission 187430) | Marine algal microbial communities from Bantry Bay, Ireland - BantryBay_4 metaG (SPAdes) (version 2) | ecosystem: Host-associated > Algae > Red algae > Unclassified | place: Bantry Bay, Ireland... | reverse complement strand
AATGTGCGTATCTCCCTTCTTCCAAGACTCTGCGAACTAGGGGAAACCAAGTCCGAAACCGAAGCTTACGGATCTTACTTCAAAGGAGTCGAGCTACTTGCCCTAATCGCCACCCCTGTGCTGGTCTGTATCGCCCTGCTTCCGGAGTCGCTGTTCATGATCTGGCAACAGGGGGATCTCTCAATCATGCCCTTGCTTATCCCGGTCGGAGCGACCGTGGCAGCGTCGTCGATTTTCATTGGTATGACCAACATGGTTAGCCAGTTAGAGTTCACCAAAGGACGCCTCCAACAGCTTATGATTTGGCGAGCGCTCCCCATTGTCGTTCTGCTACCAGTCGCGTGGTACATTGCTCCTCTGTATGGTATCCTCGGTATCGCGCTGGCCCAATTAGCATTCTCTATCGCTGAGTGCTTCATCATGGGGTTCTTCTGCTATCGCAACTATGGCGACCGACGAAACTATGTGCCTTGGGTCGTAAAGGGAATTGTTCTACCCACCGCTATTTGTAGTGCGGTAGCAATGTCGATTCACTGCGTGGCGCCGTGGGTAGAGCACACCACCGGACTCACCCAGCTGGAAGGATGGCCCCTCCTGATCGCTGCCACTTGGGCACCAGCTTTGATGCTGGCAACATCCGTCCCGCTGGTCATTCTCTCCAGCCCATTCATTCGAGAATCGCTACTACAACTCGCACGCCGCAACCGGATTTGAGGACTGAGGGCCCGCCACCGTCCAACCGCTAGCTAGCCCTGTCCAGAGTTGAGTTGTTTTCAAGCTCCTAGGTGACTGTTGAGCCACCCCGAGACGAAGCCGCCGATGGTCTCTATAAGTTGCCCTTCTCCCGCCTCAATGCTCTTCCGAGGCAGAAAAGTGACTCGCAGCTATTCGTCACTTGCCTCTCTCAATCTCAACAGTCCCCTAGCCGACGTTGAGAATCCAGTCGGGTGTTGGCGAATTTTTGTCGCGGTAGATCTTCGTTAGCAAACACCAGGAGGTAAGTTCGTAATCGATACTCTCCATGAAGGTGTCAACGTCGGAGCCGAGAACAGCACTATGATCTTCTGCCAGGATAATCGTCGGCCGGTACTTGGACCAGTCATTGCTCTGCATGACCTGGATATCGTGCCCCTCACAATCCACTGACAGGACATCGATCTTTCGACCTTCTGGAACATGCTCCACTAGGACGTCATCAAGCCTCCTAACCGGAACCTTGATCACCGGAGAGTCGGTCTCTTCGTCCTCCTCGAGGAGGCGAGAAACAACTCCATCTACGAGAAAACGAAATTCACCTTCTTCACTCGAAAGCGCGAGATTCAGATTAATTTCATTGGGGCAGTGCTTTTCAAACAGAGCGAATTGAGCAGGCTGAGGCTCTATGTTAATTCCCGTCCAGCCTTTCGAGCGCAGGTAATGAAAATTCGATAACTGGAATGGGTGAAATCCTCCCACATCGACGTAGAATCCATCCGAGACTTCAGAAAATTCTCCGCGAAGAAAGAAGTCCTCTCCAAACTGGGAAAACGATCCCTGAAGATAGGACAGGGATGGAAGACCAAACTGGCGAAAACGGTCAAGTTTACTGGCAAGTGACATTAGGGGATCTGTTGTGAGAGTTCGAATCTAGAGTGGCGAATAGTTAGACATCTAGGTTCCGGACGTTGAGGGCATTGTCCTCGATGAACTGCTTCCGCGGCTCGACCACGTCACCCATGAGGATGGTGAAGATGCGGTCTGCCTCGACAGCGTTGTCCTCGTTGAGCTTCACCTTGAGCATCTTGCGAGTCTCCGGGTCCATCGTCGTGGTATAAAGTTCCTTGGCGTTCATCTCACCCAGCCCCTTGAATCGCTTGATCTCGACTCCCTTACGACCAACGGCGAGGATTCCTTCAAGAATACCTGGAACGGAAAAGACCGGCTCGTTCTTTCTCTCGTCATCGTTGTCGACGATCTCGAACAGCGGCTTGTCCTGAGAGTAAAACTGGTCAGTGGGAATACCAGCCGACTTGAGATCTCCCATGCAGGTGGCGATGGCTTTGGACTGTGGGATTTCCACGAGACGGGCACGGCGCAACGAGCCCTCTCGTTTAACGACGTTCACTAGGTTGCCGTCTTCGTCAGTTTCCTCAGCGGCCTTCACCTGCTCGGGTAAAAGAAGAAGGTCCTCGTTCTCTTCGGCAAAGGCGACGAGTGCCTTCTCATCAAGTAAGTAGTGAGTAAACTCGCGATTTCCCTCGCGTACTTTGAGGATGTAATCTGGGAGCTTTCCGTCCTTCGAAGCTGCTAGGTAGTCTTCGAAAGTTCCTCCGTTCCGAGGAACAATGGAGCAAAGACGAGAGAGACGACTGAGGATATCGAGGACACCTTTGAGGTCCTCACCTCCGATGATCTTCTCGGCCTTACCGCAAACTTTGACGCTTAGATCCTCGGACCCAAGCTCCATAAGGATGCTGTTGAGTTCGACGTCGTCCTGAACGTACTCGGCCCGCTTCTTCCGCTTCACTAGATAGAGAGGCGGACAGGCGATGTAAACATGGCCTTTGCGCACAAGCTCCGGCATCTGCCGACAGAAGAAGGTCAGTAGCAAGGTCCGAATGTGAGATCCATCAACATCAGCATCAGTCATGATGATGATCTTGCCGTAGCGGCGCTTCTCCAGATTAAACGATCCTTCCATTTCACCGTCACCGATTCCGGTGCCGATGGCAGTAATCATGGTTTGGATCTCCTTGTTCTGAAGAACCTTGTCCAGTCGGGCCTTCTCTACGTTGATGACTTTTCCACGGAGCGGCAGGATCGCTTGAGTTCGGCGATCACGCCCTTGCTTCGCCGAGCCTCCAGCAGAATCTCCCTCAACAATATAGAGTTCGGTCCGCTCGGGATCGCGCTCCGAGCAGTCGGCGAGTTTTCCTGGGAGACCACCACCGGAGAGAGCCGATTTACGCACGGTGTCCCGAGCCTTACGAGCTGCCTCGCGAGCACGGGCAGCATTGATCACCTTGTCAACGACCGCCTTGGCCACCTTCGGGTGCTCGTCAAAGTAGACCCCAATCTCCTCATAGGTGATCGAGGAAACCACACCTTCGACTTCGTTGTTGACCAACTTGACCTTTGTCTGGGCGTTGAAGCGCGGATTCGGGTGCTTGATCGACAGGACGCAAATGAGACCCTCGCGGCAATCATCACCGGTGAGTGCAGGATCTTTTTCCTTTACCATTTTGTTGTCCTGCGCGAATTTGTTGATCGCACGGGTCAGTGCTCCACGGAAGCCAGTGAGGTGCGTTCCACCATCCGGGTTCGGGATGGAGTTTGCGAACGGCAGGATGTGATCGTGGTAGTCCCCTGTATACTGCATGACGATGTCGGCGAAGACGTCCTCTTCCTGACCATCGCCGATATCGACAGTCCGGCGACCACGCATGACGATCGGCTCGTCGTGCATAAGTTGCTTGTTCTCACCAAGCTGACGGACGAACTCAACGATGCCCTCTTCGTAATAAAACTCGGTCTTTCTTGCCCGCTCCCCGCGCTCGTCGGCGAGATAGATGCGGACACCTGGGTTAAGGAAGGCAAGTTCACGCAGTCTGGCAGACAGGTAATCAAAGTTGAACTCGGTGGTGATCGTGAAGATCGACGCGTCGGGGAAGAAGGTAACCTTGGTGCCGGTCTTCTTAGGGTCATCCGTCTTGCCAACGACCTCCAAGGGCTTGGTGGTGTGACCGCGGGCGAACTCGATGCGGTGGATCTGACCATCGCGATAGACATCGGCGATAAACCAGTCGGAGAGGGCGTTGACGCACTTGGCACCGACGCCGTGAAGACCACCAGAATATTTGTAAGCGCCCTGACCGAACTTACCACCCGCGTGGAGATTGGTAAGGACAAGCTCGACGACCGGCATTCCATCGTGGTCTTCATGCGGCTCGACCGGAATTCCACGACCGTCGTCTTCGATCGAGCAGGAGCCGTCTTCGCAGATGGTGATGTGAATTTTCTCGCAGAAGCCAGCGAGGTGCTCGTCGATGGAGTTATCGAGAACCTCGAACACGCAGTGGTGCAGGCCCCGCTCATCGGGATCGCCAATGTACATCCCGGGGCGTTTCCGCACCGCCTCGAGCCCCTCGAGCTTAGTGATCTGGGCGGCGCCGTATTCCTGATCGTCGCCAACGCCGGTGTTGGCTTCTTTCGGATCGACTTCCTCGGGATTCTTCTCTGCCATAACTGCAGAGCCAATGTGTGCGCAGGAGGGCTCCAAGCAAGGACTTAAGGGGCGAATTCAGCCTTCTTTCGGGGCTTAATTCTTCCGCTATTGTTGCGTCGATCCTGTTTTAATACGGATCATTTCGTCCCGAAGCCGAGCGGCTTCTTCAAACTGTAGTGCAGCGGCTGCGGCCTTCATCCTTCGTTCCAGGTCGATGATGGCGGCTCGTTGCCCCATCGTTGTAGCCGCCTTGGCCCTTGACTGACGAACTGACTGGATGGTGGATTGAAGACCACCAGACTTGGAGGAACCCGAAGCCGCCTGGGGAATCAGTGGTGGCGGCCTAAAGGTCGTGGCTGTGGAGCGGGCAGACCCGACATCTAGGTAGCTGGGCAACGAAGCAATTCCGATGTCGTCGCGAATCATCTCAGCGGCAAGTTCCGGATGGGCTTCGCGAGGCTCAAGGCTCAGATCATAACTTACGCCAACAGTCAGCGGGAATCCCAGTGCCATTTGCCGGTCAAGAATCACCCAGTGAAGCACGGAAATTTCTTGGTTGAGAAGCGATGGTTCCTCCCCGGCCTGCTCCACCACCCGATAGTGGTGATTCATCAGAACTCGGCGAGTACTGCCAAGGGAGCCCGCGGGCGGAGGCGCACTCACCGCTAGAAGCTCACCCTTCACTTTCGTCAGTTTTACCGGTCGACGCCCACCAACGGCATTGGCAGTGGAAGCCTCGATGGCGACAATTTCTCTCTTACCGAAGATACCTGCGTGAATTCCAATTCGCTCGACGCCGACGTGGCCGGCGATGAAAGTTTTGAAGTCGCTAGAAAGTTCGAGCCCAGGAGTTCTCACTTTCTTTACCGCTTGGTAGGCTGGACGCCCGTCTACATACCACATCTCTTGGTCCCCTGCTCGAACGTAGACCAATGATCTGGCACCCCTGGAAGCATCCACCACGCAAAATCCTTTATAAGTTCCGCCGTTGTCATCGTTAATTTCTAAGAAAAACATCCTGTTCTCGGCGTAGATCATGAAGAAATCCTCCCCGCGCAAGATCGTCTGCGGTTCTTTGGACGATGGCCCGGAGATGACAAGCTCTACTGTGAACTCGCCCCCTTTCCGCATCGTCTTGTTCATCGCCGCTGCGGTAGTCTCGTCTGCTACAAAGGCTCCGCCTGAAGGCAACATCTCGCCGAAGCGTCCATAGCGAGCACGCCCCATGGCAACGAACTGGCCGGTTCGGAAACTATCCTTGAAGCCGTTCTCCCAGAGAATACCGCCCGGGGATTTCACCACAGGCCAAGGAATCGGCAGGGCTGGTTGTTGAACTGGTGAACTCGGAGCAGGCATGCGAAGCTCCTTGGGCGCTCCGAGCCCCAAACCGGCCAACCGGTTTTCGAGGGAAGTGGGCGCGGAGCGAGTGGGCGTGGGTGCCACCGGTTGGGAAGGAACGACTGGCTTGGCCTTCTTGCTCACCACTTCGCCGACCCAGATATCGGGGCTGTAGTCGGCCCGAATGTCCTCGGTGAGCTGAACCCAATTGGTCACGGACGAACGGTCTTCAGAAAGCCTGCCGATACAGACTTCCGATGCCGCATTGACCCCCTGACGGTAAGGACCAGTCAAAACCATGATCTCAGATCGATTCGAGAACCTAAGATGACGCACCGACCAGCCCTTGCGCATGGCTTGGTCAAGGCCGAGCACCGGACCAACCGGAACTGTGTTCGAAATCATCTGCCCGCCAAGCCCGTCCGAGGTAAGCACCAATGCGCCGTCATCGGCTCCGGGAGACACCGTTGCAGCCAGCCCATCGAACGCATCCGACCAAGCACCTGAAGCCACGTCAAATCGCGCGATTTTCCTTTCGGGCAAGCTGGCGAAAATAGCTTTGGTATCATCCGAGACACTCACCGCCTGGAGCGGCAGGGGGCGCCCCGACCAGACGGACTCGCGCCGCTCTGGAGCATTCAGAGGAAATCGAATAAGGCTGTCGGCCACCACCGAACCGCTACTGTCGGTGGAAAAATCGTCGAGGGCATAGACCCACTCGACCTCGGTCTCGGAATCCGTGACCACATCCACCGCATAGCCGTTGCCAAGTTGGGTGGCGAAGCCGCCACTGAAACGAACTGCGCGAACGACGATCTCGATCCCTAACGACTCATCCGCATCGGCACCTGAAACGCTTCTTGTCGAGAACAGCACGAGATTGCCATCCCCACTAAGTAGCGGACTTCTGTAGTTTCCCTCTTCCTTCAGAATGGGACGGATTCCATCCCCATCCTGGCTATCGAAGCCCAGCAGCAGATGCCCGGAACCGACGCCGTCCTTGTCCTCGACTCCCTCTTCGGCCACTGCGGTCCAGACAAGACGGGTGTGCTGACCAGTCAGCGCCTCGACCTCATCGGCCAGCTCCTCCGCACGTAGGAGGGGAAAACTAAAGGCCAGGATCAATGCGAGAACAATGATCCACCGGGGGAAAAGGAGGTTCATAAAGTATTGTGGTCAGTTCTGGCGCCTAAGGGAAGCGCGGAAATTTACTAAAGTCAGGATCGCGCTTTTCTACGAAGGCGTTCTTTCCTTCCTTCGCCTCTTCGGAGAGGTAGTAGAGCAAGGTCGCGTTGCCAGCGAGATCGAGAAGTCCCATTTGACCATCGCAGTCTGCATTGAGCGCGGCCTTGAGACAACGCAACGCCATCGGCGAGTGCTGGAGAATTTCGTAACACCACTTCAGTGTTTCGGCCTCCAGCTCGGCAAGTGGCACGACGGTATTTACTAAGCCCATATCCTCGGCCTGTTTGGCATCGTATTGGCGGCAGAGATACCAGATCTCCCGAGCCTTCTTCTGGCCGACGATCCGCGCCAGGTAACTAGAACCGAGTCCGCCGTCGAACGATCCTACCTTGGGGCCGGTCTGTCCGAAGCGAGCATTGTCGGCTGCGATGGTCAGATCGCAGACGATGTGCAGCACATGGCCACCACCGATCGCGTAGCCGGCGACTGAAGCGATCACCGGCTTGGGAATGCCGCGGATCTTCTTCTGCACGTCGAGGATGTTCAGCCGCGGCACACCGTCTTCGCCAACGTATCCGCCGTCGCCTCGGACTTTCTGATCGCCACCGGAACAAAAGGCGAGGTCGCCTTCCCCGCGCAACACGATGACACCGACGCTGCCATCGTCATGCGCGAGATCAAACGCCGCCAACATCTCGCGGACGGTCTGTGGCCTGAAGGCATTGCGCACTTCAGGCCGCGCGATAGTGATCCGAGCGACTCCGTCCCCAGTGGTCTCGTAGTGGATGTCAGTGAAGTCCCCCGAAGCGGTCCAGATTGCTGCTGTTGCGTCGCTCATAGTGCCTACGTTCTTTTACGTTGTCGGTATTCTACGCCCGAGGGCCAGCCTGTCCACAGTTGTCCGACGCTCCGACTGGATGGTTCCATGTAGGCTCTCGCCCCAGTTCGACGATGTCCGCCAGCCAGACCGATCGCAGGCCTTAACGGTGCCCGACACCACCGGGAACCGGGGTGATGGCTGATGCCTATCGAGGCGAACGAAGAGGACCGACCACGTGACCTCGTCTGCGCATAGACGAGCGAGTAGCGAGCGCCGCGCTCTCCTTCCACTATCCAGATTCTGTAAATTATGAAATATATAAATATTTTGATGAAAATAAAAATAGCTTTATATTAGATTTGTTATGAGTAAGCTTAGAATTATTTCAGTAGTCATTGTCACGTTTGGTCTGGGAATCTCGAGCGCCAGTGCGCAACTTATCCTTGTCGATGACAATCGTTTCGTTGAAGCCGACAGCGACTCCTACGGCAGTAGTAGCTTCGTCGGCCTGCGCAATCCGACCGCAGAGTTTGCCTACTTCAGAGCGACTGAAGGAATTTCCACCTTCTCCGCCTCGCAGACTTCATCGATTGGACTCTGGTCCGGCTCGGCTGACTTGAACACATACGGCCGGAGTTCGTATGAGAACCCCTACTTCGGCACTGTCGAATCCGTTTACGACTTCACTTTCTACGCCGACTCCGGCAGCACGCTGGACTTCAACGGTGTCGCTCGTTCCTTCTACGGAGTAAACTCTAGCTTCGAGCTCTTGGAGAATGGCGTTAGCTTGTTCTCCTACAGCGGCCCGGCTGCGGGAAGCGGTACTAGCGGCTCCGGCGGCTCGACCAGTTTCGCAGATTCGGTCATCCTCTCATCCGGCAACCTCTATCAGATGGTCGCGTCGGTCTCAAGCCAGTCCCCTGGTTCATTCGGCAACTCGCCTCAGGGTGGTGTGTTGCTCGACTGGACCTTTGAGGCCGTTCCCGAGCCTTCCGCAGCTTTCCTCGTGCTGCTCAGCGTAGCCGGTTTCGGTCTTCGCCGCCGCCGCTAATTTCGAGCCCTGTAACCGATCGCCGGCGCCCTGCGTGAGGGGCGCCGGTTCTTTTGCTGATGCGCGCTGGCCTAAAGACTGGTGAGACTGTTCGCGCGCCATCTTTCTCCAACTTCATGTATGCGCCTGCAGAAAACTAGCCGCCCTGTGCTAGCCAGACTGATCGCAAGCCTTGACCGTATTGCGCATAAGCATGGCGATGGTCATCGGGCCGACACCACCGGGCACTGGCGTGATCGCTGATGCCAATGGCTCGACTTCTGCAAAATCAACATCACCGCACAGTCGGTAGCCGCGTTTTTTGCTCGGGTCGTCGACACGATTGACTCCGACGTCGATGACGACGGCGCCATCGCGAACGTGCTCCGCCTTGATCATCTCGGGCACACCGACGGCGGCGACGAGGATGTCGGCCTGGCGGGTGACGGAGGGAAGATCCGTGGTGCGGGAGTGCGCCACGGTCACCGTAGCATTGGCCCACTCGCCTTTGGCCATGAGCAGCAGTGCGAGACTCTTACCGACGATCAGGCTGCGACCAACGATGACCACGTGTTTGCCCTGCGGGCTGATGTCGTAGGCTTCGAGCAAACGCTGGCAACCAAGCGGTGTGCACGGAACAAATCCTGAGGTGTCTTCGAGCGCGAGCTTGGCAACGTTCTCCGGATGGAATCCGTCGACATCCTTGGCCGGGTCGATAGCACGGACGACAAGGCCTTCATCCAGGTGCTTAGGAAGTGGAGACTGAACGAGGATGCCGTGGATCGCCGGATCGGCATTCAGATCTGCGACCGCTTGGAGCAAGTCTTCTTGAGACATGTCGGCCGGAAACTCCAGCTTCTTCGAGTGCATGCCGAGGTCGGTGCAGGTCCGCTCCTTCGAGCCGACGTAAACCTGGGACGCCGGGTCCGAGCCGACGAGCACTACGGCAAGGCCGGGTTTCTTTCCTTGTCCATCGAGCCGAGCTATTTCTGCACGACACTCTTCGAGGACTGCCCCCGATACCTTCTTTCCGTCAATCCGTTCCGCCATTGATCTCGATCATTCGCTGTTCGATGCGCTGCCTCTCGCTTTCGACATCGGCCGCGGGGTCGATGATCTCTAGAGGAGGCAACTCGACGTCTATAGTGCTAAAGGGCCGGGGAATGTGCAAGCGGTCCCATGACTTTTCGAGCCTCCACGACGAACGCGGCCGAAGCCCAACTAGGAACAGCGGCGCACCGGTAATCTGAGCCAGCTTGATCAAGCCGGGCTCGAGTTCGTAGCGGGGACCTCTCGGACCATCCGGAGTCACCACCAATTCCCGGCCTTGCCGAATCGCGCGGACTGCCCCGAGCAGAGCCTGTCTACCACCTTTCGAGGACGAGCCGTGCACAGCACGAACCTCGTAGGTCGCCATGACCGCGGCGATGACACGACCATCGCGACTATCGCTGGTCATGACTGTGCCGGGCCGATGGAACAAATGCTGCCGGTAGAACTCGGGAAGAATGACTACCCGATTGTGCCAGGCAACCCAGATGACTCCTCCCGGATGCCCACCGTGACTGAGCATGCCACTGCAGTCCTCGATCTCGAAACGCAGAGTCTTGCCTAAGCCCCGCATCAGCGTCCCAGCGACACCTCCGATCAAGGGGCCATTCTCAGCGAGTCGCTTGAGCGGCTTGTCGGACATCAGGAATGGCAAGGCTTAAAGAAATCCACCGTCGCGGAGAACGCCGGTCATCTCGGAGAACTGCTCCAAACGCTCAGCGTAGAGGTCGCGGTTCTCGGCGATCGGCGCGGCGCGGGACGACTCGTCGAGTGCGACAAGACGACCGGTCAAGGCGTCGTAGTCTTCGCCACCAACGACATGAGTAGCTTGGATGGCCGCCCCGAGGCTGGCGCCTTCGGCAGTCTGTAGGCAGACCACCTCGGTATCAAAGCAATCGGCTGCCACCTGACGCCAAGCAGCACTCTGCGAACCACCTCCAGTCAGTCGGATCTCGGTCGGGTCCATGCCTAACTCGCGGAAGCGACCGAGCCCGTAAGTGAGCCCGAGGGTCGCGCCCTCCATCGCCGCGCGAAGCATATTCTCAGGAGTCATGTTGCCAGGTTGGAGACCATGCAGCACCCCCTTGCCCGCAGGCAGGTTCGGAGTCCGCTCGCCATTCAGGTAGGGAAGGAAGGTCAGGCCATTCGCGCCAGCGGGTGTCGCCGCGGCCGCCTCTTCGAGCTTGGGAATATCCCAGCCGAACAAGTTGCGGGTGCTTTCAGTGACCACCGTGACGTTCATGGTGCAGACCAGTGGCAGCCACTGATCGGTGCTGTCGCAGAAGGCCGCGACCTCGCCCTTCGGATCGATGATCGGCTCGCCCGCACATCCATAGAGAGTGCCCGAAGTTCCGAAACTCGCAGTGATCACCCCGGGCTGGGTATTGCCCGTGCCGATCGCGCCCATCATATTGTCACCGCCACCGGCACTGACGACGACATTCGGAGCAAGCCCCCACGCCTTGGCCAGTTCCGGCTTCAGCTGATCGTGCGGCGCATTCGAAGATCCCAATTCAGGAAGCATGGCTTGGACCGATGAATCGACGAATTCGATCAGTTCGGTCTTCCACTGCCGAGTGCGGATATCGAGAATTCCCATGCCGCTGGCGTCGCCATACTCCATCCGTTTGGTGCCGGTGAGCCAGAAGTTCAGGTAGTCATGCGGGAGCAAGATCGACTTGGTCTTGGCAAAGTTATCCGGCTCGTTCTCCTTCATCCAGAGGAGCTTCGGAATCGTGTAGCCCGGAAGGATCGTGTTTCCGGCAGCCTTAATCAGCCCCTCTGCCCCACCGAACTCAGCCGCGAAGGCCTCGCACTGGGCAATCGTCGAGGTGTCGCACCACAGCTTCGCGTCACGAACCGGCTGGCCTTTTTCGTCAAGAGCGACCAGACCGTGCTGCTGCCCACTGACCCCAATACCGCGAACTTCCGAACGCCGCTCGCCGATAGCTTCGAGGCAATCCTTGATGCATCCCTCCGTCGCCGCCACCCAATCCGATGGGCGTTGCTCCAGATGCCCCTCGGGCAAACCAGCGACGAGATCGTATTCATACTGAGAACTAGCGAGGATGTCGCCGGTCTCTGTATCTAGAATAATGGCCTTAGTGCTCTGCGTGCCGCTGTCAATTCCGATGGTAAGCATGATGGGATTCCGGTTTGCCTCCCCCCAGCGATGGTGCATGCTTAGAGAGGGGCTTATGTAGAGGGAATATGTCTAAGAACCCATCGGTTCTTAGCTACCCTGCGTCAAACCTACTTACAGATGGAATTCGATTGGCTAGACGTAACTTTCGATCTCAAGGGAATCTCCCCTCGTGAGATCGAGGAATCCTTTGAGGATCCCTTTGCCCTCCGCATCCTCCCTGATGAGAAGCTTGCTGGTGACGATGCCCGCTACTTCTGTCTCGGCAAGAGTATCGGCGGACGAGACATTCTCAGCGTCTTCTGGACCAACGGAAAAAACTACCGCGTCGTCCTCGCCCGCGACATGAGCGAGAAAGAGGCCGGCTTCTACCTGCGGAAAAATACCGAACTCCACGGTTAACTACACCCATCCATTTTTAGATCGTGAAGAGCATCGCCAGCTGGGAAGAGATCCCTGACTTTAAGGACGAGAACGAGGAGGCGGCCTTTTGGGCTCGAACCGAACTCGCCCCCGACCTGATCAACGCGTCGCTCCTCAAACCAGACGTGCGAGAGTCAACGACGATCACCCTTCGCTTCGATCCCCGTATGCTCGCCCGCGTCAAGCGCGTCGCCCGTAGCCGCTACCTGAACTATCAGAGCATGATCAAGCAATGGCTCAGCGAGCGCCTCGAAGAAGAGGCAAGAAAGGCCGAAGGCGATAGTAGCCCCGACGCCGATCCGCCAGGCGGCAAAAAATAGAGCCCGCCCATTCGGTTGACCGTGACAGTCCGGTGGTTCTAGCGATAGTTCAGTATGGACGACCGCACCGTTGCCGAAGCGAGAATCGACGAGCTCCGCGAGCAGCTCGAGCACCACAACCGGCTCTACTATTCCGAGGCCAAGCCCGAAGTCAGTGACGCCGAGTACGACGCACTTCTCGGTGAACTGAAAAAACTCGAGTTCGCCCACCCGGACCTACTCACCCCCGACTCCCCTACCCAGCGCGTCGGCGGAGCTCCGCTCGATGGCTTCGAACAACGCCAGCATCCAGTGCCGATGCTGTCGATCGAGGATATCCACGAACTCAAGGAAGACGAACTCGCCCTTGTCGGCCATAACAACCGCGCCGCCGCGCTGGTCGAGTGGCACGGCCGCTTCGGTCGTAACCTCGGCACGCTCGATGTCGATCTATGCATAGAACCAAAGATCGACGGCGTCGCAGTCTCGATCCTCTACCGGAACGGCGTTCTCGAATACGCGGCCACCCGTGGAGATGGCTCCACCGGAGACGACATCACCCAGAATATCCGCACCATTCGGAGTATTCCTCTGAAGCTCAGCGGCGATTTTCCATCGGTCTTCGAAGTCCGCGGAGAAGTCTTCATGGAGGATACCGCCTTCGCCGAACTCAACGAACAGCGCCAGGCCGCAGGAATCGATGCCTTCATTAATCCCCGTAACGCCACCGCTGGCACCCTGAAGCAACTCGATCCCAAGCTCGTCGCCGAACGCCCACTCGACTGCATCTTCCACAGCTTCGGCCTCGTCGAGGGAGCCACCTACGACACCATGTGGGACTTTCACCAAGCCCTGCCCAGCTTCGGATTCAAGGCGACGTCTTGGCTGAAAAAAGTCTCCACCGTAGACGATCTCGTCGCTGCCGTGCTCCAGCTCGATCAAGACCGGCACGACTTTGCCTACGGAACCGACGGGGCAGTCATCAAGGTCAACGAACTCGGCCTTCACCAAAAACTCGGAGCCACATCAAAATTCCCGAAGTGGGCCGCCGCCTATAAATTCCAACCGGAGCAACGCGAGACCACCATCAAGGCCATCACCATCCAAGTCGGACGGACCGGCGTGCTCACCCCCGTCGCGGAACTCGAACCAGTCTTCGTCTCCGGCACCACCGTGTCCCGTGCCACCCTGCACAACCAAGACGAGATCTCGCGCAAAGACGTGCGGATTGGTGACACCGTCGTCGTCGAGAAGGCTGGCGAGATCATCCCCGCCGTGGTCAAAGTGCTTCACAAAGAAAAGCGTCCGAATGAATCCAAGCCCTACGTCCTATTCGATGCCGTCGGCGGAGTCTGCCCAAGCTGCCAAACACCAGTTTCCCAAGCCGACGGATTCGTCGCCCTCCGCTGCACCAACCTCACCTGTCCGGCTCAAGCCGTGACCCGCATCAAGCACTTCGCCGCGCGTAAGGCACTCGACCTTGATGGCGTTGGTGATGCCGTTGCCATCAAGCTAGTCGAAAGTGGCATGGCCCTCTCCCCCATCGAGCTCTTCGACGCTAGCAAGGTCAACATCGAAACCCTCCCGGACCTCGAACTCGACGCCGCCAAACTTCAGTCCGGTGAAGAGTCCAAACCCCGCCGTCTTGGAGAAAAAAGGGCCAAAGGCCTACTCGCCAGTCTTGACCACGCCCGGCGGGAGCAACCTCTCTACCGCTGGATCTTCGGCCTCGGCATTCCCAATGTAGGCGAATCGGCCGCCAAGGAACTCGCTCGACTGCACCAAAAATTCTCCGACCTCCCGGGATCCGAAGTCCTACAGAAAGTCGTCGCCATCTCCGAGCTCAAAGCCGAGCAAAGCGACATCTCCCCGCGTAACCGCTCCAAGCCGCCGAAGGATGACGAGGAGAAAGCCGAACGGAAGAAGAAATTCGATAAAATCAAAGGCAAGATCGTCGAACTCGAAGCCGAACTCGCCGAACTCGAAATCAACGCCGACGTTGGTCCGGTCGCCTCCCGCTCCGTCCTCGATTTTTTCGCCTCCGAAGCCGGCGCCGCCGAGCTGGCGCGTATGGGAGACCTGCAACTCGACCCCATATCCCAAAATTACAACCCAACCAAGGAGCGACCAGCAAGCGACAACTCCGACGGCCCTGATTTCACCGATACCACCTGGGTCATCACCGGAACGCTGAGCCAATCGCGTGATCACTTCAAAGGACTCATCGAAGACCTCGGCGGCAAGGTCTCCGGCTCCGTTTCCGGCAAGACTTCCTACCTGCTCGCAGGCGAGAAGGCCGGCTCGAAACTGACCAAGGCCGAATCGTTAGGCGTCACGGTGCTCGACGAGGCTGGCTTCGAAGCTCTCCTCGCAGGCGATGCAGCCCAGCCTGAC
>Ga0209187_1002997_pt1 | contig 14901 bp, 19 predicted proteins | sample BantaG_FD_187430 | JGI IMG/M metagenome (GOLD analysis project Ga0209187, IMG submission 187430) | Marine algal microbial communities from Bantry Bay, Ireland - BantryBay_4 metaG (SPAdes) (version 2) | ecosystem: Host-associated > Algae > Red algae > Unclassified | place: Bantry Bay, Ireland... | reverse complement strand
CGGCGGCCGTTCCAACGTCAAAAGGATGACCAGTTGGTCACGGGACCGCCTGGCCATCCGTTCTGAGGCGTCGCCGTGTCCACCCAATGCGCAGAGCGCTTCGCACCCCTCCAGTGGCCCACTCACGCACGATCTCATCCGATGACGCGACCCAGCTTCAACCGAGCATCGTGAAAGTGGCATCGAAACCGACAGTTGTGGCGTCGACTAGTCACCGAAAGTGCAGCTTTTGAGAAAAGTGATGCCATCCAGCAATGACGACCCCACTCAGGCCGTCTCGTGGCTCGCTTCAGACATCTCGATGCCCAACTACATCGCGCCTGGCCCCAAACAGGGCCCCCAGAATGGGCTCTCCATTCAGCATGCCACATGTTGCGCCTCTAGATTCCCCAATTGGAAGATGGGATCGACGTTGCAGGGTTTGCTCTGACGAGGACGCCATCGGCCGCATCGAGGCCCATTTAGCCAACCATGACTGGACGTCGGCGGCGTAGATGGTTCTCTAGGCTGTAGCATTGATCAGATTTTGTGCAGTGTCAGACGGTGCGCAGGGCTTGTCTTGACTGCGATAGAGGCACTATATGAGTGACGTTGTTGTGTTCGTGCGTTTGGTTATGACGCTCATGGCCATGTCTTGGCACAAAGATTTCAAGCATCCCCGAACATACAGCCGTGCTCTCAAAACTACCGCACTCCAACTGTTGCGAAATAGTTCTAAATCGGCCTCTGCGGGGTCGTAGAGGCCAATTTGGCACTCTTTTGCAACTGTTGGAGTGCGGGATTTTTGGGAGAACGGCTGTACCTCTTGATTGAGCGTGACACTGGTCGTGGAGATGTGTTGGAAGGACCTGGAGCGGACGGCGACATGGGCTGCAGACGGCTGCGCCGTTGGTGGCAGGAGAGCCTGCGTGTCAGTGACGGCATGGGTGGTTGTGGGGTGGAAAGATATCTCAAGAGGGCGCCGCCAGCGCCGCACGAGCCTGAAGTGCCCGACGTGGCTACAGTTGCGACGGTCGTGGTCGGGGAAGCGGTCATCGGAGCAGATTCATGGTGGGACCTAGGCGAATGCTTCGGCCGCCACAAAAGAGGCCCACCGTCTGGGACAGGCTACTATCTCGCCGATAGTCCCGTTTCCGTCACTGTAGGGCGGTATGAAATTCCGGGGAAAAGAGAGATCTTGTCTTTCATTATAAATAAGGTGAAGTTATTTCGATTCGACCGCATCCAACTCTGCCGACTGTCCTGTAGAAATGTCCCGGAAATCTGTCGACCAATCACGAAGAATATCTTCCCAATCCGCTCGAGTCGTCCTGTAGATCGTATTTAGAACTTACAGTCATTGCGCATTTATATGTGTCCCGCTTATAAGGTACCCTGCTTTATAACTGAGCACAACTCGATCGCTCCAGTGCGGGGCCCACCGCAGCTGATCTGAGATCGAGTAATCTGTTGCCTCAAGTCTGTCAGAATTTGCCTGCCTACCCCCCGAGGAACACCTCGTGAAGAACGGAGCACAAGTCTTGCCACGCCTTTCCGTGTCTAACTCCACCATTTGTGATTCGAATCCACGATCGAGCGTCATGAGCGCCTCGGGTGGTTGTCGTTTCGGAACCAATTGTCCAATCAGATATAAATGCACACGTGGGCTACAAAGTGCTCCCCCCTGCTTTACAAGGGCACAATGACTGTACATGGTCCGATCCGACAATCAGTCTTGTCTTGGATGGCGGATGGTCCTGAGATCAGACCAGGAACTGTTTTCCGGATTGTTTCCAGAACTGTTCCGCGGCGTATCTCGTGGCATGGTAACTGGACCAAGCGACAAACAAATCCGTGCGCGCGTTAGACCGACTGGTCTAGCGTTCGAACAAGATCCGATCTCCATCCTGTACCCTTAGAATGAGTACGCGGACGGGTTCCGGACTGTTTTCAGAGCCAGGCAACAGCCTCGACGAGAGATAGCAGTGTCGTCACGCGATGAGCGCATACCCAGGATAAGTTCAGAACTACGTCTGTGCCCGACATGACAGACTAAGCACAGAGATAGCTGAGAATAAGTCTTGCAGATAAAGCAGCAGGACAGCCTCTGGCACGATCCTGTCGACAGTTAGTATTTTTAATCATCCGATCGCTTGATACTCTATCTGGAAATCTACCGCCTGGCATGTCAGCAGGACAGCCTTCGGCACAGTCGTGTCGACAGTTAGTGATTTTATTCATCCGATCGCTTTCTGTTTTTTCTGGACATCTGCCGCCTGGAATGCCACCAGGAGTGCCTTCGCAACGGTCCTGTCGACAGTTATTATTTTTATTCATCAGACTGCATTCTGCTTTTTCTGGAGATCTGCCGCCTGGAATATTTTGAGGACGGCTCTCGGAACGATCCTGTCGACAGTTGTTCTTTCTGTTCATCAGACTGCTTCCTGCTTTTTCTGAAGATCTGCCGCCTGCAATGCCACCAGGACAGCCTTCAAAACGGTCCTGTCGTTAGTGATTATGCTTCGGCCGCCACAAAAGAGGCCCACCGTCTGGGAGCGCCTGCAGCAGCCCAAGATTGAGACGTGATGCGCCTAGTTTTGGCCCGGCGGTTGGGGAGCCAGTAGCAGGGCCACACGTTGCACACACGTGGCTGTTGAGTTGAGCGGTCGGCTCCATTGCTGGACATCCCCTAAGGGCGTGTCCAGCAGGGGTTGTCAGAATACTGTTTTTTGGCCGTATCCGGGCCAGAATACGGATATAATCCGGAATATGTCGCAGAATATTCGTTCATGATTGTCCATTGAAGAAAAAAAGACCACCTACGGGAAGCTCTGGACGTCACTATGTCAATATCCCGAGCTGCTGGCGCAAATAGATGTCGAATATTGTCGTTTTGTTTGTACTTACAGTAGCCCAAGATATCGGATATTTATCCTGACAACCCCTGGTGTCCAGCAATGGAGCCAAGCGTCCAAAAATCCGAATGTGGCCAAACGTGGCTCCGTTTGGCCAACCGGGCATTGGTGGCTGGGTCGAGCTCCAAAACATGGGTGTGACGGTCCAAAAATTGCCCTTCCTCACATATTATAGTCTTCTAATCGGTCTCGTGTGGGGCCCGCGCTATCGCTTAGTTTTGGAGCTTCAACGGCAGCGAAATGGGACCGAGGTCCAAACAGGCCCGTTTGGCGGCGCTCCAAAGCGCTCCGCCAAAATATGGTTCCAAACTTGGCCATCCAACGCCAATAGGATGGCTGACCCGTGGCGACCAGACAGTCCCGAGATGCTCTGTGATCGGAGCAGACCCTTCGTGGGACCTTGACGAATGCTTGAGCCTCCACAAAAGAGGCGCACCGTCTGGGAGCGCCTGCAGCAGCCCAAGAATGAGACGTGATGTACCTAGTTTTGGCCCGGCGGTTGGAGAGCCAGTAGCAGGGCCACACGTTGCCCACACGTGGCTGTTGGGTTGAGCGGTCGGCTCCATTGCTGGACATGCCCTCAGGTGTTTCGACCAGGTGGCCGCAAGTCTCACATTTCCCTTCTTTCACGCACACGAGAGGGGCTCAATGCATCGCTATGTTGGCCACCTTCCACCCGCTGCACCCCCATCCTCCTCCAGTCTGAGAGCGTCTCCACCAATGGCTTCAACCATCCAAAGATCCAAACGTGGCACCGTTTGGCGGTTTGGACGGTTGGAGCACCGGTGGCTGGGATCCGCTCCAAAACTAGGGTGTGACGGGGCTGTGACGGCCCATAAATAGACCGGTTCACATTTTCTAATCCCTTAGAGCACACCAGGGGTTGTCAAAATATGTTTTTTTGGCCGTATCCGGGCCAGAATACGGATATTATCCAGAATATGTCGCAGAATATTCGTCCATGATTGTCCATTGAAAAATAAAAGACCACCTACGGAATGCTCTGGACGTCACTATGTCAATATCCCGAGCTGCTCGGGCAAAATGACGTCGAATATAGTCGTTTTGTTTGCAATTACAGTAGCCCAGGATATCAGATATATTTCCTGACAACCCCTGGAGCACACCCAACAACGTCTCCTCCAAGTTCTGAAACCCCAAACGGAATATGCCATGTTTGCTTATCCGGGGAGACGCACTACGTGCACATCATGTGCATGGAGAGCTGCGGGGTGACGACAGGTGCTTCTCGTTTTTCTAGGAACCTCGTGCACACTCGGAGTGAGTGCGTCGGGGGAGCCAGACGCTCAGATGACGCGCTCTCCACTGTTTCTGATGCTTTGTTGGGGGGTGCGACGATCGGGTCACCTTCCCCCTCTTCGTACCGTACGGGCTTTGCTGTGTCCGAGTCGTGGGTCGTTTTTACTTTTGTATATCTCCACGCTGAGCGGCCAGAGCCTTGGCATGGCGTTTCAGGGTGTCCACTTCCCAGTAGAAGCCCCCCGACACAGGCATCTTGCTCGCGAGCAGCAGCCACCCATCGTACTTCTTTGGCAGCTTCCCCAAGAACGGGGCTCCCAGGAGAATGTCAACAAGCGCTGCTGCATGCAGCGCCCTTACCCACGGCATTCTTGAAACAGTCGCGGAGGAGTCGGCCACACCGGGAAGCGCGGCCGGGAAGACCGTTTCCTCCACGCACTCAGAGGCAGCACGACCACCACCGTTCCCGCGACCCGGTTGGCAGGGCTGTTGGGATGGGGAGCAGGGGCTTTGGAATCAGGCACTTTTGGTTACATTAGGATATAATCCACATCCCCTCACATGCACTCTGGATTGAGTATTTGACAAGGTCATATATCCAAAATCAGACCTTGCTGGGACGGACAGAGTCAGGATCAATATTATAGTCGGATATTCAATTAGTTCGATTTTGGATATAGTTAGGATAGACAGATTGAATATATGCTCTTGGATGATGGATCTGGAAGAAGACTAAAATTGCAACGAAATGAAATGAAAAGAGACATCTCTCCAGGTACAGTCTTACATGTGATTTAAATACGCGTGTCTCTTCACAAGCCTTTGTCGCGATGAACCGCCGTCAAGTACCATTTTGTTGTTGAAACTGATTTCGATGGTGCAGCGGTCCTCGTCAGTAGTGATCGTTGGAACTCTCGTGTGCTCACCCGGGGGTGCCCGTTCGGAATCTCGCGCGGGCCGTTCACAACAAGGCAAGCGGTTTCAGACACGGGACAGAACAGTTTGGGAATCTTCCGGCAAGATCGCCGCTTGGCACTGCCAGGTGATGGCGGTTGAACTGGGTGGGGAGGCATCCCCACGCGCCAGCACTGCGGCGCAGAATATGTGAGCCGGATCAGGCAAGGTGGAAATTTGATTCAGATTATATTATATCCAGCGTTTGGAGAGTCATTCAGGCTCAGTTTATCCGGCGGTAAATGAACAGAGTACGATATGGATACGCGGCTGCGGCATGGATTGTGGATTATTATGAGTATAATGTGCGGATATATCTGGCTCTACTTTATCCACCTCAGGCCCTGATGGGGAGTCGCCGGACCCCAGTCCAAATCTCTGCCAAGCCCCAGCAACCACACCGCTGTGACCGCCCACCCCCACAGCATACTTGTCTGGGACAAAGCAGCGCGGCACGTACTTTTCGTACTGCTCCAGGATGCCTTTCGCCTTGCCGCCGTACGGCTCCTTGCGCAAGAGGGGGTGTTGAGAGTAGGGCTTGATCGCAGCAAGGGTGCCGTTGGCGGCCTCCACAGAGGCGGCCCGCATCCAAGAGACCTGCTCCAGCCACACAGGGTCCTCGTGGCTGAGCCTCGCAAACAAACGCACACGACGGACTGAGGACACGGACTGAGGGAGCAGTCGCGCTTCCCCCGCACCACCGTGGGCGCTCCCTGTCTCGTCCACCCCGCCAGCTGTCGCCGCCAGCCCCCCCATCCCACACACCCCTGTCTCTGGGCCGCCTCGTGTCGCTCGAGCACCGATGCCGAGGTAGGTCCCGTCCAGCAGCGCCCGTAGGACCAGGTTCCTCAGCTACCGTCGTGCAAGCAGACTCGACTCGCGCATTAGGACAGAGTCTGCTACCAGCGGACCGCGGTCCGCAAACGGCTACCACCCAGGAGGAGGCGCCGTTTCCGCGCCGAGGTCTACCGCCCAATCGACGCCCAACACCAAAAAGCAACGGTAGGACATGATATGCAAGGATGGGAAGAAAAGTCGTTCTGTACCTTTTTTCCAGGTCTGTTACAGGTGTCCGTCGTACACACCCGCCGTGCTGTAGTGTCGAAGCATCCCCAGGAGTTGTGCACTGTTGAAGGCGTCCTTCCTGTTGAACTGCCCAGCCACGTGCCGAGCCACGAGGTCGGGGCCGAACTTCGTGTGCCCGACCACCATCAACAGCGCTTGCACCGCGTCGAGGATGCCGCAAGCCGCCAGTAGCCCCATTCCACCAAATGAGAACTGCGACTTGTTGGTGGCAGCACAGGAGTCCATGTGCCACCGCAGCATCCGGACACCCTGCAGCGGAACCACCGTGCGACGCTCGAGCGTGTCCTGGTCGCCGAGCTGTGCGACGACGTCCGCCCGAGAGTTGGACGCAGCCGCTTCTGGAGTGGCGGCGGCAGGCATAGCAGTCGCTGAGTCATTCACGGTGGAGGAGGGGGCAGGTGAAAAGGACGACGCGGCCACGGACGGCAGCCCGGCACCCGTCAGGCCGAATGGTTGTGGACGAGCCAAAGAGGCCGTCAGCTCCGCAGCAGCAGCGGCCGCGGCGCACATACAACCCACCCCCCAAGACACACCCGATTCTTGAGCCACAGCCGTCGCCTTTCCCGTCGTTGCCGCCGCCGGCGACCGCACCTCGGCCTCCACGCCGGCCGCCCGAGGCGGGAATATCGACGACATGCCGTCGAGCAGGGGCGAAGATGCCGGGGATGCGACAGCCTTGCCCTCAAACAAAGCGGGGTGCACCCTCGAGACGTCTGCCGCCGCGCCCGAGCACCCGGCGACGACAACACCGGAATATAATCGCACACGGTCCCGCCCCGACGATACAAGGAGCGACAGGGTCATGGTGGTGTCCGCGGCGGCGGCCGACGCAGCAGTAGGCGCCAGAGGCGGCGGCAACGCATCCCCCCCCCCGCGCGCGAGTGATGAAAACGCGGAACAGGTGGGTGCAGTCGCACGCGACAACGCCGTCGACGTCTCCACCACGCCGCAAGAGACAGCAACGGGCGCCACCAACTCGGCGGCGCCGACGCTGAGAACCCCCCGACGCAACCCAGCAAGCCCCCCGACCCAGCCCGACGCCGGGGCCACACCGACGTCCGACGGCAGCGGCAGCTGGTCCGCCGAGCCCTGCGTGAGCAGAAACCGCGTGGTAGTCGCCGCTGCAGCGGTGGTCGATGGGGCAATTGGCGCCGACGGCGGCAGCGCAGTACTCGACCCCCCGCACAAGACGGGCGAGAGAGTGGTGGTGGTGCGCGCCGCCGCGACTGACGCGGCCGTCGGCACCGCCGACTCGAGGCCAGTGACAGCAGCGGGCGCAACCAATTCAGTGGCGCCGACGCCGAAAACCCCCCGCCGCACCCCAGCAACTCCCTCCGCCGAGCTCAACACCGGGGCCACATCGACGGCCGACGGCGGCGGCAGCAGGTCGACCACATCCCGAGCGAGCGACGACAAAGTGGTGGTGGTGGCCGTGGCGGCGGTCGACGTCGCCGGCGCCGCCGCCGACTCGCCGCCAGTGACGACAGCGGGCCGCGCCAATTCGACGGCGCCGCCGCCGAAGACCCTTCGCCGCACCCTAGGAGCCCCCCCGGCCGAGCTCGACGCCGGGGCCGCACCAAACGTCGACGGCAGGGGCAGCACGTCCCCTGCCCCGCGCGAGAGGGACGGCAACGTGGTCCTGGTGGCCGCGACGGCGGTCGACGCGGCCGTCGCCGCGGCCGACTCGGGAACAGTGACGAGAGTGGGCGCCGCCAACTCCGTGGTCCTGTCGCCGAAAACCCCTCGCCGCACCACAACAACTCCCCGCGACGAGCTGGACCCCGGCGCCACACCGACAGCCGACGACAGCGGCAGCAGGTCGCCCGCGTCCCGCGAAGGCGAAAAAATCGTGTTGATGACGGCCGCGGCGGTGGTCGACGACGCCGTCGCCGCCGCCGACTCGCCGCCGGCGACGCCCGCGGGCGCCATGAATTCGGCAGCGGCGCCGCCGAAAACCCCCCGTCACAACCCAGCAACCCCCCTCGCCGAGCCCGACGCCGGGGCCACACCGACGGCGGACGGCGGCGGCAGCACGTCCTCCTCACCACGCGCGCGCGACAATATCGTGGTGGCGGCGGCCGGGGCGGCCTTCGACGCGGCCGTCCCCGCGGCCGACTTGCCGCACGTGATGGCCGCTGGCGCCGCCAATTCGGCGGCAGCGCCGCAAAAAACCCCCTTGCCGCACCCCTCCAACTCCCCCTACCGAGCCCGACACCGGCGCCACACCGACGGCCGATGGCAGCTGCAGCACGTCCTCCGAGCCCCGCGCGAGCGACGATGACGTTGTGGTGGTGGTGGCGGCGGCGGCGGTCGACGCGGCCGTCGCCGAGGCCGACGTGCCGCACGTGACGGCCGCGGGCGCCGCCAATTCGGCGGCGGCGCCGCCGAATACCCCCCGCCGCACCCCAGCAACCACCCCCGTCGAGCCCGACGCCAGGGGCCACACCGACGGCGAACGCCGGCAGCAGGGCATCCCCCGAGCCCCGCGCGAGCGATGACGACATGGTGGTTGTGGTGTCCGCGGCGGCGGTCGATGCCGCCGTCGCCGCGGCCAACTAGCCGCACGCGACGGCCGCGGGAGTCGCCACTTCGGCGGCGGCGCCGCCAAAAGCCCCCCGCCGCACCCCAGCAACCATCCCCATCGAGCCCGACGCCGGGGCCACACCGACGGCGGACGGCGGTGGCAGCACGTCCTCGTCACCACGCACGCGCGACAATATCGTGGTGGCGGCGGCCGGGGCGGCCTTTGACGCGGCCGTTCCAGCGGCCGCCTTGCCGCACGTGACGGCCGCGGGCGCCGACATTTTTGCGGCGGCGCCGCAGAAAACACCCTGCCGCACCCCAGCAACCACCCCCGCCGAGCCCGACACCGGGGCCACACCGACGGCCGACGGCAGCGGCAGCACGTCCCCCAAGCCCCGAGCGAGCGACGATGACGTGGTGGTGGTGGTGGCGGCGGCGGCGGTCGACGCGGCCGTCGCCGAGGCCGACGTGCCGCACGTGACGGCCGCGGGCGCCGCTAATTCGGCGGCGGCGCCGCCGAATACCCCCCGCCGCACCCCAGCAACCACCCCCGTCGAGCCCGACGCCGGGGCCACACCGACGGCGAACGCCGGCAGCAGGGCATCCCCCGAGGCCCGCGCGAGCGATGATGACATGGTGGTTGTGGTGTCCGCGGCGGCGGTCGATGCCGCCGTCGCCGCGGCCAACTAGCCGCACGCGACGGCCGCGGGCGCCGCCACTTCGGCGGCGGCGCCGCCGAAAACCCCCCGCCGCACCCCAGCAACCATCCCCACCGAGCCCGACGCCGGAGCCTCATCGACGGCCGACGGCAGCAGCAGCACGACTCCCGAGGACCACTCGAGCAACGATAACGTGGTGGTGGTGACGGCGGCGGTGGTCGACGCGGCCGCAGCCGTGGCCGACTTGCTGCCTGTGACGGCCGCGGGCGCCGCCAATTCGGCGGTGCTGCCGCTGAACACCGGCGGCCTCTCCCCGGCTGCTCTCGCGACGGAGCCTGACGCTGTGGCCGCCGCGACGGCGGACGGCAGCTGCAGCACGGCCCCCGTCGCCGGCACGAGTGACGACAGTGTTGTGATGATGGCCGCGGAGGCGGCCGTCGCGGCGGCGGTGCCGCAGATCCGGTGGCCGTGCCGTATGGGGCGTCGGCCGTGGCATATGGCTGGGTAACGTTTGGGCTCTTCTTGTTGACGTCGACGTTCTTATAGCATTGGATGGTGGTGGCGCCCTAGGAGTTGTCGTCCGCTGGTTGCTCCTCGGGGACCGACACCCTCGGGACGAGGGAGCGTCGAGGCCGGTGCACCGCGGGTAATCCGCCTCCACGGCAGCGACAGCGCGTCATTCGCGGATGCCGTCGTGCTGTGTGGTCGCGCATCACCCGAACCTCGAGAAATTTCAGTAATAGCACTGGTCTACGCTCGTGCGCATTTCTTCGTTTTCCTAAGTGGCCTGCGTAAAATCGAAGGAGGTAGGAACGGTCCCGGTACTCATTCGAACGTACCTGACATTTATTTTTCCAGAGATACGAGCACTATGGAGCAAGGAGAGACGAACGAAGAAAGCCGAGAGCTCCATGAGAAAGAGGAGATCGAAGAGCATAGGGTACTGCCATAATCATGCAAATTCGGCGAGCCTCAAAAGATGAGAATTCTAAAATAAAGCGCCACACATGCCATCCGAACCGTATAATTGTGTCGCCAGATCCCCGACCGGCCATTCAAAGTCGTAGGGTGCGGTTTCGATGGGGCGCCACACTGTGTCGCCCTCAAATCGCTTGAAAGTAACCAAAGAAGCGCGATGGCAGAACCGCCGACGAAGGCGTTGATTGACAGCTCGGAGCTCACCCACTACCGGCGGGAGGCCGGCGCGCTGCTCTGGGCGGCGGGGCAGACGCTCCCCCACTTGGCCTGCGGCGCGGCCGTGCTCGCCCGTCCCTTCCGTCATGCGCTCGTGGCCGATCTGGTCAGCGCTAACAAGCAGTTGGCTGCGGCCAGCGCCTCGCGCGCCTGTTTTCTTCTTCTCCATCCCTCGCCGGTCGGGCGCTGTCTCTACCTCTTCACTGACTCGATAACGGTGACCCTCCGGTCCTTGTCGGCCCAGACGGGCGTCGCCATCTTCCTCGGTGCCGCGCGGGGGGTGGTGGGTGCGGCGGTCTCGGTGGCTGCGGAGGCCGACGGGGTGTCGGCGGATCTCGTTGCGTGGGGCTCCCACAGCCAGCGCCGGGTGACCCACAGTTCCTTTGCGGCCGAGGCGTTCTGCCTCCTTCAAGGTTTGCGCTCCGCCGTCGACGTTGCCGATGTAGCCGGGCTGCTTTTTGACGGCGCTGTCGGCGGGGGCCTTCCGGTCCACGCTTTTGTGGACTCGCGCTCCCTGTACGACTCTCTCTCGTCGACCTCGGCGACGGGGTCCAAGGAGGTGCGGGCGTGCATCGACGACCGGCGTGACCACCACCGGTTGGGCTCCCCCGCGTCGGTGACGTGGCTTCCCTCTTCCCTGCAGCTGGCTGACGGCCTGACTAAGCCCACGGGGGCCGGTCCTCTCCGGGCGGCCGTGGCTTCGGGGTGGCTGCCGCTGCCCCGCTCCGCATGTGTCGCAAGTCGGCGTCGGGGCGGTTTGGTTCTCGTTGCTGACCCTCCCCTCCCTTTTTCTCTCCTCTTTGCCGCCGGCGCCTGGGTTGCCTTCGCTGGAGTATGGGCTCCGTGCTACAGGGTATTCTTTGGGGTCACCGCTCGGCCGAGTCTTGAATGGGGGTATTGGGAGTCTGGGGCAGTGTGAATCAGAACTGTAAAGGCAAAGATTGCTAGACAGCACGCCGCCGGTGGCGGTGGGCCGCGGTGCGATAGATAGCAGTCGGCACGGCCGCCGTCAGGGGTGGCCGGCTGTGCCTGGGAGGAAGATACAGCATTTATTCTCACATGGGGTGCGGCGCGGCGGCATCGTCTCCGTCGGGCGATAGACGTGACGCCGCGTCGGGCGGGTCGGGGGTCATGACGCGCGGCCTCACAATCGTGGCAGCGTCGGGCCTTGTCATCAAAAGCAGGTGCGTGGCACAAGCTACGGCTGCACCCGAAAAGGGACAGGGGCGGGGAGCATCGAGAGGGCGGGAAACACGAGGCGGGAGACATGAGGGGTGAGCACCCCGACGGGGGCAGACGGTGCCTGTCTGACACTGGCGGAGCCGGCTGTGGTGCTGTGACGCGTCGCCTTTCGTGAACGGTGCGCAATGCAGGACGCAGGCGCTCAGCAAATAGCCGAGTCGCGACATGACGCCAAACTTCGTGCAGATGATGATAGCTAGTTTCTTTTCATACCAGACGATCTACTTGTGACCCATGGATGACCCATGGATGACACACAAGATATTTTCATTCAACATCCTCTGAGTATTTGGTTCAAGACGTTCTGCGCTACTGTGGCAATCCATTCCAGGCACGTGCGTGCAATACCCTGGCCTTCAGGGCGGTGGCGTGCTCGACGACACATTGACACTTGGCACGCCGGCCGGCTCTATGGCCGCGAGCGCGCACGGAGGCACGTACAGCCACGTTGCCGTGGTGAGGGGGGCGTCGGGGAGGGAAAGGGGTGCCGCCTCCGCCACCGCAGCGGCGGCGGCCCGCCGGCGTCGCTCGGCGCCCACGGGCGAGGTCGTCACTCCGCCGCGCAGCACACCTACGCACGACGGGCAGGGCGGCCGACACGGCGCACGGGCGGGCGGGTGGGACTGATCGCCGCGCGACGAGGCGCCTGTAACCGCGCCGCTAGATGGCGTCAGCAACCGCCGTAAGTCGTTGTGCGCGGTCACCGCGCGCAGCTCGGGGCGGTAGAGGGGGCACCGGGGCAGGCGCCGTCCGGGTCCAGTGACCCCTGTGGCAGGACAGTCCTTCTCAGCCACGTAACTCCATTCGTTTTTGGCGTCATCGCGACCCTTCCAACACTGACACGCCCTCAGATCCCTGAGGACACGAATGCAGACTGCCACTTCCGAAACGGAGAGCACGTCCCTTGATCTCAGTATATGTGTGCATCAGTACACTTGCAGAGCACCCTGTCCTAAAGGCCAGGAAATTTGATCTCATGCGGACGACCTTTGCCCACGCCTGTGCATTGTGCTTCTTGTGGCGGAGCAGCGGGTGCCGACACTCCGTCGTGGTCCCCGCCACACCCACCGTCTGCTGCTTCTCGCTCGCACGTGTCCACCACTCGCTCCGTGCGTCCTTGACAGAGCCTGCGTCTTCGCCTGTGACGGCTGCTCGCTCGCCCTTGCGTGTCGGGTGGCGCCAGCCGGGCGGCGGCGGTGGCGGCGAAGGCGCCCCCCGGCTTCCTCCCCACCCCGCTAGCGCCGTCAGCGGCGCCAAGCCAGCTGCGGCGGTCGTCCCGCCACCCACTTGTGTCGATTGGTTTGCGGTTTGCTGATTCCAAGGGCATCCGTGGACAGAACTGGACCGAGCGGAAGCATCGGGCGGCAGTATCCGCTCAAGCGCCCGCCCGCGCGACCGGCGCGTCGCCACCCCCCCCGACCGCCCGCCACGTTGTCACCGCCCTCCACCCACACAACGCCAACTCTGCGGCGCCGCGAACCAGCATGGCGGACGTGATGAGCTAAGTAAGCTCCACCATGTACAGCGGCGGCGAGAGAAGGGCGAATACGGGACCCCGGTCGTTGCGGACCTGCGGACTTCTCAACGCGTCCACGAGGAGCACGCGCCCAAATGCGGTGACGCTCGCCATGCACAACGCATTCCACACGGCAATCACCACCGTGGCCGCGCCCTTCCCTGCCGCGACACGCGGCGGGTGTGGGCGCCCGCCGCCATGCCGTCGCCGACACCAAATGCGTCAACCGACGGGACCGCCGCCACCGCCGCCGCCGCCGCTAACGGCACGTATTCAGCGACGCGGCGTGCCCGCGCCCGCCCGACGGCCGCCACCACCCGCATCGTGAAGTGCAGCAATGCAAAGGCTCCGACGCCCACCAACGCGGCCACTGCCATCGCTGCACCGACGCCCGAGCACGCCGAGACGACTGCCAGCCACGCGGCGTACGACGGAGCGGCAGCGAGCGCGCGACCGACCGCCCACGCCGAGGCGCCCAAGAGGAGCAGCGAGAGGCCGCCAAACAAATCCCGCCCGTCGTGCGACGGGGCACCCGCCATCGCCACCGTCGCAGCTACACCAGCGGGCCACGCGGCGGCGGGCGCGGCCACCACCGCGGCCACCACCCGCCTCCCGATGGCGGCAAAGCGACCGACGGCGCCCACCGCAGTTGCCACGAATTGGAGCGTGAGGAGACCCGCGGCCCCCCACAGTGGCCATGAGACGAGCCAAAGAAGCCACTCGGTAGCGGCGTCGACCAGCAGTGTGAGGCAACCCCACAGAGGAACCAGCAGTAGGGAGGCAGCGAGCGCGGCGGCCCACGCGGTCCAGACGTCGGCCTGCATGGTACCCGCCAGGGACGGCGGGTGGGGCTGACCCGCAATCGGCGAGCCGGCCGCGGTCACCACCATAGTGGCAGCGGTCAATATGAAGGCAAGCCACGGTGGAGCCTGCGGCGGTTCCGCCAACATGATGCCAGGGGGAGTGAGGAGCGGCACGGCGGCAGCGTCAACGTCTGGTAGAGGACGCGACGCCGCATGGGGCGGGTCGGGGGTCATGGCGCACGGCCTCGCAATCGTGGGGGGGCCAGGCTGCACCGCAAATCAAGTGGGCGCGGCACAAGCCACGGGTGCATCCGATAGGAACGAAACATTAAGGGCATCGAGGGGGTGGGACAAATGAGGGGGGATAACGAGGAGGGTGAGGGGCCCGATGGCATCCCGACAGGGCGGAGGGGAGCGTGTCTGGCACGGAAAGAGGTGAGAAGGGGGGCGCCGAAAGCCGCGCTGTGGCGCGTCGCCTGTCGAGGGTCGCACGTCGAATGCACTCAGCGAAAAGTTTTCAGCGATGACACGATACAGTGGAAATGGTCTTGAACTTTGTACCTTCCAATCACGCCGATTCGCTTGTCTGCTTCATTGATCCATCGTCGGGAAAGTGTACCACTGTACTTGGGCGTACTGAACAGTACAGCGCGTCGCATTTCAGATTGAGGTGAAATGGGCCCAGTACACATATTCGCGGGGTTACTTGCCTCGTTTCCCCACAGTGTTCTTCCAAACTAGTACATCAGCGATTTTTCGCGTTTTAAGAC
>Ga0209187_1002996_pt1 | contig 14910 bp, 16 predicted proteins | sample BantaG_FD_187430 | JGI IMG/M metagenome (GOLD analysis project Ga0209187, IMG submission 187430) | Marine algal microbial communities from Bantry Bay, Ireland - BantryBay_4 metaG (SPAdes) (version 2) | ecosystem: Host-associated > Algae > Red algae > Unclassified | place: Bantry Bay, Ireland... | reverse complement strand
GACGAGAACAGCTTCGTGCTCGGGTTCCACGGGTTTAGCGATGCCAGTAGGCTCTCAAGCTCTGGTGGTAAGCTCGCACGCTGGGTGGGAGAGCGAGGGTGGAAGAAAATCAGGCGTCGAGACACTCGTCTGTGTTAATCTTGTGGTCTGTGACTGGCTACTCACGAGAATCTCGTCTTTTCTGCTCTTATTGGATTTTCTGAAATTTCCTCGATTCTCGATTGTGCCACCAGCCCACAACTTGTACCCACCGCGCATCACAGTGGTCAACGAGGAAGGGGAGGACGCCTGGCTCACGGTGGCGTACATTCCCATTGTACACCAGGGAAAGGAGCCGGGCGCAGAGGAGCGCTCGAGAAAGCGCCGCTCTGCCATCCTCCAGCGCGTTTTGTATCTCGTGTTTCGGTCGGCGATTGCAGCTAGTCACGTGGGTGTCAAGGTGCGCGCTGGCAATCGGGACCTGCTCTGCTTTCCTCGCATGCTTCTCTACATTTGTGACCTGCCAGAGGAGAAGGGGCTTCTGTGTCTCAAGGGTGGTAAGACCGCACTGCCATGCTCTATGTGCACTGTGCGCCACGAGGCGGCGGTGACGCCCGAGGCGCTGGAGGCAGTGGACCGGGACGCGCCCCAGGTACTCGGAGACCAGATAGAGGCCAGCGGCTTGCAGCTACGTAAGGAGCGGCCAAGCCGCCGGCTGATGCTGGAGAAAAAGCACAGCGCGCACAGTGTCATGCCCGCCCTTGCCGCTATGGCGGGCCTGTCGACACCACCATTTCATATGTACAAGATGATTGGTGTCGACGTCCTGCACGTCCTCGACTTGGGCCTAACGCGGATGCTGGTGCACGGTCTCGTGCGTGTGTACCCGCACGTGTGCGCGGCCGCAGGGTGTGAGCCTGCCTGCGGTGGCACTAAGGGCGTTTGCCGCGTCGCCAACAGGCGGTTTGATGAGATGGGTCGGCGCAGCAAGGCGAGCTTGTCAGCACCAGGGTACGTTTGGTGCACTCTGTTTTCCCTCACAGAGTTCCAGCTGCCATGCTTTAGTCGTGAGATAACCTGTGCGTCGGCATCTTGTATGTCGTTTCGTTGAAGGGGGCGCTGACAGTGCTCTACCCATCACATTACGTCGCCTGCTTCGCTCACACTTGACTGTCTGCCTCGGTTGTCCGCGTTTGTTGTGGTGCAGATATCTCGTTGCCGTCAACGAGCTGCAAGCTTGCTTTACGGGCGAGGAGCAGCGGCTGGGCGTTTTTACCCTTCCCCACGCAGTCGCCAAAGTGTTTGCACTCGGTCCCAAAAAGGCATCAAGGGACTTGAGCGGCTCTGACGACGACACCAGTGGTGCGGCTTCGGCCAACACCGACGCCGCCGAGGCCCACAGGGTGAGACAGTCCGCCGTCAAAAGCAGGACCTCCAAGACACCCGCTCCTCGCCAGCGGCGCTTCAAGCAGTCGGCGGCGGCGGTGCTCTCCCTCGGCAGCGAAGAAGGTGTACCCACGCTCTCATTTGCCAAAGGCGACGAGCCGGACGATGAACTCCCGCCTGGGTTCTCTTTTGACTGGGGGGGCTACAAGGACGTGTGGCAGGACACGCCGTACGAGGACGCCGTCACCGCCATGCTTGCGGAGTACGCGGTGTTTTATGGCCGCGTCGCCAGGTGGACGACGTCATCTGCCCCTCCACCGATGACACTCGAAGAGGCCGACAGCCTTGCCAAGCACGCGGAGACATTCATCAAGGAGTACGTCCGCCCCATCCTGGGGGAGCTCAACATTCCCAAGGTCCACAAGCTTATGAGGCACCTCCTTGGAACGATACGGATGCACGGCCACCTCCGCAATGCAAACACGAGCAGCAACGAGGCGCGGCACAAAGTCGACAAGCTCTACTACCGTCGTACCAACAAGATTGTGAGGACATTTCCCGCACAAATCGCTCGGCAGTCTCAAGGCACACAAGCCGGGCTCGAGCGCTTGGACAATGAGGACTCCATGACCATCCGGGCTGACAAGCTGCGCCGCCGTCGTCGATCCCTCGCGCGTGGCGGCAAGTTGACCGCCGCTACAAAGCGGTCGGTGCATAAGCTGCCTCGGGTTGCCGTCGGCGCTCTCGCCCAGCGGCCGGGCCTTGGTCGTCTGGCCTCCATTTTTGGCCCTTGGTCCAAACGAAAAGGTGCCTGTGCTCGGGCGGGTCAAGTTCCTGGCCTTGATGGACTGCGGCACGCGGATGCTGCAAACGCTGCGGTCCTCGGTCAACTACCGGATTAGGGGCGCCTGGTTCGACTGTGTCGTCTACACAGTCAAGGGTGAGATACCGGTGATGGGCGAGACCGGCACCCCCACAGCGCGCCTACACTACGGAGAGGTACGAGCTCTGCTTCGGTACAGAGAGGCAGACTTGGCTGTTGTTTGCAACATGGTTCCCGTAGAGGCCAACGAGGCGTGCCCCCTCGGGGAGCGTCAATGTACGCGGCTGAAGTGGGCCGTGCCGGCGCCGGAAGATGGGGACTGGTCCATCTCGGTCGTCCCTATCTCCAGAGTGAGGAGGCTGATCCACGTGGCCCCGGACTTTGGGGAACTGTCTGTGCGCAAGGGGGTTAAGGCCCTTCCGGCTCGGTACACAGCGTCAGTCGAGGAGAGTAGGGCCATGCACTACCACGAGAACGCCTTTTTTCCGTGGGATTAAACTGCCAGGTGCCTTCTCTTCAAGCAACTTTCATCTGCCACTCTGATACCCGCGAGCGAGAGAGGACAAGCGCACCTACCCCTTGGCGTAGTCTGCCATCCACCGCTGGAACTCGCGTGGCGCAGCGGCCGCGGCCGCGGCCGCAGCACGGCCTCACGAGTGTCGGACCACCCCGCCGCACCCCCCTGGCTGCAAACGGCCGCGTCCGCGCCGTCCCCGTCGATTAGCGGGGCAAGCAGCCCTGCACGTTGACTAGCGGCAGCACCAACAGCAACGACCCGCTGCCGAGCGGCGCGCTGAGAGTCGCTGGTGCATGCGTCGTGCGGTGCATCGAGGCAATGAGACCGGGTGTGCGGCCTTTTTGAGCATTCTGGCCGACCCACAACTTTCCGAGCGAGAATAAAGCGGAATTTTCTCCACCATCGGACTCCAGCGCCCAGTTCGGCGCACCATCGGATGGTATCATCCGATGGCAGTCTCCGATGGCGCCATCGGGCCCGAATCCGATGGCAGTTTGGCCATCGGATTCGTATGATGGCGTTTGTCCCCAAAAGAGACGATGGCAGGGTGCCATCGTCGCTTTCGGGGATGCACCCCATCGGATGATTCCGATGGCCATTTGGCCATCGGATTCCGATCCGATGGGGCCCATCGGATCCGCATTGTCCGATGGGTAAAGCGCTCATCCGATGCGGCGGAAATTCTCGCAATATTCTCAGTCCAGCGGTTGTGGGTCGGCCGATTGAAGCGATGGCGCACCCCATTGGCTGGGTCAGCATTCTGATCCACCACCACAGGTGCTCGCCCACGAATTCCCGAGAGCGAGCCCACTCACTTGCTGCAAGAACATTTTTGTGGCAGAAGACCCCCCCCCAGACAGCTGGCTGCCCCTGTTGAAAGAGGCCGCACAGCTACTGCATGAGACAATCGCCGAGGCGGCGTACACGGTCGGGACCACTCTCGCCGGGCGGCCACCGCGGCCACCGCAGCTGTCGTGCCCCACGGCTCGAGTCGGCACCGCCGGTCGACAAGACGGCTCACAAGGTCGGCACCACCCTCGCCGGGCGGCCATTGCCGCACCTCCCGCTGCCCTTTCCCACGGCTGATGTCAGCGCTGCACCCAGCAAGCTGCACCCGCGTCTCTGCGCTTGAGCTGTCTGGCTTTGTGCCTGCATGCTGAGTTTTACTTCGATCGGCTCGGCGGAGTGGGCGGGTCGGGTGGATGGGTTGGGGGGAGAGTCGTCGGCGCCCTAGACTGCTTTGGAGCTTATGATAGCATGTGACGTTGATCACATAAAGACAAGAAGGGAAACAGCGGAGGAAAGCAGCAAACAGCTATCTCTATTCCCACGGATAAAATGCATTCTCAAAGTAGCGCATGGCTCGTCTGTCCCCCAACGACGCCGTGTGCCCGGCTGGCATGGCCTTGACTCCTCTGCGCGACGACAGCTCGGCAAAGTCCGGCGCTACGTGAATCACGCGGCGCACGCGGGACAATGGCACGGCAGAGACAGACCAGGCGCCCATCCCCGGCAAGGGCACCGCCCACTTCAGGCGCTTGCACCCGCGCTCGGCCAGCGGGCAATCCTTGTCGGCCCGCACCTCCTCCATGTTGCATATCACGGCCACGTCCTCCTCCTTGTAGCGCAGAAGCGCTCGGACCTCCCCGTAGTGGAGCCGCGTATGCGGCATGCCGTCTCTCCCAATGACCGGCATATCTGCGTCCACGGTGTAGATGACCGAGTCGAACCGCTTGCCCTTCCCACGAAAACTCATGGACGAGTAAAGCACCTGCCGCAGCCGCGTACCACATTCCAGCGTGGCCAAAAAGGTCACCTGGTTCAGCACAGGAACCTTGTCGTTCGGATCTAAAGCCAGTACAGAGGACAGGCGGAGGAGGCCGGGCCTCTGGGCGATCGCCCCGACGGGTACGCGCAACAACTTCTGCACCGAACGCTTGGTGTCGGCCGTGAGCTGGCCGCCACGTGCCATGGAGCGGCGCTGGCGCCGGAGCTTGTCAGCGCGGATGGCGGCCGCGTCCTTGACGGCGTTGCTGGCGAGTACGGCCTGCGTGCCCTGGGACTGCCGCGCAAGTTGGGCGGTGAATGTTTCGGCGACCTTGTTGGTGCGCCTGTAAAAGCGCTTGTCCACCTTGTGGTTGGCCTCGTTAAGGCTGGTGTTGCAGTTGCTCAACCTGCCGTGCATCTGAATGGCGCCGAGGATGTGCCGCAGCAGCTTATGGACCTTGGGAGTGTTTACGTCGCCCAGTATGGGCCGCACGTAGTTTTGGATGAACGAGGACGCGTGCTCAGAGATGCTCTTGGCCTCGTTGACTGTCATGGTTGGGGGGGCGGACGTAGTCGTCCAGTGGCCGATACGACTGTACAAGACAGCGTACTCCGCAAACATGGCAGTGACGGCGTCCTCGTAGGGCGTCTCGCCCCAAACCTCATGATAGAGGTCCCAGTCGAACAAAAAGTCCGCGGGCATGTCGTCGTCCGTCTCATCACCCTCTTCAAAGGTGAAGGTGGCCGCGCCGTTGCCCTCGCCGGTGCCGATACCGGGCGTTGCCGTCGCCGGCTTGGGTGTATCCCGAGTGGAGGCGTGATGGGACGGGCGGGCCGCCGCCGTGGAGCCCGCCCCACCTTTGGCCACGCCGCGGCGGCTCGGTGCGCCCGCATCCTCCTCCTCGTCGCTGTCGTCGTCGGGCGCTTTGACGGCAAATAATTTTGGAACGACGAGGGGCAGGATGAACACACCCTGCCGCTGCTCCGCGCCCGGAAACGTTGCCTGCAACTCATCAGCGGCGACAAAGTATCTGTACATCGGGGGGGGGTGGGAGGGGGGGGTGGGCGAGAGGACGAGGTGAAAAGCCAGACACAAACTAAAAGGGACAACTGTCAGCGAAAACTCCCATTTCCAAACATGTATGCGATTTCACAACCGCCCGCCACGACAAGAGACTCGCGCATCAACGAGCAAAGAACGGGGGAACGTACCCTGGGGCTGCCATGCTCGCTGTGCACCTCTTCCCCATCTCCTCAAAGCGGCGATTTGCACAGCGGCAAGCACCTTTGGTGGAACCGCACACAGGTTTGTTCTTTCCGCACACGTGCGGAAAAACACGCACAATCTGGTGGACCAGCATCCGTGTCACGCCCAAGTCCAGCACGTGAAGCACGTCCACGCCCACCATCTGGTACATGAGGAAGGGCGCCGTGGATAACCCAGCCATCCCAGCCAGCGCGGGAATCACACTGTGCGCACTGTCCTTCTTTTCCAGCATGAGTCGACGGCTGGGCCGCTGCTTACTCAGCCGCAAGTTGGTCGACTCGACCTGCCTCGACAACACATTGAATGCGTCACGGTCCTCGGCGTCCAACGCCTCGGGAGCACACGCGAGAGTCACAGACACGTTGCACATGGAGCAGGGGTGGGCTGTCTTGCCGGACTTGAGGCACAGCAAGGCCTTCTCCTCAGGCAGGTCACATATGTAGAGGAGCAGGCGGACGAAGGCACGCAACTCGCGCCCCCCCATGCGCACCTTCACACCGACGTGGCTGGCGGCCACCGCCGAGCGAAACACGAGGCAGAGGACGCGTTGGAGAATGGCGCGGCGGCGGCGAGATGCACGCTGCTCCGCTCCCGCCTCCTTCCCCTTGCGCACAATTGGGATATAAGCCACTGGCGGCCACTCCTCCTCCCCTTTGTCCTCGTTCAGCACGCGTATCCTCAGAGGGTAGAGATTAAGAGCTGGCCATACATCACAGCATGCAGAGACAATCCAGGCAAGAAAATAATGAGAGCGGCTGATAGGTCAGCAGCAGTGACAAGCGGGCCGTCAGAGACCAATTGCACCCGCACCTCACCGTGCCCCACTTCTTCGAGCTTCCCCAAACCGGCACGCAAACGCACCTCCTGAGTGGGACACCTGGCTGGCGTCGCTAAAAGCATGGATGGCCAAAACGAAGCTGTCCGCGCCGTTCTCCTTCACCACCTCCGTCTCGCATCTTCGAAAGGCATCCACGTCCATAGGGTCCTCGCGCTGTTCGGTCGGCGGCGCCGGCCGGTCGCCGCCACTCCAGAGCTTCACACTCTTGGCCTTCGTCATGCGCCTCAACGCTAGCTCCAAAGCCGGGCGGAAAATCACCTGGAATGTCTCCCCGGACTCCTCGAGGTCGACCTTCATCCACCCCTCATCCTCGACGGCGTTGTCGATGTCGTCACGGAGGCCGTTGATAAAGGCGGTGGGAGACGAGAAAGAGTCACGGATTCCGAGGAAGTGTCCCGCGTCTACCGGCTGTCCCGGTTTGGTCCTGTCCCACGCGTCGAGCACGTGAAACAGCTTCTTTTGGTCCGCCAGCGTCATCCCCCCGCCATCACACAGGTGAGCGCCAAGTCTTGTACCAGCCGCAATCTGTAGGAATCAAAGCGCCCCGGCCTGCACCCTTTGCGCTTGGTCAGCAGCGGGGCGCGCTTGTCCCAGTCCTCCAAGTCCTCATAGTGCTGCCTCGCCTCGGCCGCCAGCGTCGCATAGTTGTACTCTACGGGAACGGGCTCAGCGCCGCCATTGGCGCCTCTTCTTTTTTTCGTCGGTGGGCCCTCTCGCACCTTTGCGCGCCTTGTCAGGCGGATAATGGCTTCCATCTCCGCCACCGCGTCCTCGCAGGCAGAGTCGCTCAAGTCGAACTTTGTCAGACCCCCGCCAGCAGCCGCGTTGGTGTCCGCTACGCCAAGTGGCCACGGAGGTGGTGATGGCGGTGGCGCGGGCTGCAGAGCGCCAACGCCTGATGGTTCCCCGTCTGAGCCGCCTCCGCCATATACTGCCCCGTCACCTGTCGGTGGGCCAACCTGAAAAGACGCGGGCAGGGACAGCGCAGCGCCACACCCACCGCCGACAGCGTCCCCATCCGCTTCACCGCCGCCCGCAGAGCCACCCGATACGGCCACCGCGCGACCACTGCCAGGGTGCTGCTGCGGCACAGCCGTGCGGTGCATCCGCAGGCGGTGCCATACTAGCCCAGGGTAACCCGCGAAGCGGTCACCGCAAATGTTGCAAAGCAGCCTCCCCGCGGCGAGTGGCCTGTCAGACATGCTGGGCCCGCCCAACAGGCGCTCAGCGGGTGACCGGCCTGGTGGTGGGGGCGTCGCAGGGTGACCAACACTGAAAGACTGTCGGTGCAAAGAGAGGACGATGAAAGAAGGGGACGCAGGAGGTTGGTGGGCCCTGGCCGCCGCTTTTATTCGGCGCCAGGCTCGCTGGCGAAAGCAGCGTGAGGCGTTCTTGGGAGATTGATTTGGCCAACCCCAGAGAGCACACAGCAAAAGCACGCCAACGGCTCGCTCGTCCAAGGCTGCAGTGTTCGCCACAGGAATCAATCTGTCAGCCGCCTGCTCCTCTTTTCTACAAAAAGCGCCTCAGAGAGACCCCCGGCCTCGGGCCCCCTTGTTTCCGACCTGCACTTTCACGGGTTACATTCTGTCTGTACTGTGCCAGAGGCCGTCCAAGCGGACCCTTCGTGTCTGTGCTCCACCCAAGCAAGCAGCTGTCAAACCGCTTTTGTTCCCAGAGCACCACTTGCGTCAGTGTGCGGGCATGTGCTTGAGTAAGAGCATCGTATCGGACACTGTCGGACAGCTCCGCGACGAGTCGGACAGCGCAGGGTCGGTGCCGCAGTGCGCGGTCGTGGTGACCGCCCATCGGGGTTGGGCAACACAGAACTGTAGGCCCTACCGGGCACTCAGGGCGACGGCCACGACTGCCCTCGTGGGCACGGATCACGCGGATCAAGTCAAGATCAGTGCAAGAGCCGCGTCAGCAAGGCCGGGCTTGCAGCGACCGCTTCCCGAGATCTCAGCCTAGATCCTTCGATCGAACCATTTAAGGGAAATTAAATGGGGAACGACCGGTATACTTTATAAAAATACAGTGCCTTCCAAGCACTGTGAAGCCCGCTTTGCTGGGCGATCAAAAATCTCGCGCCTTTCGATCAGCTGTCCAACGAACGAGCGCCAGTTCCCGGGCTCCCGATCGAGTCGGGCGCCCGGCACTTGCCGTGCTCTTGGCAGCGCCACGCTCGTGCGCTGCCAGCGCGTCGTCCCTTCCGGCACCGCCGACCTCCCACCCCCCGCTGCCCAGAGGCTATGACGCTTTCCTCGCTGCGCCTTCTTGACCGACTTGGATGGCATTCCACACTTGTCAGCGCGTTGGTCGCGAGACCCCCCCCCCTGTTTACGGTGTGTTCGGCGCGTTGTAAGGCTGGCTGTGTGAGTGCCTCACCCGACAGCGCAGCGCTTGCGGCTTTGGAGCGCTGTCTGCTGCGTAGCGGGCGCGCTGCATGGTGTTTGTTGCAGGCGCTTTGGATGAGGGGAGCGCAGGTTGTTTTTGGCGCGTGGAGCTCCCTCACCACTGCTTTTTTGCATCCTGTTTTGGCGAACTGGCGCATGCCCAGTTTGACTTCGGATGCACGTCTGCATGCGCCGCTTTTGACCAAGCATCGGGGCCCTACGCACGTGGCGAGTGATGGGGGAACCGTTTTTGGTACTGATTGCGTTTTGGCGCCGTGGTCGTGACGTCCGGTTTTGGAACGCTTGGCATCGGTTTTACTTCTGGGCGTTTGCGGGCGCGCGCGCGCGCGCTGACTGTCGCGCAGCTGAGGGGAACGGGCTGCAGGGCGCCTTGCGGCATTGTTCGCTAGCTTGTGGGGTGCGGGGTGCTGCTGTCTCGGAAGCCTGGAGCGTGCGGGGAACCATGTGGTGTGCTGCACGAACCGCGAAGAGAGAGCTCAAAAGCGTGGGCGGCGCCCGGGGCGAGCGACCCCTCGTCTTTCCTACCACACTGGCGCCGCCGCACTGCCGTCCCCCCCTCTGCGCTGCGAAACGCTGTTCCCCCACCGCCGCCCCCCTCTCCCCGTGCCTTTCTTCCGAGGTCGTCGCTACAGCGCCCATCTCCAGCCCCCAAACGATCAATGGCGGGTGGGCGCGGATGGGCACCCATGCCGTCGCCCTCTGACCAAGACCGCGATACCAAGGAGGCTCTCCGCGGTTCTTCCGCTGGTGGCGCTGAACCGCCCTCCGCCCGAGTGCCCGGCCAGATGGCCACCCCCATCGCACCTGCAATGGTGCCTGCTGTCTACACTTTTGGCTTGAATACGCCCCGGATTCGCGTGCCCTCGACCTACGCCGAGGCCTCCGCCCAAGTCGACCGTTACTGGGTTTCTGCAGCATCCGCCGCGCACTCCCCGGGCGCTGCGGCGGAGGCAGTTTCAGCGACGGCGCAGGCGTCACAGTCGGCGTCGGCGGCGGTTCCTATCCTGCCGCGACACCCGGGGTTGGACGAGGAGCAACGCTCCATCGCCCATCAGCAGCGGATGGCAACGCAGGAAAATTCGCCTGCGTCGGCGGAACGACGCAAAGCTTCGGCTACCAACGCACCGAAGAGCTCGGCGCGTTCCGGCCGCGCCCGTCGCCCCTTCGCGCTGCCCCGCAGCCGCCTGCCCGCCGCGCCCTCGGTTGCGTCGCTCCCTGGGTCGACGCCAGTTGGGACGGCTGTCCCTGGTGGCTTGCCTGCTGGGCGTGTGGCTCGCCAGGCGGTGGATCGCCAAGCCCAGGCCAAGCTCGCCGCCACCAAGCTGGCTAAGGCCAATGCTGCCGCCGCCAAGCTGGCCAGGACCCAGGCGGCCGCCGCCAAGGCGACAAAAGTGGCGGCCGGCAAGGCGGCTGCAGCGGTGTCGTCGGGCGGAGACCGGGAGACAGGCGCACTGGTGGGGCTGTTGGCCCTGTCAGGGGAGTTGCCTAACATCGAGTCTATGGTCGAGAGCAACAAGGATCTGGCGATGCGCCGCGTGTTGCTCGGCACGCTATCCAAGGCTGTGCACGAGTTGCGGGTATCCCAGCAGCCGGCCGACAAGCCCGCTGAGACGGACAATGCGGCGCTCGGCGGTGACTGTGAGCTGGTCGGTGACCGCAAGGAAGCGGGGGCGCCGGCATCCAAACGGGCCAAGGTGCTTGACTTGGTCCAGAACTTGTGTGACCCGCAATACCCTCTCGACGGCGCCCAAAAGCGCATGGTGCGTACCCCCGCCGATCCGCCTACCCACTCGAAGGCCAAGCCTTCTCTGCGAGTGCCGCCACTGTCGGCGGCCCAAAAGGTCTCGGTTGCTGTCGCGGCGGAAGTGGCCAAGAAGCGGGCCGACGGCTTGACACTCATGGTCGGGGCCCGCAAGCTCCTCAACCGCCGCGTCAAGCGCATCATCGGCACCGCCACCAAGTCAACCGAAGTTCTCCTGTCACCGTCGATGCGCAACAAGATTTCCATTGAGGCCTTGAAGGAGTACGCCGAGTTCAACAACTCCCAGGCGACAGACTTCTTGGTGAAGACAATTTTGTGCCCTGCAAAGGACGGAGGGAAGCGCAAGCACGGGAAGGACGACGCGGTGGAGAGCGGCGCCCCCCCCGCCAAGGTGCCCACCACGAGCGTGTCCTCCAAATTCAACCAGGCGTTCTCCCACCTTTATGGCGATTACAAGCGGAACATCTTGGTGGGCTGGTTCACATCGGCGACGGGCCGCCCGAGCGGCGCCATGGCGGCGCCACAGGCCAACACGTGGATGGAGGAGGACCATTTTTGGCGCTCGGCCGGTGGACGCGAGGGTATCATCTACGCGGTCTCGAAGGGCTACGACTACCTCCGCGTGAAGAACCGCGTGCGCGCGGCGGTGGGCGCGGACAATGGGGCTGTCCAAATGACTACCGGCCACTACGCGTTGGCGGTGACGTTTGTCGAGGAGGAGCTGAAAAGCATCCGTGACGGGCCGTCCGACGTGTCTAGCGGCCACGACGCCGACCGCTACCAGAACTTTCTCAATAATTTGGCCGCCGTCGACGGCTTCTTGCCCAAGCACAACAACGAGCATGACGGGCTCATCCTTTGCGACGGAGCCAACCCTGACCGTGCCGTCGTTCAGGATGGAGCAGACGACGACGCGGGGATGGGCGAGGCGGATGTTGACGGAACGACTGTGCAGGGGCCGGTCGTGAAGGGGCTGGGTGGGGAGGGGCCGAAGGATGACGGGGTGGTTGTGGACGGGGGTCAGGGCGCCGTCCACCGCGTGCCCATGATGGTGGCTGCACCTGTGCCCCTGGCAGAGGTGGTGCGTGCGGTGCCGCCGCAGGTGGCGACTGTCGGGGCCGTAGCCCACGCCTCGCCGCCGTCGGTGGCGGTCATGGCTGGACAGTCTTTGGCTCTCCGCGCTCGGATGGCGGCGCTTGCGGCCATCCACGAGGCCCAGATGGCAGCGCTCCTTGCCGAGCCGGATGACGATGACGGGTTGCTGTGATGGGACTCGTGGGGGAGGGAGTGACTGTGTGAGGGCGAGGGGTAGACGCGTGGGCGACAAGAGGTGGTCGGAGCAGCTGGAAGGGAGTTCAGGTCGTGCGTACGCCGACGTGTGCCGCTCCATCCTTGGCTGCCTCTCGGTGTTTGTGCTTGTTTTTGTGCGCGCATTGCATCACTTGCTCGCTGTCAACGTGCTCGATACGCACGATATGATGCCCAGAGCCCTGTATAGAGTAGGTAGGGCCAAAGAAAGAGCGAGAAGAAAACGCCGCTATGGGGCCGCTAGGGCAGGCGCTGGCAGGCCTGGTAGGGGGGTGGTCGCTGCGGTCATTCGTTTTCTTGATCCGCCACCAGTTTCACCTGTGCTTAGAAAGAGCAATTTCAACCGTTTTGGGTCGGCACGCAGACGGCGATCCGATGGGCAAATGTCCATCGGATCACCCCACAAAGCAGTCCGATGGGCCGCGATTTGTCTCCATCGGAAATCCGCAATCCGATGGTATCCGATGGTGTGTATCCCCGAAAGCGACGATGGTCCAACTCGGCAGCTGTGTACGATGAAAACTCGGAGGGGGTGCCCCAGACACCCCAACAAGGCCGCGTTTCCAGGCCATATGAGAGGGAGCCTCATTTGAGCCTCATCTGAGCCTCATTTGAGCCTCGGGAGCAGTAGAATAGACACTAGACTCGATGCGAGACAGATGAGTGCCTGAGACATTCTCACAGTCCGTTCCCGGACAGCTTGCAGCAGGCACGCTCGGCAAAAAATACCCAACCTCCGCTGTGATATGACCAAAATGTTTCCCAAATATCCTGTTCACGAGTCATACTCCTGTGACTTTTCGCGAATGTTGTTCCAAGAGATTCAGCTGCTCATCATTGTCCAAAGGCTCGTAATTGAGGGTCCCCCTTTCTACTCCTGTTTGTGCCCGTAACGCGTGACACTCGGGCCCAAGAGCCAATACTCCCCGGAATATAGTCTTTTTTGGCGAAGTAACCTGTCTGACAGATGCGGCAGCTGGTCCAGACACAGTACAGTACATGCGCCAGCTAATACCTCGCACGGAGGTCGGCTGCTGCACCTCGCAGGCGCCGCAGTCTTCGCGCCCGGCCCCCGCCCAGAGGGGGCACGCAGTCCGCACATCCTTGCGCGATGCCCGGTCGCGGGCTGATGTGGTTGCCGTGCGTGTGGCGGCCGCGTGATCGTCTCCTGTAGATGAGTCGCTCATCAAGGCACATCAAGCCCCATCGGCCATCGAGATGTGGAATCAATGGGCGTTTTTGACCACATCGAGAAAACGCATCGACAGCCATTCTCGATGGCGGTTGAGTGCTCGAGCGCAGAAACAACTCGATGAGCGAAGAGTGCCCAGTTACAACTGACTGACATTTCTGACGCGAAAGAGCACTTGCGAGAAGACTGTTATCAGGATCTTATTGGGCCATAGGGTTGTTGAGTGCGCCCAGGGCGCTCTTTTTGGGCGCATTTTAGGCGCTCAATGGGCGCTCAGAGGGCGCTCGAGCGCCCAACGCCCGCGGCTTCCTGGGCGCTTTGGTGGGTGCTCTGAATAATAATTGTCGTAAGATTTTAACTATGCGGTCGACCGAGTGCCCGACGACTCAGTCTGCAGCCTCTATGGGCGCAGCAGCCCTGGCTACAGCTGCCCCAGCGATACGGCGGGAAGGGTCCGTCGGGAGGGGGCCATGGCAGCAGCGATGGCCCTCGTCTTGGCACCAGAGCAGCGGCATCCTTCTCAACCACCTCCCAAGACTGCAAGACATCTTTGGCACGGATATATACTTGGCCAAGACTGCAGACGTGACAAGGTCGGCGTGACTGTGTATGGTGTGCGTGTGTTTCTTGTCCTCATGGCCCGACGGTCTGGTTGTCTACATCACCACCTGGAACATATTCAGCTGTTCTCTTGTTTGTCCGTGGGAGCTGCCGCAGTGGGCGGCACGCAGACACATTGGGGCTTGTGGATTACCGTCAACAGTCCTTCTTTCACATGCATGGAGAAATTCACAGATAGTCGCTAGTTTCCACGAAACACAGTCAAAACGTAAGAACAAGAGGGGGCTACCTGATTATTTATGCGTGCTACAACCGGCGCTTGAGGGGCGCACTGAGCGCTCAAAGGGCGCTCAGGGGCGCATTATGCACGAGCGCCCCGAAAATTGGGGCGCACTCAACAAGCCTATCGTGCTTTTCTATATTTTGTCCACACTCCGTTTTTTGGTGCTTTTACCAAACCAATGTGGACCACTTATGGCCAGATAGTCGAGAGAGCGATGCGAGCCAATGGCTACGCACAAGCCCAGGAAGGAGACAACACCGACCCCCATCACGAGGGGAGCGCCTCTGTGCATGTTTGTTGTCGTTCTTCCGGGTTGTATCGTGTCCCGGGTGTCGACGGATGCCCGCGGGTGCTAGAGACCATGTGTCTTTGCTGTCGGGCCGCGGCGCACGACGTCGCGCCCCACCGCGGTCTGTGGTGCTCCGCGTCCACGGACGCAACACCATCGTCCATGGCGGTTGTGGCCACCCCCCCCTCGCACGATACCGCTCCCGACGGGGTTTCCCTGTGGAGCTACTAGGCGGACGGGCTGATCCCCAGTCATGGCACGGGCTCAGGGAGAGTACAAGAGCGCATCAATAACGGCGTCGTGCTGCTTCTGCTTCATGTTGTCATCAGTGTGCGAACGCAGCCGAGCCCGTCCAGGTCAGGATCTCCGCCCGGGCGGTCGTCGTTGCCCACCTGCTCGCCGTCGCCCACGCGCTTCTCGTCGTCGCCCACCTGCTCGCCGTCGCCCACGTGTTTCTTGTCGTCGCCCACCTGCTCGCCGTCGCCCACGTGCTTCTCGTCATCGCCCACCTGTTCGCCGTC
>Ga0209187_1002995_pt1 | contig 14917 bp, 18 predicted proteins | sample BantaG_FD_187430 | JGI IMG/M metagenome (GOLD analysis project Ga0209187, IMG submission 187430) | Marine algal microbial communities from Bantry Bay, Ireland - BantryBay_4 metaG (SPAdes) (version 2) | ecosystem: Host-associated > Algae > Red algae > Unclassified | place: Bantry Bay, Ireland... | reverse complement strand
AACTCCCCGCCCTTCCCCCCCCCCTGTCCTTTCTCGCTCACGTCCAGACCTCGTCCGTTGCGACCTCCTGCCCCTCGCTGACTGCTGCACCCCTCCCCACTGACGCCGCTGTCCTCCTTTGCGTTCAACGCCGTCAACATCCACAGCCATCCAGCACAGCTAGGGAGAAGCACAGCTATGGAAAAAGTCACGTAAGGGAATTGGGGGGGCGAGGTCTGGCGCTGGCAGTCAGCGTGGCCGGGTATGCGCGACAAGAGGGGTCGACGGCGTGCGTTGGTCGGCTGGCCTTGGCCGAAGCGATGTCCGGACCAGCAGAGTGTACGGTTGAAAAGCTCCCGGGGCGCTACCGAGAGGCGTTGTTAAGGCGCTGTTAGGGCGCTGTTAGGGCGCTGTTAACGCCTCGCGCCCTTCGACGCCGAGGTGCGCGTAGGGCGCGCATAGAGCATGGATAATACTAAAATTTTAAGTTCATGATTGCCTGGTGCCCAGCACGTAGCTCCGAGTGATGGAGGTGGGAGTGGAACGCGTTGTGAAGGGGCCACAGCCTCTGCGCGGGATCCGATGGGGGATGGGGGTGCCCACCGCCACTGTCGCATCTTGCAGCGCAAGGCCGTGGGGCTGGGTGACGACTTTGACGTTGTGTGGTACCTTGCGGCAGCAGAGCGCCTGTGCGGTGAAGGGTCATGTTCTAGGCGCAGTGGTGGATGGGCTTGATTGCGAAAGAAACAAAGACCGAAGGGGACTCGGCAGGAGCGACCAGGGCCTATCAAGCGACCACGAATTGGCCAAGAAACCGCGTAGCTGCTGTTTTGAAAGGCATGCAACCTCATCCACGGCCGACCACGGCCGCAGGCAAGCGTAGATCTTCGATGGCTGACCAACAAGCGACGTTTTCGCAGTAGGTTTTCAGCGTAATGCAGTGCCAAGCGACCTATTCCATCAGCTGAATCGAGCGTGTTTTAGAGCGTATTTTTTTTGAACAGCAAGTACTTAGTAGCGGGGCTGTGTACCCTTTCCCACCGGAAGGAGCTCCCCCCCCTTCACCTATTCATGGCACAGACCACCGATCCCGCCGTTGACACGGGTTCCTGCACCATAAGAAGAAGCAAAGAGCGCTACGCGCTGGTTTTTGCTATTGCTGTGCCGGGCCGTAACGTCGACGCTACCCCAGCGACAGCCTGGACACTGCCGCATGACAACCCGCAGCAGAGCACAGGCTGCCGAACCACTGCCCCCACACATTGGTGCCACCTCGTCACATGATACAACCAGCTGCAATCCAAGGGTCCCCCGAAAAAAAAAATGCACACCACGGAGAGACGCATGAGCTCACTAGCTAAGCAAACGAGCCACCATCATAGTTCTCATCCAACGACAGGCTATCCAGGTCCCCCTCCACCTGGCACCGCCCAGCAAGAGGCATCTCTGCCGTCAGCTGGCGCACCTCCTCCTCGGTCATGGCAGGTACGTTGACGAGCGCCGTTTGCAACAGGCCCACATTGCTGCGGATGAGGCAGTGCATCTCCATGTGTTAAGTGAGCATCATTGATTGGTTGTCCATGATGATGTTGCCGGCAGTGGAGCAGTCCCTCTCCGACTCGGCGGTCGTTCGGACCGCGCCCAAACCCGAGAACTTCACAAGCGAGAAGTTGGGGAAATTGCCCTTGTTCTCCATCCAAAACGCCAGGGCGGCGCACTTAGGGCTGATATCCGTCAGCAGCAGGAAGGCGTCGAGATCGACCTTCGCCATCGCTGCCCTCGACGGCTGCCCGCCGTCGTCCGCTTGGCTCTGCGTCGGATCCTCCTCATCGCCCATGTCCATGAGGCATGATCGCGCACGTCGCTTCGCCACCGCAGCGGTCGACTCATGTGTGGGCGTCGCGGTCGCGGTGGTCGATGAGGTTGTCGGTGTCAGCCGCTCGCACGCGTTATTCAGCAGGGCGACGCCCCACGACGTTGCGTCTTCGGCCCCCGTGATCTGCGCGAGCCACTGCAACGCACGCTTAATGCCGGGCTAAACCATTGAATACGTGATGACGGGCCTGCTCTTCAGCAGGTTGCGGCGGTCGTCATTGAGATTGGAAAGACAAAACGGCAGCTGCTCGAGAAGCAAAACAATGGCCGTTGCGGCGTCGCTGCACAACGGCTGGCAGTCACAATCGTCGTCGATGCTCCTGTCCTTGGCCTTGTGAAGTTAGTTGTCAACGACCGGCAGGGTATCGTTTGCGTGCGTGTCGATGTGCGGGTCGGCCGCGGCGTCACCAACAGCCAAAGCCGTTTCGGGCAAAAGGGGCACACGAAGCACTTCAGCATGCACGGCCTTCCAAAGCGATCACAAGAACGGGAGTGAGTCACGCACAGGCCAAGTGGCGCTCTGCACGGCCGTAGTCACCTGGTAAGAAGGCCGCAACCAACCCAGCGGCTGTCGCATGCGATCCCACTCCGACTGCGTCAGCTCCCTCTTCTTCGCGCCCCCTCCCACATCGGCACGCTAAAAAACTCAATCAGTCGGAGGTAGCACGTATAGAGCCGCGCCATGGCAGTGTAGGTCGAACTCCAGCGTGTGGGCACATCTGTAAGCAGCATGCGGCACGTGTTGAAACGCAGTGGGGATAGGGGATGGGGGACCACGGTGATGTGGTTGAGTGGCTTGAGCTTGTGTGTATGTGTGCGAACGTGCTTTGTTGGTTGTCTCTCCAAAGCGCCGCTCTTCCCATCAAGGGCACTCCTCAAGTAGTCCAAGTCGGACCACTCAAGCCCACCACGCCGCTCAAGCAGCTCGCCCGCGCACGCGCCCGCCCACACTCTAAATCAAAGCGCTCACCACATCAAAAGCATCAAGGATCAAAGCAAAGCGCACGCAAATCAAAGCATCAGAAGCGCAAGAACAGAAAATGTGAAATCGCAAAAGTTTTACTCAAAATCGCACGGGTACAAATGTCGAATGCACCAGCGGTCACCAAACCGCGAGGAAGTCGCATGGGTAGGCTAGTGGGAAGTAGGGCTCCCATTCTCATTAGGCGTGACCTTCGGGTCGCGTCTGGGAGTCGGGGGTTTGATTCTTGTCAATACCTGGTTTCTTGAATTTTGCTTTTCACAGCAGCAGGGCTTACAGCGGTGTTGAGCATGACGTTCCAACAGCACGGTCCGGGTTGCAACCTGCCAGGGTGCGGAACGTGGAATTCCGAGTACAGAGCCACACTTCGCTCCGAGTGGTTCGAGTGGCCACCAGGCTTTCGAAGCTTGAACGCCAGCACATTGGCCTGAGAATTCTTGCTACGGCCTTCGAGCGTCGTCACCATGTTGTCCGAGTCTTTCTGCTCGCCGCTCTTCTTGGGGATGGTGGGGGCCCCGAGAGCGTGCTGCACGGAGTTGTGCGAGAATTTTGCGATGCAGGCCAGCCACGGCGGCGGTAGGCGCAGCATGCCAGCCCGCACATTGGCCCCTGAGTCCGTCGTTATTAAAGCAATATCCTGCTGGCACAGGCCAAACAAAATCATCCAGCCAAGGAACCATAGCTGGTTGGTGGGAAAGTCGTGGCGGCCGACGAAAAGCGAGACGCCCAAGCGGACCAATTCCATCTCCACGGCTCCTTGGTCCGCATAGCGGAGGACAATCGATCAAAACGACGGGTTGCAGTGGTCTTCCGTCCACAGGTCAGTCATCGCATGGACGAACGGGAGCCCGCCGTACAGGCACTTGAAGCGGGACAGCTTGTCACGCAGCGCGCACAACATGTAGTTGTACCACTCAGCAAGGTGGTGGACGACAGTGTTGATGGAGGGCGGGGTGTGGGAGACAGACCGGCTGAGGAACGACGGCATGTACTCATTGGTGGCCAGAGAGTGGGGGGAGAGGGTCATCGTCTGGACCAGCAGTTACTCCAAATGGAAGGATTGCCGGTCTGTTTTAGGCCGTAGGAAGCTGTCGATGCCGCTGCGCTCGGAATTGCGGTAAGCGCGACTGCCCCAAGTGGTGTTCATCGACCCGTGGAGGGCCTCCCGGGAGAGGGTAAGCTGCATCTTGGTGCGTGTGTCGCGAGCGGCCATCTGACGGAGGTGCTTCGTGGCATTGGTGATGTAGACACCAGAGAGCAGTAGCAACTTGTGGCTTCCCAGACGGTGGCACAAAAGGCAGAGAACCAGCAGGTCCTTCCACCTCCCCGCCGCGTTCTCCAGATGGTAGCGTTGGAAAACCGGCCACGTCGTTGACCTTTTTTGGGCCGCGTCGGTAGCCTGGTGCAAGATGATGTACGACGCGCCCTCGTTCTCAACCGTCCTGGGAATCTTCTTGGATACCCCGGAAAGCTGTAGGATGGCCTCCGAGGTGTCGGCAGGCGACTCGTTGACCGCGCTCATGCCACCCACCCGTCTCTTCTGCGGCAGCACGGATGGGCCACTCATGGGTGCAAGGGGAACAGATGCCGATTCAGCGTCCTGAGAGGCAACCACAGAGCCATCCATCAGCGTCCGTCGCAAACCGTCCGTGCACAGGGGAGCGCAGGCAAAAGCGAGGTGACCGAGAGTGGGGGAGGTGATTGCACGCTCTGAGCGTTCACGGGCGTGGGCGTGCATCCACAGCGCACCGCTCGGTCACCGCGATGCCCTTGCGGCAGCGGCACCCCTTGCCGAGAGGAGTTTCCACCGAGGCCCTGGACGCCCCTCCCGCAGTGTTTGAGGACACTATGCGAATGATGAGAAAATTGAGGTGCCTGCCCGAGCCATTCACTTTGCGCCACGGCGTGGGTGGTGTGGAACGCGGACTCACTCGCGTCATAATCGGAAGCACATGCCGGCAGCCGTGCTTTGCGTGCCTCTTGGCTGCCCTACGAGAATGGCTGGATTGCACGGAGCGTGGCGGACTGGATCAGCCATCGAATTGATGCCCAGAGGGGCCCATGGGCGGGTAGTTCTGTGTTCGATGTAGTACCAGCGTAGTTCTCGTACCACGACAGTACCTGGCCAATCTGCGCTGAAAAACGCGGCCGAACCGTACTGTACTTCCTGATCCACCTGATTGCAGGTCAGCGTAGATCAGAACCACCGAAAAGAGTCAAGCAACCGCGTTATACGCTTGAAAACTACGCGCGACTACGCTTGGAAAAACTACGCTTGATAGCCACTGGTAGCGACCCCAGACTGCCATCATTAAATAGACAATTGGATCAAGTGGCGGCTGTGATTACAGAAGAGTCACGGAGTCGTAGGATGCTACCTGTAAAAGTCAGTAACAATGGGTGCTACTTGGGAGATTATTCGCTAGCCTTCAGAAGGGCGCTGTTAGGGCGCCATTAGGGCATGTTTACGCCCCATGCCCCTCACATAGGGGCGCTACTGCGAACCCTACGCAGAGTGGATCGTTGCAAGTGCCATCATCATTCGTACCAGTTTCTCAGTACCGCGTCAGACGAAGGCACAGGCGCGCATTCGTTTCTGATATAGACTTTTGGCCATCACACGAACAGTCACCGCACAGGAATCTCGATTAAGGCCCAGTCTACACGGCGAGCGACGTGAACGTGTTTCGGCGCCAATATGAACATAAGTCCGCCAAAAAACACGTGATGTGGCGCCGTCTTTCTTCACGTCACGCCCGAACACACTGTGCCAGAAGTTTATGGTCAGATCTGGCGGATCGTATCGTGGGTGAATCGCGAATCAAATTGTGGCAAGCGAAGAGCACGACCCATTCGGTGCCAGAGAGGCTTTCCACCATCAATCGATCGCGTCACGTGTAAGAACCAATAGAGAGGTGACATCACAGCGGATGGTCTCTTGGCAGGGCAGGGACGAGGACCGCTACACTGGGAGCTGTTGAGCTGCTGGCGCATTGAATCCGGCGGGGCCTTGTCCTCAGAGACCGCAGACTGGGAATGGCTGCGGGAGCCCTCCTGCACACTGGGCTCTTGACAGCGCACTGCCGGATCGTGTCATGCGGACGTCGAACTTGCTCGTGCCATCTGCGCAGGCAGCTTCGCCACCCCCCGCGCAGCGATGCACCACCGTGCCCCCACTCCCTCGCAGCGTGCAATCAGGAGTGACCGCACGCGAGCGTTCTGCGGGCACACCGTCTCGCGCCATCGCGGCATGGGTGGGGCCCTCGCTGTCACCACCCCTCCCCTGCATGCAGTCAGGAAAACAATCACATGCCAGCGACGCAGGGGGCTGGCACACACGGGCGTCAGCGTGCTGGACCTGCCTACACTGACGTTGCGGCCATTTTTACCGCCCCGCTCCCCGCCGCTATCGCCCCGCCGCCCCACCTCCCCATCGTATCACCTATACGCCGCCGCGCGCTGTCCGTCTGGCGGTGCGGTTTTACGCCGTCTGACAGACGCACGAGTCGCTCCTCCCCACACACCTCTTCAGCGGGCTCTCCGACCCCCTCTGCCGTCACCACGCGCTGCCCCACCCCATGCTCCGCCTTGTCTGCTGCAGGACCGCCATGTCGTCCCGCTCCCCTCTCTCCGCTAGCGGCGGCTTGGCGCTTCCCCGCTCCCTCCCAAGCTCTGCTTGCGGCTGCCCTTCCCCTGCTGCCGCCTCACGCGTGAGCCGGAGCGGCCTCTTCCTGCCATGGTGCCCCACCACTCGGTCTTCGTGGCGAAGCGGGCTGTCGCTGATGGTCGCTTCGTGTGGCGGTCGGGGGGGGTGCACCGACCTGAGCGCGTTGCGGCCGCGCGGCGTGCTGCTCTTTTCGCGGCCGCCGTTGTGGCCGTCGTGGTGCCCCGCGCGGCAGCGGCCGCTTGCGTGACGCCCCCGCGTGTGCATGCTGCGGGCACTCGCGCACGCTTCAGCATGAGCTCGGGCCTGGACCACGTGCAGGAGAGTGATTTTCGGTTGCTTTTCCGTATGACTGGGGAGGATTTTTGGGCGCTGCACTCGGCCGTTGAGCACCGCGTGGTGGTGGAGGAGAGGATGGCAACGCTGTCGAGCGGCGCCCCCATCCCAACGGACTGCCGACTTGCACTCGGGTTGCGCATGCTCGCTGGGGCTTCCTACCTCGATTGCATGCTTGTGTTTGGGGTGAGCCGGTGCACGGTGTACTCCCGTTTTCATCAGGTATGACCGACATTCTCTACGTCTGTGGGTGGTCCGCAGGTGGGCGGGGCAGTGAGCGACATCAGCACGTTGGGTCCTTCACGGTTTCCTGTCGTCAACTAGGGACTGTCCGGGCTCCCTATTGTTGCACGGCATCAAGCTAGCCTCGCAAACGCGTCGCCCATTTCTTCTCGCTCCATGGCTCTCATTGTGTCGTTACTCAAATTGGCCGCGTGGTCCATCGGCTGCTTCTTTTCTTCTTGGGCTTTCTGTGGCTGTCTTTTTTTGCCGCAGGTGTTGGCAGCGTTGGACGTTGACCCGTTTTTGAACAACATTCATTTTCCTTCCACACCTGCAGAGTTTGCCGCCCAGAGCGAGCTTTTTTCGCGGGGCGGCCGCAACCCGCTGCGCGGGTGCGTGTCGGCCATCGACGGCATCGCGCTCCGCATCCGCCGGCCACGTGTCTCCGAGGTACCCAACCCCTCATCATATTGGACACGTAAGGGCTTTTTTTTCTATCAATGTGCAGGCCGCGGTTGGCGGGGATTACAGGGTCCACTTCCTGTCGACGGTGACCGCGGGCTCATGCCACGACAGCACCGCCTTTTACGCGAGCGGGCTGACAGAGCTGCTGGCGAGCGACGATGGGCTGCCTCGTGGGTACTGGGTCGCGGGAGACGATGTGTACATTGCTGGCAAGCGCTTGCTTACGCCCTTGCTGGGGACCAGCCTCCCGTGGGACAAGGACTCGTACAACTACTATCACAGCTCCTCGCGCACTTTCGTTGAGCAGGTGTTTGGGCAGGTTGTTGGTCGGTGGGGTATCTTGTGGCGCTCCGTTCGCCTCTCTGTGTCACGGGCTTCTCTGATTTTACGTGTATGCGTGCGCTTGCAAAACTTTTTGATTGGGAGGAGCAGCCCCCCGCCGGATGCCCAACTCCCTGAGGATGGTGCCGGTGGGACTGGGGAGGTCATTATGCAGGACCAGTGCGACCTGGACGACCGCCTACCTCAGCGTAGGTGAGACAGAGAGCCTTGCCCTCTGAGAGTCACACTCACTCGCCAACTGAGGGGTCAGCAGTGCCGCCGCCCGGCCTGACCGGTTGCTGCTCTAGCTCATGTAAACGGTCACCTGATTTTGTGCTTTGGCCCATCTTCACGCTTGCAACTGTGCCAGCGAAAGATTTCGGGCGGTAGGAGGACAGCAGCATCCACACCAGTGGTTACCCGTGGCCTTCGGCACAGTCGGGACCACTGCCGACGGAGCATTGCTCACCAACGCCGGACCCCCCGGGACCATGCGCACTCCGTGGCCAGTGTTAGACTGTCATTCGCTGCCGTGGTCCCAATCCGCGTCGCCACGGATACCAAAGCCTGAAGAATTCGTGGGTGAGAAGGCGGTGTGAGCATCAAGGCATTACTGACGGTTGGGGTGGCCCCAGTAGACCTTACGTGCCGTTCTCATGCACACTTTACGAGCTTTGCGGCGGTCCCGACCGGCACCGGTGTGGCAGCAGCTGTGTGGCTGGCTGGATTGGGTGCCGCCGTCGGAAGTGTACCACCGCGCATACGGCCGTACCAGGATGAGAATCTTTATTCTTGCGTTGCCGACGCCCCGGAAGGACAACGAGCACGCCAGGCAAGACCAGGAAGTTCTATTGCACACAAGCATGATTGTTCCACGGGATTCTACATCAGCACTAAAGCCGCCATCCCATCCAAACACTCCTCCCCCCTCATTGACGCGTACTACAAGGCGAAGCGCTACTCCGTATCCATCAGCTTCTGGAGCTGCTGCTCAAAATGGACGCGATTGGAAATGGCGAGCACGTCGCTGGGGTCCTCCGAGACCGCGTCGCGAGCGGCCTTCAGCTGCGTCCAGATGGCACCAATCGCCTCAGAGTTGTCAAACGCAGCCGCTACGTGGTGACCTACAACGTCGCCGCCAGCCGGGCCAGACGAGTTTCCAATGGAGACAAGCGCCGTCGTCAAGTTGTCCGTGCCCCCAATGACGACCTCCGACTTACGGGGCCGCTTGCGCAAGGGGTGGGGAGCTGAGCCCGGGTGCCCCGGCCCGCGGCCGACCGCGGCGCTTCCAGGCAGGCCGACCTCTGCCTGGGCTGCTTGCGGCAACGATCGGAGCACGAAATCAACAGATGAGTTGTCAAATAGGAGGCAGTGCAAGTACAGGAGTTGATGGTCGCCGTTCGTGTAGTCCTTGAAAATGCCCCCTTCCATCTGGCCGCTACGCGTGTAGCTGGAGTACGCCTTTGTGTAGTTAGACCGCAAGGCTCGGTAGATGGTCTCTAGCTTGGATGCTTCCCGGCTGCACGTGAAGCGGGTCGGGTCCATTCCCCTCAAGTCCGACGCGAGTACACAGTCGACCGGCGTTGCGCGAGCAGGTTTGTACTCAGGATAGTTAAAGGCGGGAGCAAAGACGGCGTCCCATAGGCTTTGACGCGGCTTGTCGAGCTCCGCGCGCGACAGGGGCTGGTTGTCCGCCTGGATGGTGTCCAATTGAAGGGGGTCGGTGGCGACGTCCGCCAAGCGGGCCATGTCATTGTCATTGGCAGTAAAGAGCGGGCTGCGGCTAGTAGCCAGTGGGGCAGGGGCCGCCGATGCGGACGAGCCGCCGGCACCTGAGCGGCCGCTGGCCGCAGAGAGCACGAGCGCCGAGGCCGAGGCACCTGTGGGAGGCCGTGCGCCAAAAATGGGTGTCGCGGGAGCCACCAAGTCGGCATCGTCCATCAGAGCCTCTAGCTGCTCATCGTCAATGTTCTGATCCTCCATGCAAGACGCCGCGATGGCGCGCTTGTCCGCCATGTTGGCCTGTATCCGGCCCTTGATGCGTAGCACGCGCAGCACCGTGCGTAGCTCGGTCGCTGACAGCTTCTCGAGGAACGCCGACGCCTTCTCGTGGTTGAAGGGGCGCCGAGAAGGAGCGGAGCTGACAGCAGCGGTCACCACGGACGCAAGCGTCGCGGTCACCGGCGTGGCAGGCGTGGCAGCTGGCGTGTACTCGTTCTGGAACACCATGCTGAAGAGAAAGACGCCCTCATCGGCTGCCATGAGGATGGCGGCAGAGGAAGGCTCGGAGGAATGCGTGGCAGGAGTGGTGTCGAGGGCCATAGCTCGATGGCTCGCCCACAACAGAACGTCGGGGGGAAGGGACAGAACGACGGTGACGGTTAGGATGGGTGGGATCGGGGAGCTGGCGGGCGGGTGTGTCGCTGACGACCGGTGTTCAAGCCACGTCCGAGGCGCGGCGGATCCTTTTATCACTCCTGATCCATCCCTGGCGTCCCCAGGGGCCCACTCTTGTTGCCTCGGGCGGGGACCGCAGCGGCTCTCACGAGCGCCCTCGCCTGCGTGCCGGTGGTGGTCCCTGTGAAGCGTGGTTCTCTCTCGCGGGGCCCCCGCGACAGCTCAAAGGGCCCGACCGAGCGCTCCGAAGGCGCTACCCCCCTTTCCCCTGCTGCCTGTGCCCACGCGATGGGTGACTCCGATTTCACGCATGACAAGTCCAGGGCTGCGAGCCCCTAGTGCTGCCTGGATGGCGCCGCTGCCACGGCTGTGGGCGTGCCGTGGCTTCAGCGTCCCCCTCCAAGTGAGACCTACAGAGCCGTGGCAACGCTTTTGCCCCCGAGGAGCGCCGGGTGGCGCGTGCCCCCCTTTACCAGTACGCCGTGGAGCGGTGGCATAGCTTTCGCTCACATGGTGCCCTCCGTGACGCGTGTCCCGCCGCCCCTGATGCCCCCTCTGGCTGACGCGTGGGACACCGACGCAGCGAGAGCTACGCGGCTGCACCGAGCAGGCGTCTCTCGAGAACTGACGGGTCTCCCATCTCTTGACCCGAGTAGTGCAGTCGTGAGGAGCCTTCTCGTCCAATCATTCCTGCGGATGCCAAAAGACGCAAATGGCATATTGCTTTCTAAACACGTTCACGTGCGCGAGATATAAAAAAAAAATCTCGCGGACAAGAACGTGTTCGGCTTGAATGCGCCGAATGAGCCTGTTTGGGCTCGTAAGTCCTTTGTGTGCGGGATCGCACGTTCGGCCGGATTAGTTCTCAAAGTATTAGCGTGATTGGGGTGTGATTGGAACGAAGCGCTCCCATTGGCTAGCACGTGTCTGAGCACGCCGTCACGCCCAGTTAAGTACAGTCGTTATGCGTTTTCATGGAATGGGTGCGCCACAAAAGCAGCACCCTCTTTCAGTCCGAGATCGCGAGAGATGGCGGTCCTGAGGCTCTAGGGGCCATTCACTTGCAGAGCATGCTTTCCAAGTGAATGGCACATAAGCGAATAATGACTGTAGGGTTGTTGAGTGCGCCCAGGGCGCTCTTTTTGGGCGCATTTTAGGCGCTCAATGGGCGCTCAGAGGGCGCTCGAGTGCCCAGCGTCCACCGTTTCCTGGGCGCTTTGATGGGCGCTCTGAATAATAATTGTCGTAACATTTTAACTACGTGGTCGACCGAGTGCCCGACGACTCTGTCTGCAGCCTCTTTGGGCGCGCAGCCCTGGCTACAGGTGCCCCAGCAGTAAGGCGGGAAGGGCCCGTCAGGAGGTGGCCATGGCAGCAGCGATGGCCCTCGTCTGGGCGCCAGAGCAGCAGCATCCTTCTCAACCACCTCCCACGACTGCAAGACATCTTTGACAAAGATTTCTACTTGGCCAAGGCTGCAGACGTATATAAGTTGGCATGACTGTGTAGGGTGCTCGTGTGTTTCTTGTCTTCATGGCCCGCCGGTCTGGTTGATTGAGTCACGATGTGGGACATGTTCAGCTGTTCTCTTGTTTGTCCTTGGGAGCTGCCGCCGTGGGCGGCACGCAGATACATTGGGGCTTGTAGATGACCGTCAATAGTACGGCTTTCACATGCATCGTCGGGAATGTGTACCACCCTACTTGGGGGGTACTGGCGCGTACTGGAGCCCGATTTCCGTACTGTGGGGCCGAAACGGAGGCCCGGAGCCCAAAATGAAGCCCGGCCGCAGCCTGGCCTGTGCCAGGGCGGCCGAGACGTGGGCTTCAAGTCTACATGTCACGTACTCGAGACGGCTCGAGACGGCTCGAGATGGCGACTGGATTCCGCGTCTTGTAGCCCACCTCTGAAGAAGGCTACAAGTCGATCAAAATCCAGGCCAATCGAGGCCTCAGGGGCCATTTCATCGGCACTCTGCACATGCTCGCCATTCCCAGACGGCACCCAAGTTCTACGACTTGTGGCCCGCCTGAAAGCAGGCTGCAAGTGGACCGATTTGGCCCATTTTCAGCAACCGCTAGGCAGCTAGGCGCGGGAAGGCGGCTCCGGGTCACAAGTCAGAGATGATCAGCGTCGCTGGAATGCCCGGCGGCCTCTGCACTGAACACGAGCGCAGCTGACTGATTCGTGGCTGCCAAATGTCACACATCATGCCTGGTGTACAGTGTGTGGTTCCTTTGTCAGCCGACTCAGATGGAGGAACCAATAAGAAGACGTGCTGAAGCACGAACGTCGTGCTGGGATGTGTCAAATGACACAGGCTCACACGCTGACAGCTATGGTGGGCCGCGCCAATACGTATGTCATGCCATCTATGTGCCTGGGTTGTTTTTCGGTGGCACGACACGGCCGCACGAAAACACCGCCTTGCAGACCTCGAACGAATCGCGTCCCGTTCAATCTCATGCGGAGGCTCCTAGCCGCTGGGGGTGATCCCAGAACAGTTACGTGGCAGTCCGACGCTGTGGATCGAGGCCACCGCAAGCCTGATCCACGGGCGCGACCTTCGCGAGCACGCGCCGACAACAAAGCCGGAACATGACGGCTCCCGTAGCATGCGACCTTGCAATCGCACCCACCGTCTTCCTCACCCCCGCGCCCTCCCGCCTCCCTCCTCGCCGACTCGCCCAGGGGCGCCCCGGCTCTTCTCCTAAGGGAACGCACGAGGTCTCTTTTGACGTGAACGGTGCAGTGCACTGCGCGGGTCACGGTTGGCACTTGTACGTCCTAGGCATTGCATCTCTTTCGCGTGCGTTTCTCTGTTTTGTGCGTACGTGACATACGAGACTACCATCAACTGCCTGCGCTCATGTGGTTTACTTCCTTGGAATACCGTGCCCTGCCGACAAAGAGAGTGCTGACCGATTCTCCGTTTCCCTGCTCCGTTCTTGCTTGCCATGGACTTTGTGATCGCCTCTCGTCTGCTTGGTCTGTGTCACTGTGATCTGCTGCCTGGTGTCATGTTACTTCTCGCGTTAGTGGTGGCTTGGATTGCCTGCTTCTGATCGTGGTCGCGTTCCGTCTCTGCTCCCTGCCCTCTGCTCTGGCTTTTTCTTCTGTTTTTTTGCCTGTCGTCCATTTTCTTGGCGTCCTGGGTGATGCGCAGGTGTATGCCTGCCTTCAATAGTGGTAGTCTCGGCGTGTATGTGGTTGTGGGCAGTTGGGCTGATGGAGCGTAGGAAAAAGCAGCCCGGAGGCAGTGTCAGCAATCCTCTAGAACAACTGCCGGCAGGCCCGAAGCGTAGCGCCCACAAAATCGGCAGGTCGCATCTCTGCGAGACACGTACCGTTGTCGGCGCGCGATACGTTTCAATGAAATGGGTTGGCTACGCTTCAAGTCTTGTGCATTTGCATCCCGTCTGGACAGGACCCCCACAGATCCCTTGAGGGGGGGGTGTATGATAACCACCCCCCCTCCCAGAGACATCATTGGCCAGTGTCACAGTACATGCACGTCTTAAAACGCGAATAATCGCTGGTGTACTAGTTTGGAAGAACACTGTGGGGAAACGAGGCAAGTAACCCCGCGAATATGTGTACTGGGCCCATTTCACCTCAATCTAAAATGCGACGCGCTGTACTGGTCAGTACGCCCAAGTACAGTGGTACACTTTCCCGACGATCGAAGTAGTATGTGCGTGTTTACCCCGATCCATAGTAATGCGTAAGTACCAAAATTGTGCACTGTCGTTTGCAAGACTTGGGATAATCACATAAGTGTAAGCTCATTGTATTTAAGATAGTATTAATTCTCCACTCATGAATTGACGAGTCTGGCCCCCGCAACGGCTGCGGGGACCACGACGTCTCCGGCTCTGTCTTGGGTCCGTGGCTCTGTTCGTTGCCCCCCCTCCCCCTTCCCCACTCTTGTCGTCCGGATCGCACCTCTCCCTCTGCCTGGGCTACCGCGGCGATGGCTCTCCGCGGGGCCATTTTTGCGCTAGGTGGTGCGGCCCGCCGGGCGGGGGTCGCCTTGGAGGCTGCCGGGTGCAGCTTGCAAGGGTCGTACGCCTACACGGAGCGACGTACGTTTTTTCGACATCTCTTTTGTGGCCCGCCGGTGGAAGACACGAAGAGGAGGTAGCAAGTTTCCTGTGGAAAGATGAGATGTACTTTTCCTGTTGTCAGATGAGCGGTACGGTGGGGCTGGTAGGGTACTTGAGGGACATACACCGCGTTGCTTTCTGCGGCAGCCGCGCCGGACGCAGACGCATTGGCGGCGAACGGCGTTTCTGACAACTTCCTTCTCACTCGTCTTTCCTGACGCATGTATCTTCCTTGCGCTCCCTTTGGTATCTGCCGCCCCCCCGCAGTGTCACGGCACCGCAATGTGCTGCCGCTGAAGAGCGGCGCCCCCCCCCCCGATGCGGCCTTTATTGCGCCGACGGCGTCGGTGCTCGGCGCCGTAACCGCCACCCCATCCGCCAGCGTCTGGTACGGCGCGACGGTGCGGGGGGACGTTGCGCCCGTGTCGCTCGGCGAGCGCTCCGCGGTCATGGACGGCGCGCTGGTCGGCGGCGGCTCCTCGGTGGGCGACGGCGCGGTTGTTGGGGCGGGCTCTGTGCTGGGGGATGGGGCGGTGTTGGGGGTAGGCGCGGTCGTCGGCCGTGGGGCGG
>Ga0209187_1002994_pt1 | contig 14919 bp, 9 predicted proteins | sample BantaG_FD_187430 | JGI IMG/M metagenome (GOLD analysis project Ga0209187, IMG submission 187430) | Marine algal microbial communities from Bantry Bay, Ireland - BantryBay_4 metaG (SPAdes) (version 2) | ecosystem: Host-associated > Algae > Red algae > Unclassified | place: Bantry Bay, Ireland... | reverse complement strand
AGTCATCGCAGATGCTCCCACCTGGATCAAGTTATTTGTTCTTTATTACCTAGTGCGTCGGGATCAAAGTAGGCCGTATAAGGTGTTAGGTATTTAGTTCTCGACGCACTAGGGTTTAAATATTTCGATGTCTTTACTTTTGACCACTAAGTCCGTAAATTTCCCTTTAAATCGGGTAGCTTTAACGATGTGATTATCAATCCAATGATAATTTCCACCACGGGGTTTGCCAAAAAGAATACCGTGATATTTAAACTTATGTTTCTTCAACCAAGTCTCGGTTACTTCGCGGTGCGCTTCGGTACGGGAGGTGAAAAAGAAAATGATGTGACCTTCGGAGTACCATTTATTTAGGATTTTTAGTGCATCTGGATAAGGTAACACCGTAGCCATTCGTTCAGCTTCTTCGTTAGGAACATCATCACAGATGGTACCATCGATATCAATAAGAAAATTCTTGATTTCTTTTGGGAGTAATGGGCTTACCGCTTCTCCTTTTTCGTTAAAAGTTTCTTTAAGATTATTCATTTTTTGATTTTTGCGGTCGATTATCCAATGGGTTGTAAACTACAAATTTACCACTATTGCTGATAGTGATGCACTGTGAAAACACGAGTACTTAAAAAAGTTGGATGTTTGGTTAGAGAAACGTAACACGTAATTATCTATCAAAAATAATAAAATTTTCTGGATTTACGGCTTTGCCATTGTGCCACAGCTCAAAATGTAGATGTGGTCCTGTTGATAAAGTACCCGTATTACCGATAATCGCAATCGCTTCTCCTGCCTTCACCTGATTACCAGATTCTTTCAGTAGCGCGGAATTATGTTTATAAAATGAAATCAAATTATTAGCGTGTTGAATACCAACGGTATTACCAGTTTCCAGCGTCCAGTCTGAGGAAAAGACAAAACCATCCATAATGGCTTTAACAGGCGTGTTTTTTGGAGCCATCACGTCAATTCCGAAGTGTTTGTTATCTGGAGCATAAGGTTCACTGATCGTTCCGCCCGAGATGGGTGGAATAAAATATAGCTGTTCAAGTGGAATTTGATTATTAATCGCTAGGGCCCCCGTAGCATTTGTCTGCCGATTCTGTAATTGCTCGTTTAGTTCGATTTCTTTACGCAACAGTTCGTCTTCCCGAATTCTTTCTATATTAATCAAGCTGTCGGGCATATCTTCCATCTCGGTGGAATCGACATCGGCTACCTGACCTTCTACTTCGACAATGTCTCCAACCAGAATTTTTCGAATGTTTTCGGTGTAGGCTTCTTGAGCATTCAAATCCTTTTTAATAGCATTAAGCTCCGCTGTAAGCCGAAGAGCCTCTTTGTGTTCTTGAATATTTCCGTATCCTGGAATGTAACGCTTAATTGGAGTAGCTACAATGAGTAGAAAAACGAGCAATGCCACGGTGGCTACTACGGCGCAGATGGCCATATAAATATTGAGTGGAGACAACTGATACGAACCCACTTCTTCGAACGTTTCGTTGTTCATCACAATCAGGCGATAATTTTCCCTGGATTTCTCAATAAATTTCCGACCTCTTTTTTTTTCGTTTTCCACAGTACAAAAGTGTTAATACTTAAAGGTATAAATAAGAAGTTGTTTAAGAAATAAGCATTGGCCACAATATCAAGCTCGCCAGCTAACAGTCCTTATTCCTCACTTTAATGTGTACATTCTTAGACAACGTTTAAAATAAATTAGCTAAAAATCGGTTTTAAAGTAGATAATAATTCCCCATTTGTGGAGAAAACTTTCCCGCCTGGTGAATTATCTAAATTTAAGGAATAACCTGTATCTTTACAAGTATCTGAAAATCAAAGCAATCTACGTAACCTATTTTCATTTTTTTGGTAAAAATAAGGTGGTATTGCTTCACGAAAATAAACCTTTTTTTAGTTTGGAAAAAATCAATAAACTCTTTATCTACGGTCTGATCCTGCTTTTTTCGACTTCCTGTGCCGTGCAAAAGAAAAAAGACGAAAAAGATGGTCCCATTAAGAAGTTGTACCATAATGTAACGGCACATTACAACGCTTACTGGAACGCAGACGTACTAGTCAATGAAAGTATGGTCGCACTCAGTGACCAATATCCAGATAATTATACGAAAATTTTACCCGTTTTTGACTATGTAGCGGCCGATAATCCAGCGGCGGTTGCCAGCAATCTCGACGAAGCGATTAAAAAAGTAACTGTTGTTGTCAATCTGCACCCTGAAAGTAACTGGAGCGATGACTGCTACCTGTTGGCCGGAAAAGCACAGTACCTTAAGCAGGACTACGAATCTGCCGAAGAAACGCTCTTATATATGCTCAAAGAGTTCAGCCCGGAAGCGGTAGCGCAACGGGAAAAGGATGGTGTCAAACGCACCGCAGCTAACGGGAAAAAGACTAAGGCCAGAAAAAAGAAATCAACCAAAAAAGATCGAAAAAAAGCTAAAAAGGCTAGAGAAAAAGCTCAAAAGGCAAAGCGTAAAGCGGCTAAAAAAAGAGCAGAAGCAAAAAAGAAAGAACGGGAACAACGTAGAAAATCAGGCAAAAAAAATACGGGTAAAGATAGCAATACCAAGACAAGTAAAGATGCTCCCCTACCAACGGAAGCACCTAAAACCCTCGATACAAATGAACCTATTGTTAAGAAAAAAGACGAAGTCAAGAAAGAAAAATATCTTTTGAAGCATCGTCCCGCTTTTCAGGAAGGACAATTATGGATGGCTCGTACTTACATCGAAAGAGAAGCGTACGACGAAGCGGAAAGAATAATCAGTAAACTGGAAAAGGATCCGACGACGTTTAAGGATGTCAGACGGGATCTAGCACCGATCAAGGCGCACTACCATATTAAACAAAAAAATTACGACCAGGCCATTGAACCACTCAAGCTAGCGATCGAATTGGGTAAAGACCGTCAACTAAAAGCACGGTACGCTTATATTTTAGCGCAGATTTATCAGCAAAATGGAGACAATAAAGCTTCTGAAATAGCTTTTGCGCAGGCACGGAAATTTAGTAATTCCTACGATATGGAATTTAGCGCACAGCTAAATATCATTCGCAATAGCTGGGAGGCTGGTGCCCTGACGGAGGCCGATGCCAGTAAGACTTTACAGAAGATGACGAAAGATATTAAAAATTACGAATACCGGGATCAGATTTATTTTTTGATGGCGACTATAGCCCTAAAAGACAATGATCAACTGGCTGCTATCGAATATCTAAAATCTTCTCTACAATACAATGAAGGTAATACTGCTCAGAAGGGAGAATCTTATCTACAGTTGGCTCAGTTATATTTTGACAAAGAGTCTTTTGTAGAAGCGAAAGCTTATTACGATAGTACCCTACAGGTTTTACCCAAAACGGACGAGCGCTACGATCAAGTCAACGAATATGCCAATAACCTTACGGATATTGCGGCCAATCTACTCGTTATTCAGAAACAAGATAGCTTACTGCGTATCAGCAATATGTCGGATGACGAACGCCGCGCATTGGCCTTTAAGATTAAAAAAGAGGAAGAAGAAGCGAAATTTAGCAACTTAAAAGCATCGGAAAATTCGACGACTAAAAAAGCCAGACCGGGATCCGGAAAGTCCAACTATTGGGCTTATAACGAAAAAATTAGAAAAAAAGGACTCAAAGATTTTCGCAAACGCTGGGGAGATCGTCCATTAGAGGATAATTGGCGTCGCTCTACCCGAAATGAATTACGGAGCTTCGAAGATGATCCCGAAATTGCCGAAGAGGAGATCAATCGCGAGCTAACGGATGATGATATTAAAAGTATTTTTCGCGATGTACCAAGTACGCCCGCCGATGTTGCTAAGTCAGAAAAGGAAATTGCGAAAGCGATGTTGAAACTTGGTGGACTATACCGTGATCGATTACAGGATAACGAAAAATCTATCAAAATACTCGAAGAAAGAGAACGTCGTTTCCCAACGGCGGAAAGCCGGGATGAGATGTATTATTTCCTTTATTTAGCCCACACGAATTTAAATAACAAAACTAAGGCTAAATATTACTATGATAAACTGGCGGGTGAATTTCCCAACAGCAGCTACGCACGGGTGTTGACCGATCCAGACTTTCTATCCAAAAGCCGAGCTGAAGATTTAGCCCTGATGCAGTATTATGATCAAACTTATTTAAGTTTTGAAAATGGAAAATATTCGGAGGTAGCCCAAAGGATAGAGGCCGCACAGAAAGAGTTCGGACCGGGAAATAAACTTCAGGCAAAATTTGCGTTGTTAGGTGCTATGAGCAAAGGGAGTCTCCAAGGAAAGGATGCTTACCGGGGTGGCCTGCGTGAGGTGATTGGTAAATATCCTAATACGCCAGAAGAGGTTCGTGCAAAAGAAATTTTAAAACTGTTGGGGCAGGGAAGATCTGATCAGGCTTCAATAACGAATGAATCAAAACCCGATCCCGGAGAGGCTGGAAAATACAAGGTAGAAGCAGAAAAATTACATTATTTTATCGTTTTGATTACCGGAGGAACAGAGATTTCGCTTAATGAGGCTAAAGCAGAGATTTCTAACTATAATACCGAATTTAATAAACTGGCAAAACTCCGTATTTCTCCCGTTTCATTAGGTGACCAACCGATGGTGGTCATTAGGCGATTTAAGTCGCAGGATAAAGCGATGACCTACTACGAAGGGATTACTAAAAACGCGGAGAGCTTTTTACCAGAAGGGGTAGAATATGAAATTTATCCAATTACTCAAAATAATTACCGGACAGTATTAAAAAGCAAATCCCTAGCGGGATATAGAGCATTTTTTGAAGAAAATTATTTGAATTAATTAATGCTTGTTGGCAATTTTGCTGGTTAGCTAGTGTCGGCTGACTTAGTATTAAACTAGTTGACCCTCTTTTACAAATGTTCCCCATCTCTTTTACTGATTTTTTTAAGAATATCTTCTATCTGTTTAAGAATACCCAACGGGGTCATCGCTGGGGTAACTTCTGAACCTTCCAGCGCGTGTGCTACCATATCATTGAGCATCCCATTTCGTTCGAAATTATTTTTCAACCGCGTCTCATCTTTGGTTTCCCAATATTCTCCCTCGTCGGTAATTTGGAGAGAAAGTTCATATTTTCTATTTAAATAATCGAGTAATTTAAGGACGGCGACGTGTACTTCTGGACCTGCGTACTGGGTTTTTGTGAAAGCGGAAAAAATAAATTTGGGGTCAATGCTAATATCTACAAATTGCAATGTTGCTGGGCTGGTGAGTTGTCCCCTTTTGGTAAAATAGAGATAGACCCACTCTGATTCCGGATGTGGGCAAAACATGATGCCACGCACTACGATACTGGATTGATTTTCAAAACCAATATGTTGCATAACGTGCGTATCAAGCTTAAATTCAAAGTCCCGGTTTTGATAACGCCAGTCCATTGTTTCGCAGATATCTTTTACTTCATCAGACAGCTCTGAAATTCGCTTGATTTCTTTGATGGTGCCCTGATAATGAAAAGTGAGTCCCATGGAGTTGAGGTATTTATTCATGATAAAAATAAGCATTATTATCACACAACGGGGAACTGACCAATAATTTACAGCGTAGTCATTCTAAGAATTTTGCTGATTTTTAACAACTTCTATAAATGAATCCACTTTAGCTACGTAGAATATTCTTTTTTTTATTTAAAAATTACTAGCTTCATACTATGAGAAACTTCGCCAATAATATCTTTCGCTGGTATTATCAACGTCGATTTAGCCAAATCGAACAGTTTATGGCAGCGCCTTATAAAACACAGCAGACACAGCTGAACGACTTATTGTATACTGCTCGCAATACTGAATGGGGGAAAAAACATAATTTTTCTACGATTAAAAATCAGGTAGATTTTGCTCGTCAGGTGCCTGTTCAGAATTACGACACCCTCAAACCCTATATTTCTCAAATGATGGAAGGGGCCGAAAACATTTTATGGGCAGGTCAGGTAAAAATGTTTTCAAAATCTTCCGGGACGACCAGCGATAAGAGTAAGTTTATTCCTGTTTCAAAGGTAAATCTCAAACAAAATCATATCAAAGGTACCTGGGATACCATGACCATGCTTTATCACCGTCGGCCAGATTGTAGCATTTTTTCGGGTAAAAATTTTTTGATGGCAGGTAGTAATGATCATTATCCACCTTTTCCGGAGACACTCTGTGGCGATGTTTCTGCCTTGATGATAAAAAATATGCCTTACGTAGCCCGTCCGTTTTTTGAACCGGATATTACTACTGTTTTACAATCTGATTGGGAAGATAAAATTGAAGATATGGCGCGAGTCGCTATGCAACCAGAAATTGCGGAACAGATCAAAATGATTGGTGGGGTGCCGACTTGGACCATCGTATTTTTTAGACATATTTTAGCAAAAAGTGGGAAAGAAAATATGTTGGAAGTATGGAAAAATTTTGAAACCTATATCCACGGTGGGGTAAGTCTGGCACCATATAGGGAGCAACTACGGGAGTTACTGCCTTCGGATCAGGTAAATTATTGGGAAGTATATAATGCCTCCGAAGGATACTTTGCGTCTCAGTATGAACTCAACGGAGATGATATGTTATTGCTTTTAGACAACGGAACCTACTTCGAATTTTTACCAGCTTCGGAATGGGATAGCGAACATCCGATTGCGATTCCGCTGGAGGAAGTAAAGGTTGGTAAAAATTACGCGTTATTGGTTTCTACCAACGCGGGTCTGTGGCGATATCTAATTGGAGATACGGTGATGTTTACTTCCACACAGCCACATAAAATCAAGATTACAGGTCGGGTTCAACAGTATATCAATGTCTTTGGAGAAGAAGTAATTGTTGCGAATACAGATCAAGCGTTGCGGGCAACTTGTGAAGCTACGCGTTCGATCGTTTCCGAATATACCGCCGCTCCCATTTATATGCAAACGGATCAACAGGGTGGACACGAATGGCTAGTGGAGTTTGAAAAAGTACCGGAATGCTTATCAGCGTTCAAGCACTTACTTGACGAAAATCTACAAAAAATCAATTCGGATTATGAAGCCAAACGGTATAAAAATATGGCTCTAAAAGAACTAGAACTACACTCGCTACCGTCAGGGACTTTTCTGAACTGGATGCGCCAACGCGGGAAATTTGGGAATCAGCATAAGGTGCCCAGACTTTGTAATGACCGGAGATACGTGGAGGAGATTCTGGGGATGTTACCCAATGCTACTTAAAAAAAGAGGTGTGAAGATGCTAACTTCACACTTCTTTCAAATAACTTTTAAAGATATTTTGTTATTGACTAATAATCTTTACCTCCATCGTATCAATCAAGCTTTCTAGTAATTCTCCTTGATCATCATAATAATTCATCCATTTTCCATTCAACTTAACGGACCTAATATTTTTATAATCAAAATCATCGATTATCTTATCGGTCTTCAACCCGTCCAGATAATAAATCGTAGTAGTTTTAGCGGCGATAATTTCTTCTTTTATAATGGCCTTTTTTTCTGCTGTCAAGTCAATGTAAGTAGTAGTAGTACCCGTGGTTTTGGGCCTGGTATTCTTTATGTTTTCTTTAACCGCTGCGCTCCACTTTTTTGTGTCTGCTATTAATTTATCAATCTTTTCTTGAGTAGGACGTTGACCGTTGATAAATATAAAATGCCAGTTTTTAGGGTTGCTAACCATTGCAAAATTATTGGTTGATAAAGAAGACCCACAGCCAAAACTCTTATTTGACTTTCTTTCGTAAACAAGATAGCTGTAAGATTTAAGGCCATCTACGACAGAAGAACACTCACCACGATTACCAGCAATGGAGGTGATGCTTAAACTAGCTAAGCGGTCTTCTTCGTCAAATTTCAGCTCATTAATTACCAGCGTCTCACCCATTTTTCGATAAACCTCTTGTGTTTTTTGTAAATCCATTTCGGTCGCATCTGCGGTAATTATGGAAATAAAAGGGGAGTTTTGATTGTTAGAATTAGGGTTTCCGAAGGCGAACCAGATTAGTAGCATGATGGGGAGCAGGAGGAAATATTTCCAGCTGTGGGCGGCGGAAGATTTTTTTTGTTGCATCATGACAATTCGTTTTTTTAAGAGTGAAGAATTATAGTTGGTCGCAAGACTATAAGGAAAATTTGGGACCGCTATTTTTAATAAATTATATTGATACGCTTTTTGATCAGTGCCGTTTTCTAGCAGGTGTTGATCAACCAAATACTCTAAATTTGTCTCTACTAATTTTCGGTGCCACCAGGCAAAAGGGTTGAACCACTGAATGATAATTAATAGCTCGGACAGGAAGATATCCCAGGAATGTCGCTGCCGAATATGTACCTTTTCGTGGTTAATGATCTGCTCAAAAGCCAGCAAATCGTAAGCAGTTTTATCAATGAATAAAAAGCCAAAAAAAGAAAAAGGGGCCAGTATTTCTCCCGGATAGACAAAAAGAATATTTTCTTTTCTTTCTCTTTCGCTGGAAAGTATTAATAAAAGAATAGAAAAAATCTGGACAAGAAATCGTAGCATAAAGATCAAGAATCCAATTAAATAAATAGCGAGAAAGATCGCATTCCAATTTAAGTGGATACGTGGTTTTGTCTCAACTGCCGGAGTGATATTCTCTGTTTCTAGTGGAGAGATAGGCGCTGAGATGTTCGTACTATTTTGGGGTGCTTCAACTTGTGCTAATTCAAAATCCGAAAAACAGGCGGGTACTTCTAATAGCGGAAGCACTAATGCTAAAATAATATTGAACAATAAAACCCAGCGATTTAATTTTAGAAAAGTTTCTTTTTGTAAAAATAATACAAAAAATAAAAGCAATATACTTAAACAAAGTCCACTCTTTCCAAGATATATTAATAGTTCGCTCATTATTTTTTCTCTTTTTCAATAAGGTCAATAATTTCTTTGAGTTCCTCCACGAAAAGTGCCCCTCTCCACCTGAAAAGGAGAGGGGGCACATCCCAAAAACAGATTAAGAAATTCCATTCCGAAATAGTGTGTGGAGGAATGAAAAATCATGAGATTACAATTGCTTGTAAAAACAATTGACAAGAAAAAAATTAATTGTTGGGTAGACCCTGCCAGGATCTGGCTTTCTCAAAAAAACAGTCGGCTAAGTAGTAGCCGAACTAATCTTTCCAGTAGGTATGATTGGAGATAAATTGACCGTTACTCCATTCGATTCCCTTCGAAGAGTGATAGGCAAATTTAATACTTGGCGAATGCCAAGAAAGTAATATGATCGGTTATTGAGAAGTCAGAAAAGCTTTTGGAAGCATACGGTTTTTAATCGAAGCACAAATATATATAAAAAATATTAATTGTATATAACTTAATTAGGGTATATTTTCAGAAAAACAAGTCGGGAAGACGCTAATTCCAATTTTGGAGTGGATTAAAACTTTAAAAAGACCTATATTTGTTGCGTTGCTATTATTGAATAATATTTTGGCTATACTATTCATTTTTGTCTATACTTTGGACTTCCTACCCTGCAACAATCTTATTCAAATAATACAATGTTGTTTTATATTATTTTTCGCTTTAGCGTTAACAATATCTCATAATACAGTCACATGAACCATCTCAATCGAATTATAATCGTCTTATTTTTTTTAAGTCTTGGTATTTCCAATGCGGTCACCGCTCAGATATACATTAATGAAATAATGGCTAAAAATGATAATGTCATCGCCGATGAAAATGGTGATTTTGATGATTGGATTGAACTCTACAACGCCGGTTCCACTGCGGTCGACCTTGCTGGATATTATTTTTCCGAAGCGGCGGGAGATCCTACCTTTTGGGAAATTCCAGATACCGATCCATCCGCGACCACGATTCCTGCGGGAGGCTATTTAATTATTTGGGCGGACGGAGATCCTGAAGATGGTCCTCACCATATTGACTTTAAATTGAGTGCAGATGGACAAGAAATCTACATCTACGCGCCAGATGGTAGTACGTTGATTGATGAATTAACTTACCCTTCCCTTTCGACTAACACTTCTTACGGAAGAGAAACGGATGGTGCAGATGACTTTCAAATCTTTACAGCTCCAAGTCCAGGTGCCAATAATACCGCTGGTATCGATTCCTATAATGCAATCATCGTTAATAGAATTAATGATAGTAGTGATGATGCCGAAGAACCATTTAACGAGAATTTTATGACGCTTACTGATGGTGGAATTAATATCGTAAACGATTGGAGCGGAGATCAGACGGTTGGATTTCGATTTGATGAACTAAATATTCCTCCGGGAGCTATAGTCAGTCGTGCCTACATACAATTTACTAACGCTAACACTTCATCCAGTAATGGACCAAGTAACCTGAACATCAGCGGTCACGCATCAGGAAATTCGGCAACCTTTGTTGGTGAAGGACAAAATATAACAAGTCGTCCTCTAACTAGTGCAACCGTTAACTGGCAACCCGAAGACTGGGCAATTAGTAGTGAATCAGGAATTAAGCAGCAAACCCCTGATTTGACTGCTGTAGTTCAGGAAATACTTAACCAACCCGACTGGAACGAAAATAGTGCTTTGACTTTTATTATCAGTGGAACAGGAACGCGAGTCGCTTATTCCTACGACGGTGATCCATTGCGGGCTCCTCAATTAAATTTGGAAATCTCGGTACCCGTTACCAACGCACCCGTCACTAACTTATTTATCAACGAAATTGCTCCGGGTGGTACTTCGCATACTGATGAAACAGGTAAATTCGAAGATTGGATAGAGATTTATAATGGAGGAACGGAGATGGTAAATCTGGGAGGATTATTTCTTTCGGACAACTATGACAATATGACTAAATGGCAAATTAGTCAACCCTATTTTTTAGCAGCTGGAGACTTTGTGGTAGTGTTTACTGATAGTGACCCCGAAGAGGGAGGACTACACGCGGACTTTGGCCTGTCAGCTTCCGGTGAGGAAATCGTTCTTGCTCAGTCTCTCAACAATACCATTGCAGTGATTGACTCAGTCAGTTTTTCTGTGGTTCCATTTCAAACAAGTTACGGACGAGTTACGGATGGTGCGGATAACTTTGTCATCTTTGGAGAAGTTACGCCTAATGAATCCAACAATGGCGCAGAATTGGGATTAGAAAAGCCAACGATCAATTTAGCAAATGGTATTTATCAAGGCACTCAGATGGTTAGTTTTAGTCATCCTGATCCAACGGTTACCCTTCGCTATACGCTAGACGGAAAAGAGCCGGAATCTTTTTCAACTGCTTACAGTACGCCTTTTTCAATTAATGACAATGCCAGTGTGAAGGTAGCTGCCTTTAAATCTGGTCACGTAAAAAGTACGTCGGCAGTTGGTTCCTATCTTTTTAATATCAATTCTAACATTCCAACCTTATATATTAATTCTGATCCAGATAATTTTTTCGATGATGAAATCGGTATCTACGTAAAAGGTACCAATGGAGTGCCCGGATTCTGTCGTACGGATTCTGTGAATTGGAATCGGGTAGAATGGGAACGCCCCATTAACCTGGGAATGTTTCTACCGGATGGTAGCGAAGCATTCAACGTAAACGCTGGTATTAGAATTAGTGGAGGATGCTCTCGTATCTACGCACAAAAAAGTTTTAACATCTATACGCGACGTAATGAATATGGTGATGAGGCTATCGATTATCCGATCTATGCAGGTGAAGCTCGGGAGGGTGCAGTTTACGAACGCATAAAATTAAGAAATAGTGGACAAGATTATTTGCGAACCATGTTCCGTGATGGATTGGTACAAACCTTATTATGGGATAAAATGGATATGGATTTGTTGGGCTATCAGCCGACTACTTTATATCTCAATGGAGACTTTTGGGGTATCTACAACATTCGTGAATTATTCAATGACGAGCATTTTGAAAATGTCTATGGAGTAGATAAAGATGAGATAGATTTGTTGAAGAATCCAGGAATGCCATGGGAGGAGGTCAAAAGAGGAACCGATACAGAATATAAAGAACTTTTTGACTTTGCTTCAAACAACGACTTAAGTGTAGCCGCTAATTACCAAACGGTAGCCGATCAGTTTGATATTAATCAACTGATAAATTATTGGGCCTTTTCAATTTACATTGCTAAATTTGATTGGCCAGCTAATAATATTATTCTCTGGAAAGAAAAAAAATCGGGTAAAAAATGGCGATACGGTGCTCTTGATCATGATGGTAGTACCGATAATGGATTTGCCTTTGAAACAACTCCTGATTTTAATACGCTTGAACAGGTAATGGTTCCCAACAGTACCTCCTGGCCCAATCATAGTAACAGTACTTTATTCTTAAGAAAATTATTAGAGAACGAAGACTTTCGTAACGAATTTGCGCAGCGTAGTTGTAGTATTATGGAGTTAATATACTCGGAAGAACGGACCGCTCGGATTACGGATAGCCTCCAGGCTTTAATTGAGCCACATATTCCAGACCAGGAAATACGCTGGGGGGAAGAATTGTCTATCGGTGGTAACGAACAAAACTGGCGTGGATGGGTAGCAAATATGAAAGGTTTTTTTGTGAAACGACCCGATTTTTATCGTGAATTTATGAATAACCAGTTTAACTTGGATGGTACTTATCAGTTGACATTAAACTATAATGAAGCAACGAACGGTCGTGTGGTGGTCAATTCCGACGAAATGGAAACACCATATAATTTTATCAATCTCTATTATAGAAATGTTCCTGTTCGGTTAAAAGCAATTGCGGAAGAAGGACATCGATTTTCTCATTGGCTAGAGACAGGAGATACCACGGAAGTGATTAATTTTGTGTCGGGAGAGGATGCAGTGCTGACGCCTGTTTTTGATGCATTAGTTGGAGTGGAGGAACCAGAAGCACTAATCAGTTATCAGGTATTCCCGAATCCTACAACGGGTAAAGTGAACTTGTTGGCTAGTTTTGATCAAGCGACGGAGGCGACTATTGCGGTATATGATTTATTAGGAAAAATAATTTATACTAAAAAAATAAACAGTGTTTCTATCAATGAACAACTGGATTTGTCGGGACACACCGCTGGTATCTATTTGTTAAACATTACCACTGAAAAAGGTACTATAACCGAAAGGCTAATGATTAATAGATAGAAGATTGTTGATAAATCTGGTATTTCACCTTAAAATGTTTAGTTTTGGAATGGGTTGTTATGAATGATAACCTTAGACATTTTATTATTTGTCAGACGCTCTTGCGGCTGTCAAAAGGCAAAAAACCGGCTTCAGATGTACGATACGATACTTAGCCTTATAACGGCCTTCTCGCTGACCTACCTTGCGATACCTTCTATCATTCAGATTGCGAAGGTGAAACGCCTGTATGACGAACCGGGAGAACGTCGTTCTCACACCACACCAACACCTTCGTTGGGAGGAATTGCCATATTTGCGGGGGTGATCTTTTCTATTATTCTATGGACTCCTTTTGATGTATTTGGGGATCTACAGTATATCCTTTGCTCATTTATCATTATATTTTTAATTGGAGCAAAAGACGATATTTCTCCTATTTCACCAACTAAAAAACTAATTGGTGAATTTCTGGCAGCGGGTATTCTCGTTTTTAAGTCCAATGTAATACTAACTAGTCTTTACGGTGTATTTGGTATTGGAGATTTAAATTATGTTACCAGCATTGTCTTGTCGATATTTACCATTATTGTAATTATCAACGCCTTCAATTTAATTGATGGTATCAACGGCTTATCTGGCAGTATCGGGACGTTGATTTCACTTACGCTAGGTACCTGGTTTTTGCTGGTAGATCGGGTAGAGTTAGCTATTGTTGCCTTCTCTTTGGCCGGTGCCGTCATGGCATTTTTAAAATATAATTATTCTCCCGCCAAAATATTTATGGGCGATACCGGATCCCTCTTAATCGGGCTAATCTGTGCCATCCTGGTGATTAAATTTATTGAATTACACCGGGTAATCGGAGACAGTCCTTACGCTTTTCAGGCAGTACCAGCGGTGGCGGTTGGTATTTTGATCCTTCCCCTATTTGATACCTTGCGAGTTTTTATCACCCGTATCGCACGTGGTAACCACCCATTACATCCTGATCGGACTCATATCCATCACCTATTATTAGACTTTGGCCTCTCGCATATGCAAGCCACTGGTGTGCTGGTGCTGGTAAATATTTTCTTTATCGGAGTAGTAATCTTTTTTCAGAATCTAGGTTCTATGAAATTATTGATGATTATTCTGATACTGGCCAGTGTAATGACCAGCGTACTTTTTTATTTGGTCGCTCATCGCAAACAAAATAAAGGACTCAATGCTTAATCTCTTTTGGATCTTTCTCGGCGGAGGATTGGGAAGTGTTTGTCGCTATGGTATTAGTAAATTACTGGCAGGTAATCATTTTGATTTTCCGTTTGCTACCTTGCTGGCCAATATTATCAGTTGTATTATTCTTGGATGTTTATTTGGCGTAACTCTGAAAAATGGACTCACAGATAATGCTAAATTATTGTGGATGACTGGTTTTTGTGGCGGGTTTTCTACCTTTTCTACTTTTTCAATCGAAACTTTTCTCCTCTTTGAATCTGGCCAGACGGGATATGCACTCCTCAATATTGGTGTTAGTTTGCTAGTCTGTTTACTGGCTATTTATATTGGAATAAAAATTAGCGGAAACTTTCTCACGCTTTCATCTTCCATTTAAAATTGATACACAAATTTTCTTTTCAAAATTCTTTAACCAACCTGTTTTGAGTGAGCAGATTGAACAATAGGATCAATCATGCATTCTACTGTCCTAAGGAATGAGTTAATAATAAATTTACGTTTTTGGCTTGATCTTTTTGCCGCTAGTTTCGTTAAAAAGCCTCGTGATAGCGCGGCTATCCCTACGTTTTTTGCCTTACTAGCAACAAAAATCTCTAA
>Ga0209187_1002992_pt1 | contig 14921 bp, 10 predicted proteins | sample BantaG_FD_187430 | JGI IMG/M metagenome (GOLD analysis project Ga0209187, IMG submission 187430) | Marine algal microbial communities from Bantry Bay, Ireland - BantryBay_4 metaG (SPAdes) (version 2) | ecosystem: Host-associated > Algae > Red algae > Unclassified | place: Bantry Bay, Ireland... | reverse complement strand
TTGTCCCTCAGTCAGTCGCGCTATTTCCGGGATTTACTGCAACTACCGGAGGAAGAACTAGTATACGTTAATAACACTTCCAATATTCATCTGGATGTGATGCGGCCCACTATGCTATTTAGTGGTCTAGAAGCCATTGTTCATAATCAGAATCGCCAAAACGCAGATTTGAAATTTTTTGAGCAAGGATATACCTACCAACCCGACGGGGAAGGATTTAAGGAAGAAGAGTTTTTGACGATATTTCTAACGGGACGCCGGGAGGCTGAAAGCTGGCACCACCCCAAGAAGGCGCCAATGAGCTATTATACGCTAAAAGGATACGTGGAGCAACTGATGAATCGGGTAGGAACGGATAATTACCAAACGACTGTCCTTGCTTCGGATACGTTATCTTATGGGTTAAGATATCATCGTGGGCAGCAGGTAATTGTGGAGTTTGGGAAGGTAAAACCCACCTTGGTCGATGCTATGGACATTAAACAGGACGTTTTCTACGCCGCTTTTAGGGTGAAAAGCTTGTTGGGGATTGTAAAGAAAAATAAGATAGATTTTGAGGAATTGACCAAATATCCGAGAGTTAGACGTGATTTAGCCTTGGTTATTGGAAAAAATGTTAAATTTGAAGATATTACAGGAATTGCCCGTAAAACAGGTAAAAAAATCCTGAAAGATGTTAATTTGTTCGATGTGTACGAGAATGAAGACCAACTGGGAAAAGATAAAAAGTCCTACGCGGTGAGTTTTACCTTCGAAGACCCTACTCGAACACTCAATGATAAAGAAATTGATAAAGTGATGCAGCGACTAATTACGACCTACGAAGGAGAATTAGGCGCTGTCATAAGACGTTAAATGATAGCTACGGCTATAGTTATTGACTTAACTACGATAGAAGAGAAGCCAATAGCTAAGCCAATAGCTAATAGCCAGAAAAAAATGCAGCAGGTTAGTATCGAGAAGCTTACTGGAATTGAAAAAAAGGTAAAACAACTGGCCAAAAAGATGGAGCAGTTGCAAAAGAATAATCTGGCATTAGAAGAGGAAAATCGAAAATTAAAATCAGGGTTGGCTGTTTATAAACAACAGGCTAATCAGTTACCTGGTACGGGTGTAGCAAATATTGCACCCACCGGGAACCATAAATCCGGAGCAGATAAAAGTTCCAAAAAATTGAAGAAAGAGATCGATCAATACCTAAAGGAAATCGATAAGTGTATTATGTGGTTACAAAATAACTGATATGGAAACGAACGAATTAGTCAACATAACAGTCGTCATCGCAGAGCGTTCTTATCCCCTCAAGGTAAAAGAAGAAGATGTTAATAAGATACGGGGAATTGTGAAAGAGATTAATGATAAAGTAAACACATTCCAAAAAACGTATAGCCGAAAGGATAAGCAGGATTACTTGTCAATGGCCTTGCTAACTTACGCCGTAGATTTACATAAAACACATCTTACACCGGATTCTTCCAACCAAGAGGAGTCTTATTCTGATCTTAACAAAAAAGTAGATCAACTCGACGAACTACTGGATTTTTTATTACAGTAATCATACTGATTATAAAGCTTCCCTTCTTCATTTTAACTTCTTTTATCTATCCGTCATTTTTCTGATTTAAAAAAACCAAGTACAGGGCAAAAGCGTAATTTATTTTGTCAACATTCCTTTGTAGCAATCATAAATTTTTTCCTGTAATCAGGAAATTTAATTCACCCGGTTGTAAATCCAAGCGATAACAACCCGGATATTTTTTTAATGGATAGAAACTAAAATAATAGAATGGAATAACAAAGAGTCCCATTGTTAGAATCAGTTTCTTACTCAAAATTCAAATTAATTATGGATATAGTATCAATTATCATTGCGGTCATTGCATTTGTCGTCGGTGGTATCCTTTCCTTTTTTGGTGCCAAATCGGTGGTCGGTAAAGGCAATGATGCCCGGGTCAATGACCTGAATAGTCAGGCCGATCAGACACTTGCGGACGCGCGTGCTTCTGCCAGTCGAATTACCGAAGAAGCAAAGCGAAAAGCACAAGGTATTGTCAGTAAAGCGGAAAAGAAAAACGAAGAAGTCAAGCAACGCAAGATCAAAGAAGCCAAGAAAAAATTCGCAGATTTAAAAGCTAATTTCGAATCTGAAAAGGCAGAACACAAGAACGAACTCAAAGAACGCGCCCAAAGCGTAGTAGATAAAGAATCCGAACTGAAAGAAAAAGAAATTGAGGTTCGTACCCAAGTAAAAGAATTTAAAAACCGCGAAAAAGAACTAGAGCAAGTTGCTTCCGAAAATAAAGCGATTCGTGATAATCTCGACAAGCAGGTAAAAATTGTCGCGAAGAAAAAAGAAGAACTCGATCTAGCCAACGAAGAAAGAATCCGTTTACTGGAAAATATTGCCAAGCTCACCGAGGCTGAGGCCAAAGAGCAAATTCTCGAAGCCGTACGTGCCAAAGCAGAAACGGACGCCATGTCTATTAGAAAAGAAGTGGTGCAAGCTGCTCAGGTAACTGCAAATAAAGACGCTAAAAAAGTAGTCATTCAATCTATTCAGCGAATGTGTGCTGAATTTACAATTGAGAATACCGTATCTGTTTTCCCGCTGGAATCAGATGATCTAAAAGGACAAATTATTGGACGGGAAGGTCGTAACATCCGGGCCATTGAAGCAGCCACGGGTGCGGAAATCGTTGTGGATGATACGCCGGAAGCTATTGTCATTTCCAGTTTTGATCCGATTCGCCGAGAGGTGTGTCGATTGTCACTCAAACGATTGGTCGCCGACGGAAGAATCCACCCAGCCCGTATCGAAGAGGTGGTCGCAAAAACCCGCAAGCAACTCGACGAGCAGATTGTCGAAATCGGAGAACGTACCGTGATCGAACTAGATATTCACGGACTGAATCCTTACCTGGTAAAAATGGTAGGCCGGATGCGTTTCCGTTCTTCTTATGGGCAAAACCTTCTCAAGCACTCCATCGAGACGGCCAACCTCTGTGGAATCATGGCCGCCGAACTCGGCTTATCCAACAAGGATGCTAAACTGGCAAAACGGGCCGGTCTTCTCCATGATATCGGAAAGGTAGCAGAAGAGGAAACCGAACTATCCCACGCAATTCTGGGAATGAAGCTTTGTGATAAACACAACGAATCAGATATTGTTTCCAATGCCGTCGGTGCGCACCACGATGAAGTCGAAATGACCAATATGGTTTCCCCCATTGTACAAGCTTGTGATGCGATCTCGGGTGCTCGACCAGGAGCGCGTCGTGAAATTCTGGAGAGTTATATGAAGCGAATCGGCGAACTGGAAGAAATCGCCATGGCGCACGAAGGGGTACAAAAAGCCTATGCCATGCAGGCCGGTCGTGAACTACGGGTGATGGTCGAAAGCGAAAAAGTAACCGATCAGTACGCGGATGATTTAGCGTTTATGATTTCTGAAAAGATCCAGGATGAAATGCAATATCCGGGTCAGATTAAAGTGACGGTGATTCGCGAGAAGCGGGCGGTGTCGTTTGCTAGATAAAAATTATTCAAAAAAAAACCTCGGCTTTTAGCCGAGGTTTTTTTTGAATAATTTTTTAACAACAAATATTGTAGTCTGCTATCTGCCTCCTTTAAGACATTCTTCTTGATCGTTTTTTGGTGTTTGGTAAGATGAGATGATCTTCTTTCTGAAATTTTCAGCATCAAAAAAATTTTCTCCTTTCTTATTAAGGAACAACGATCTAATAGATTCAGAATTATGACTAATATTTTTTGTGCCTAACTTCGTTTAAAATACGCGCCATAGCTACGGCTATGTCTGTGTTTTTCAACTCGTTATACACAAAAACTACCTACTCAAAATTTCTTAATCTATTTAATCCTCGTTCCTAACTCATTCCTAAAGTAAAAATTCTAAATAAAGTCATCTCTAAAATGAGGTAAAACAACCCTGTTTTTCCTTATTCCATCTATTGCGTTTTGTAGGATAACAAGATTAACTTATCTATAAAGTCACCTGCTTGGCCTTTGGTACAAATTTTGACTTTATCTAATGTGAAATAGCTTTAAGAATATTGACTTTATCAAAATATAAGCTTTAAATTTACTGTTAAGTTGTTGATTATCAGTAACGTATATTAGTATTTTTTTGATAAAAACGACCGGCTTTAGTTCGGTAATGTTACTATGATTAAATATCTCCCCGGTACATTAGGTATTAACTATAAAAATTTGGGTTTTTACACCTGGCTTTTGCGACTCTCTTTGTCGCTACTGCTTTGTGGCGTCGGACTTTCGTCGTTTGCCCAGGCTACGGATGATCCCGTGGTAGAAAGAATCAGTAAGGACATCCTTTCATTGATTAGAAAAAATCTCAACGGTCAATCAGCTAATGTAGTGAATACCAATCTCGAGCCAGCTGATCGCCTCTTTAATATCACCGAGCCTAATCTTGATCTGACGAGTAAAGATCAGATCTTTCAATATCAGATTCAGCATCTAAAAAAAGACATTGGGATCAATGTTAAAGCACAGCACTTTATCAACCACGATCAAAGTTTTGATGCCGAAGACGCTACGGATGGAAATCTTAGCGGTTCCCGGACTCGGGTAGGCCTTGAATGGAATATCCTGCGGGAAGGCTGGCTGGGCAATCAGCAAAAAGCAAAGCGACTAAATGATCAACGGAAACTGGATAATTTAAAATTTGCGCTGGATAATAATGATAGCAAATTGTACTATCGATTTAATCTGATGATTTATTTATTTAATGAAGAAAAAATAAAATTGCTGGCCGCACGGGAAGCCCAACTCATCGAGCAGCAGAAATTACTCTACCAGGTTTATTTTCTAAAAGGAATATTGTACGAAGAAATTATCGACATCAAAAGTCGGATCGAACAGGTTAAAGTTCAATTAAAAAATTATCGCGATTATAACGAATGGTTTGAATCCACATTGGGTGAAAATCATATTGATACTGATTTTGCGATTGCCGAATTACCCGTTTTACACGTGAATCTGGATTACCTGCTCCACGAAAATTCAAAAGAAGTGTTGCTTGATTCTATTCAAGAACTGGAACAGAAGATTGCTTTTGGTGCTGACCGGGGGATCAATGATGTAGCATTGCGCGTACAGGCATATCGCAACATTAATCATTTTAAGGACGAACTAAGAGACATGCGAGCGTTTAATTCTATTGGTGTTGGACTCAGCGTTCCGCTTGAACTTTTATTCAATAAAAAAACTAAAAATAATCTGGCCTACGCCAAAATAAAAAATCGACAACATTTCAATAACTACGAGGCACTCAACACTTCTTCGGAAATTATCAATTATTATTACGAATATAATTATAAGATGAAAACCTATATGGAATTTCTCCATAAGGAAATGTTATACCGGGAAAAAATCCGGGTAGAGACAGTTAATCAAAGAAACTACCACGACATCTACCGCTCCCTGCGCATCTTGCGTCACCTGGATATTATGCGAAATATTCAGGCCGAGATGCTTGATTTAAAACAGCAGATGTACCTTTTATTATTAAAGATATACGGAAAGACCCATTACGAAACCATTCAAAATTTTGTCCGTCCCCTCGACGTCAATGATTTCTACCAACGGTTACCCGCCGATCGGTTAATGGCCATTACACCGCAGGATCTGGAGACCAATAAGGCGGAATTTATCCGGGATTATTTGACCACCAATGGTATTCGAAGAATTGTTTTAGCTCCCGGATTAGACGGAAAAAATGCGAAAGTACTAAATTTGAAAAAAGCAGTAAATGGTAGAAAAATTCAGTTGGCCCGAAAATTTTCCGGAGCAGCATTACTGAAAAATTCTAACGCTTCTGGCTCGCTTGCTTACGCATTGTCTGCCGAAAATTTCGATGGAGTAGTGCTCGATTTCTCAGATTATAAAAGTATCGAACAGCGGATGGAAGTACAAACCTTTTTAATTGATCAATTTGAATTATTCAATGAACGAAATGCTGCAGACGAAGAAACCTTCCGCTATCAGATTTCACTCGCCCCCGGTTATCCAATTGAGTTTTTAAGCGTACTGGCCAAAACCGTAGACCTGATCAGCTTCAAAGTGGATCAGCCTTCCCAACTCGATTATTTTGAAGTATTAAGTAATAATGGATTCAGTGGAATGAGTAAAATCGGGATTGATCTCCAGAAGAAAACTTTTAAAGATCGAGTAGAATTGGAAGCATATATTGACATGGTTAAAAATGTCTATCAAATAAATTATATCACCCTCAATGGCTTAAATGACTTTTTGGATATTGATACGGAGACGATTATTAAGCGGGTTGATTAGTGGATTTTTTGATTGGTGGATATGCGGATTGATAAGCAAGTTAATTGTTGGATCAGTTAATCAGTGGATTAGTGATTGGTTAATTAGTGATTAGTGTTCGTAAGGAAGAATAGATTGACTTGATTGGAATAGTGTTCCGTTAAGTGTGTTTTTTGGCCGCCCGAACCTCGATCCTCTATGGCTTGAAGCCTAGACAGGCATCGAACTCTAAACGTGAGATGCGGCACTAATTTTTCTCTCGAACTTAGCGCAGGAGAGCAGCGCCCGAAGGAAGCGGAATGACTAAGCTGATTCGAGAATAAAAAAAATTAGTAGAGCATCGAACTCTAAACGTGAGATGCGGCACTAATTTTTCTCTCGAACTTAGCGCAGGAGAGCAGCGCCCGAAGGAAGCGGAATGACTAAGCTGATTCGAGAATAAAAAAAATTAGTAGAGCATCGAACTCTAAACGTGAGATGCGGCACTAATTTTTCTCTCGAACTTAGTGCAGGAGAGCAGCGCCCGAAGGAAGCGGAATGACTAAGCTAATTCGAGAATAAAAAAAATTAGTAGAGCATCGAACTCTAAATAATATGAAAAGTTTTACCGGATTCAAGTACCAGCAATCGGTCTTAAAGACTGTGGACGAACCGCCCGTAAAGAAGAAATTCAACTGGGATCGGTTCTCCTTTTTGTGCGTGGTAGCATTGATGTTCGTGTATATTGGATATCGGATTTATAATAAAGTAACGTTTATCAAAGTGCACGGTCAGGTAATTCTGGACAAGATGGCGGTAAACTTTACGGATGATATTCGCCTGGAAGAAATCTGTGTGGTAGAAGGAGATAAGATATCCAGTGGAGATACACTTTTTGTGTACACCTTTGAAGACCAGGCGCACGTAGAAAATCAAATAAAAAGTATTACCCATAATATTAATTCGGGTAGTGATAATACAAAGTGGTATGATCGGGAGATTTTAAATGTCAAGCGACAGATCGCCGTCAAAAAAAGTGAACAAAAAGGAGTAGATGTAAGGCTGGCCGGCAAAAAAACAGAACGAAAAGAACAAGAAAAACAAATTCTTCTGGGTGTAGACATAGCGTATAAATTACCGCCCATTGACTCGGATATTATTCGTTTTGAGACGGATTATGAAGCCTACGGACGAGAAATAAAAATTCTGAAAAATCATCTTTATCTATTGCGTAAGCAGCAGCAAGCAGTTGCCGCGGAAGACGCAGAAAAAGTAAAGACCAAGGTTAATCAAAGTATGGCCTACCAAAATTCTATTTACTATTATGCTTCTCCCGTAAGCGGTGAAATCGGGCAAATCAACAACAGTCCCAATGAAGTATGTTATAAGGCAAAAGATGTTATGGTAATTCATCAGCTTGAAAATTTAAAAATCAAAGCCTATTTTCATCAGAGTTTATATCAGGAAATAAGGTTGGGGGAAGAAGTTGATATCGAATTTCCCGATGGAACTATTGGCCGTGGAGTGATCAATAATTTTTATGTATCGACCTACGAATTACCCGTCGAATTTCAAAAAAGATACGAACCTGTGGAGCGAAGAATCGTGGTGGATGTACTACCACTTGACTTCCACGAAGCAGCGCTATGGATCGGATATTATAAAATGGCTGTAACCGTCGTGAAAAAAAAGACCAATCGGTACGACTTTTGACTTAATTAAATAGCAGTCATACCATATTCAAAAAATTATAATACAAAACCATTCTTTTCCCCCTCTTTTAGACGTCTAGCCTCTGCTATATGCCGCTCTACCGATCCTTTTACTAGCTTTCTTTAAAGTAAAAATATGCTGTCAATTAATAAAATAAATAAGCAAGCCCTAATTGAGTATGAAGATTTTCTTTTCATGTACGTTGAAGAAGAATCCGCTTTTGACAGCGAGAAAATATATTATGTAGATGCCATTATTATTAATTCTTCGGAAACCAGATTATTTGAAAAAGTACTCAGGGTAATTCGTACCCATTATGATGCAGAAATCTATCTCAAGCCCGTCTTTTGTGTGCAGTACGAAGGATTACCATTGCAAGTTATTGAACGCTGTGATGGATTGACCGATGTAACCCAATACCAAAAAATTGCTCGCACTACGTGGGAGATAAAGACCAACGTTCAGAAATTATTTTTACAACAAAAATTCCCGTCCAATGAATTTGGGGTGCTCTATAAAACGATGCAATATTTGTATACCCGTAATCACGACCTGACACCTTTTGTGGATCGACATGCCCGGCTGAGTTATACCTATCCATTTGTAAGTTTGCAATTAGAAGACGAAGCGCAAAATAAGATACTTGATATTTTAAAACAAGGTATCCAGAATGGTTTTCTACGCGAGGAGCAAATGTTGGATAAAATACACGTTTGCGATGCTTGCCATAGCGCACATCACAATATCCGGGAAACCTGTTTGCACTGTAATGGAATCGACCTGAAAGTACAGGATTTGATCCATCATTTTCAATGCGCTTATATCGGGCCGGAAACAGATTTTATGCAGGAATATACCGATGATCTGATTTGTCCAAAATGTCAAAAAATTTTACGGCACATTGGCGTAGACTATGATAAGCCGTCTCACATTTTTAATTGCAATACCTGTAGTGAGCATTTCCAAAATCCGGTTTTTACCTATAACTGTGTAGACTGTGGAAAGGTAAGTGATATCCGGCATTTGCAAGAACACCTGATCAAGCGAATCTCTCTCACTGCCAAAGGAAAACAGTTGGTACTCAGTGGATTACCCAAGAAGAATTACGAGTCGGAAGGGAGTGGTAAAGAGGTTTCAGGGGTCTACGAATTAAATGTTTTTAAAAATATTCTACAACAGGAAAAAGCACGAACCACTTTTAATCCCGGTAGGACTTTCTTTGGAAAAGTAACGGTCGTAGATGCACAACTGAATAGTATTAGCTGGAAGGAGAAAATGATTTTAAGAGATGAATTAGCGGGTGAACTCAAAAGTTATCTTAAAGACTACGATATGGTCACGGCAGTGAGTGCAGGAGAATTTTATTTTTTAAAACTGGAATCCAATCAAGAAAAACTGGATGAAATTTCCGAGTTGATTATTTTCAATCTGGAAGCACTGGTAAAAAGTAATGTAAAAGATAGTCAGGTAGTCGTTTCGGTAGAAACGCAGGCCGTTTTTCATGATCAGACAATCGAATTATAGAAGTTGCTTAAGACTCCCAAATTGCCTGCAAAGGAATAAAATCATCCAACTTATCGCCTTTTTTTTTGTCCGTAGCGCGGCTATGCACTCAAAAAAGAGGCTCAATTTGAATAATTTTCTCTCCTTCTCGGCTGCTTTGGAAATTATTAAAAAACTTCATAGTATAACCTTATATGGATTTTATTATAGAATTTTTTAAATACTGGAATTATACAGGAGCGGGAAAAATGATCCGTATCTTCTGGTATTTTATATTCTTTGAATTTGGTCGGTACGTTGTTTTGGAATTTTGGGTGTTGTTTGTTTATTGGCTGGGGCGCAAAAGAAGGGCCAGGGAATGGGAAGCTGCCAGGCAGGCACTTTACAACGAGATGCCGCTAATCTCGTTAATTGCACCTGGAAAAAATGAAGGAAAAAATATTTTTAAACTGGTAAAGTCGCTTAACGAGCAAACTTACCAAAACGTAGAAGTAATCATCGTGGATGATGGTTCGGATGATGAGACGCCAATCATTGGCCGCAACCTGGAGAAAAACGGGTTGATCGATCTTTTTATTCGTAATGATATGCGGGGAGGTAAAGCGAGCGCTGCTAATTTAGCGTGGCGATATGCCAGAGGAAAATTTCTTTTACATCTGGATGCCGATTGCTCTTTTGACCGGACGGCGGTGGAAAATATTATCATTCCATTTTATCTGGATCCCGAAATTGGTGGAGTAGGAGGAAATGTGAAAGTACGTAATGGAAACGTAAGTCTTTGTGCTCGTTTACAATCTATCGAGTATCTCAAAAGTATTTCTGTCGGTCGAATTGTAACGTCCTATCTGGGAATCTACCGAATTATTTCTGGTGCCTTTGGTGCCTTCCGGATGGACGCGCTGAAGAAGGTCGGCGTTTGGGATATTGGTCCCGGACTAGATGGAGACATCACCGTTAAACTTCGAAAATCAGGATATAAAATTCACTTCGAGCCAACCGCGATTTGTCTGACTGCGGTGCCTACTAAATTCAAAGTACTGTGGAAACAACGCTTACGTTGGAGTAGATCGCTGGTACGTTTTCGACTCAGAAAACACCTTGATGTATTTTTACCACACAAAAACTGGCGGTGGGGAACCTTCCTGGGATTCGTAGAAAATGTATTCTATAACTTTGTACTTGATCTAAAATGGTATATCTATATCATCGACATGATGATTAATTTTTCGTCGTGGATCTGGTTTCTCATCCCGATGAATCTTGCCTTGTATATGATCGCTGGATTTATGCAGCAGTTGTCTATATCATTATGGTCGGAACGGTCTGAAGAAGAGCGAGTATTGTGGTGGTACGTACCGTTAATGGTATTTTATGTCGCCTTCTTTTTACGTTTTTGTCGTACCCTCGCCTACTTCAAAGAGTTTTTCTTTAAAGCATCTTACCGTGATCCCTGGAATCCACAAAAATCTTCCTATCAGGCGCTAAAAAATGGATATTAATATTTTTGATTGTCTTGATTTTTCTTACCTTTAGTCAAGAATGATTTTATAGATTGTGGAATCTATTCCTAAAAGGATTATACAAATATAAATAATAGAACTATGTCCATATTCGTCGCAGAATTTATTGGAACAGCCATCTTGATTCTTTTAGGAAATGGGGTCGTTGCTACTGAATTACTGGAAGCAACAAAAGGCAGAGGTACCGGGTGGGTGCTAATTACGATAGGATGGGCCGTGGCGGTTTTTGTTGCTGTATTTATTGTGGCACCTTTTAGTGGAGCGCATATTAATCCGGCGGTAACCATTGGTCTGACGATAGCGGGTAAAATCGAATTAACGCAAATACCCGTTTATTTGAGTGCTCAGTTTTTAGGAGCTGCCTTTGGTAGTTTTTTGGTTTGGGTACACTATCGACCTCATTTTGCTTTAACCGAAGATCCGGAATTGATCCTGGCGGTGCACAGTACTGGTCCAGCGATAAGAAGTACGGTGGACAACTTGATCTCAGAGATTATCGGAACCTTTGTTTTAGTCTTGGCCGTATTCTACATCAGTGGTGCTACGGTAGGAGATGCGCCTGCTTCGCTAGGTGCGCTCGATGCGTTACCCGTTGCACTGGTCGTACTGGCCATTGGTATGTCGTTGGGGAGTACCACCGGCTACGCCATCAATCCCGCCCGAGATTTGGGCCCGCGAATTATGCACGCTATTTTACCGATCAAAAATAAAGGTGGTAGCGACTGGGAATACGCATGGATTCCGGTAGTAGGACCGGTTATTGGTAGTGCCTTGGCAGCTGGGGTATTTTTATTAATTGGAGGGTGAATTAGAATGTCAATCGAAATGTGAATTAGAATTTGCTCTTTTACTGGATAAGATTCCTGTTTTTAGTGTTCTTTGACTTTAGCAATATTCCAAATATCCAGCATGATGATTCTTATTCTATTTTCCATTCTAATTCTAATTCTTCTCCCCTAAAGTTTCTCCTTCAAAAAGTGTCCAGTATGAGATTTTTTTACTTTTAAAATACCTTCGGGGGTCCCTTGATAAACCAGGTTTCCACCTAATTTGCCACCGTTAGGACCTAAATCTATTAGCCAGTCGGCACTTTTAATCACCTCCATATTGTGTTCGACTACGAGGACCGTGTGTCCTTTTTCGACGAGTGCATTTAGTGCATCTAGCAGTTTTCGAATATCATGGAAATGCAGACCTGTGGTTGGTTCATCAAAAATAAAAAGAATTTTTTCTTTGGTATTTTCTTTATTTAAAAAGGAAGCAAGTTTGACTCGCTGCGCCTCACCGCCCGAGAGCGTACTCGAAGACTGCCCCAGCTTAATATAACCAAGTCCCACGTCGTTAAGCGGTGTAATTTTTTTGATCACTTCCTTATTGTCCGCAAAGAAATCAATGGCTTCTTCAATACTGAGATTCAGTATTTCAAAAATATTTTTACCCTTGTAATTGACCTCCAACACCTCTGATTTAAAACGTTTTCCGTAGCAATCTTCGCATTGCAAACGCACATCTGCCAAAAACTGCATTTCCACTACCTGTTCGCCTTCTCCAGTACAAGTTTCACAGCGTCCGCCTTCTACGTTAAAGGAAAAATGTTTTGGTTTATATCCTCTAATTTTTGACAGTTGCTGGGTAGCCATTAAATTTCTAATCGCATCGTAAGCTTTGACGTAGGTCACCGGATTAGAGCGGGAAGATTTTCCAATTGGATTTTGATTGATCATTTCGATCTTGGTAATCTTGGTTACATCTCCGGTAATTTTATCGTGATTTCCGGGAGCAGTCGTATAAGGTTCTCCCAATATTTTTTTAAGACCCGGGAATAAAATACTTTTTACCAACGTCGTTTTACCACTACCAGATACACCACTGACCACGGTGAGTGTATTCAGTGGAAAGGTAACATCAATATCTTTGAGGTTGTGTTGGCGCGCTCCTTTTATTTCAATTTTACCATTGCCCTTTCTTCTTTTTTCGGGAACGGGAATCTGCATCCGATCGCTCATATAAGCGGCCGTCAGGCTATCGGGTTCTTCCGTGTGAATACGTTCGTAATCTCCCGCAAATACAACTTCCCCACCGTGAATACCCGCCTTGGGGCCCATATCAATCAGGTAGTCTGCGTTTTTTATAATGTCCTCTTCGTGTTCTACTACAATCACGGTGTTACCCAAATCTCTCAGTCTTTTCAAGACGGTAACGAGCCGATCCGTATCGCGGGGATGTAGTCCTACGCTGGGTTCGTCCAGAATATACATACTGCTTGTCAGGTTGCTTCCTAGAGTTCTGGTGAGATTGATCCGTTGTGTTTCGCCTCCACTAAGCGTTGCGGAAACACGGTTGAGTGTCAGGTAATTCAATCCCACATTTTGCATGAATTCCAGTCGGTTATTTACTTCTAGTAAAAGTCGTTTGGCAATGGTACTGTCGTGCTCATTTAATTTTAATTCTTTAAAGAAAACGAGTAATTCATCGATCGGTAATTCTACTAAATCTGTGATGGGCGTGCCCTCAATTTTTATGTACGTACTTTCCGGACGGAGGCGGGTACCTTCACAATCTGTACAACTGGTCCGACCCCGGTAGCGGGCCAACATTACCCGATTTTGAATCTTGTACATTTTTTCCTGTAACGATGAAAAATAATCATGGATTCCGTTGAAATGATTATTACCTTTCCATAATAATTTTTTTTGTGTTTTGGTTAATTCCGCATAAGCGGTATGAACCGGAAAATCAAAATGGTGTGCATTCTTTAATAATTCGTTGAGCCACATTCCTCCTTTTTCACCCCGCCAGCAAGCGACGGCACCATCGTAAACGGACAAAGATCCATTGGGAATTACTTTGTTTTCGTCGATTCCCATCACTCTTCCAAAACCCTCACAGGTTCGGCAGGCTCCGAATGAATTATTAAAATTAAATAACTGTGGGGTAGGATCCAGAAAAGTCATCCCGTCTAGTTCAAAGCGATTGTTAAAGGCCGTTATTTCTTTGCCCATAATATCGACGATCGCATCTCCTTCACTTTCGTAAAAAGCGGTCAAGACGGAGTCGGCAATTCGTTTATTATTTTCTTCCTCTTTAGTATCGACTACGAACCGATCAATCAGTACCAGAATATTTTTGGATTGGATATCTTCCACCGTCTTTTTTAGGTTCAGCTTTTTTTCTTCCAGGACCTCCTGAATTTGGTGCAGGGTGTCGTCAAAGAAAATTCGGGTATACCCTTTTTGCATCAGGAGTTCCAATTCTTTTTTCAGGGTACGTTCCAGGTATTTTTTTTGAATTGGAATAAAGAGTTGGACTTTCGTTCCTTTTTTAAAGGAATTGATATAATCTACGACATCGGCTACTTCGTGTCTTTTTACCAGATTTCCGGAAATGGGAGAATAGGTTTTTCCGATTCGGGCGTAAAGAAGTCTTAGGTAGTCATAAATTTCGGTAAGTGATCCAACGGTTGAGCGAGCGTTGCGGGTGCTTACTTTTTGTTCAATTGCAATCGCGGGACAAATACCTTTAATATACTCCACCTCCGGTTTTTTCATCCGCATCAAAAACTGTCGGGCGTAGGAAGAAAGACTTTCGACGTAGCGTCGCTGACCCTCCGCATAGAGGGTATCCATGGTAATGGAGGATTTTCCAGAGCCGGAGACACCCGTTACTACGACTAGTTTATTACGAGGAATAGTCAGGGAGACATTTTTGAGATTATTCCCGCTAGCTCCCTTGATTTCAATGAACTGACTTATTTTTTGTCTTCGGGGTTTGGAGAGAATTCCGGAAGTAGATTTTTTCTTTGTGGGAGATTTTTTAACAGGCATAGTATATTTTTATTTCTTTAACCCTGTAACTTTTAAGTATTTTATCAGTCTAAGTAGGGGAATGGCAGAATAA
>Ga0209187_1002991_pt1 | contig 14922 bp, 18 predicted proteins | sample BantaG_FD_187430 | JGI IMG/M metagenome (GOLD analysis project Ga0209187, IMG submission 187430) | Marine algal microbial communities from Bantry Bay, Ireland - BantryBay_4 metaG (SPAdes) (version 2) | ecosystem: Host-associated > Algae > Red algae > Unclassified | place: Bantry Bay, Ireland... | reverse complement strand
GGTCGGCACGTCAGCGACCAGTAAACCCCGCGTAGGTCATTTGCATACCCCTCACGAGAGCGCCCCTTGCACCCCGAACCGAGTCCCGATCCCACCTTGCGATCCGCCTCCTGAGAGATCCGCACGGGCCAGCCGGCCCGATCCGCCCCCTCAGGACACGACCACGATGCCCGATTAATTTGGCCCGACGGCACGGCCACGGGGAGGGCCATGATCCCGCCGCGCGACAGTGATGGTCACCACCACGGCCACGTGGCTCCGACCGGGACACGTGTGGTAAACGAAAATCGGCCACGATTCGGAACTTGAAAACCCACGTGTCCCACATGGAAATCGACTGAGGCGAGGAAGTCGACGACCGACCCGGCTTCTTCGACTCGTAGGTCCACACGCCGCATGTACTGGTGCACCTTACGTAGGTCGAACCGACTGGCCAACTCGAGGGTGTCCTCCTCGGGGTGGTAGCCCCACCAGCGGGTCCACAGGCGTAGCGTACCATCATCAGCGACTTCGTGGCCCACGAAGGCCTCCCAGACGAACTCCTTGCCCGTGGGTTGATGCCCCTCGGAGACCACAATGTCATGGGGTACCCCGAGGTTCTGCAGGAGCGTCTGCGGATCCCCCGGCGGGCCCGGCGCCGCCGTCACGTGGTCACTGCTCACCGTCTCAGGGTACCCGTCGATGTCCAACGAGAACGTGCCCTCTCCGCGGGACAACACCTTGTACGGCCCGGCCGCGCGGGTCCCGAGCTTGTACTTGTTTCGCGTCTGCCCATCGACGAACACCCAGTCCCCCGCGTGTACGTCCTTGTTGACCGGTCGTACGCGGGCGTCGTAGTTCCTCTTGTACCGCCGCTGTGCCAGCGTGAGGGACTTTCGCTCCTTGTGGATGAGGTTCCGCAGCCGCGCTGGGATGCCCTCGCGGACGGCTCGTGGGCTGCCGTCCGTCTCCTCGGGTGCCGGAGGGCCGACCAGGCGTTCCACGGAGAGACTCCGTACACGATCGGGGGTGACGAACTCGAGGGGCGCCACCCCGGTGCTCTGCTGCGGTCGACTGTTGAAGGCCAACGTCAGCATCGACAAAAGCTCGTCCCATCGGTCTTGGTGGTCCTCGACGTACTTCTGCAGCTGGCCCACGATGGTCCGACTGTACCGTTCCACTTGGCCGTTCGTCTGCGGGTGGTCCGTCGTGGAGTACCGGTTGGAGATCCTGAGGAGTGAGCAAACCCCTTGAAAGAACGTGGAGCGGAACTGGGGGCCATTGTCCGATAGCACCGTTGCCGGGGGTCCGTACGCCGCCACCCAGCTGTCCAAGAAGGCTGCCGCGATGGTCTCCGCGTCGATCCTTTGGAGGGGGATGGCCCGCGTCATCTTGGAGAAGCGATCCACGATGACTAACAAGTGTTCGTTCCCCGCCGCCGTCCGGGGGAGGGGACCGAGCATGTCCATGCACAGATCCGTCAGCAGTTCTGTCGGGGGGAAGGTCTTGAGGTAGTTTGTCTTGCGTCGATTGCCGACGAGGTTCCTCGCGCACTGCGTGCAGTTGGCCACGAAGGCGTAGACGTCCACCACCATTGATTCCCAATAAAACCACCGTCGCATCGACGTGTGCATCTTGTTCGCCCCCGGGTGCCCGGCTTGCGGAGGGTAGTGCTCCGGCATCATCACCCCGTAGCGCATGTGGGTCGGAGCGTAGACTTTCGCGGCCCCGTCTTACGGCGCTGTGCGCACCAACAGGCCATTCGGGTCCTCGTGGAACCGCGACTTGTCGTTGCCGTCCATCGCCGCGCGGACCTCCTTGCACCGTCCGTCCTCCGCCTTCCCCTCGAGGAGCTCGGCGAGCGTCAGGTGGCCAAGGAGTCCCCCCTTGGTCTCTGGTGGTAACTGCCACGCGGCCGACGAGTTGCGCAAAGCCAGACAGGGTACCGTGTCGGGTATCGCCCCCTCGTCTCCCGCGGGTGTTGAGATGCGTGACATCGTATCCGCCGCGTGTTGTGTCGCCCAGGGCCGCGTCTGTACCACGTAGTCGAACTTTGCCAACCGCAACCGCCACCGCGCCAGCCTCTCGTGGGCCCCTTCCATGTGCAGCATCCACTTGAGCGCCGCGTGGTCCGTGCGTACCGTAAAGCGGGTCCCTTCGACGTAGGGGCGGAGAAGGAGGGACGCCCACACCACCGCGAGGCACTCCCGCTCCGTCGTGCTGTACTCTCGCTCCGCCGCGCTGAGGGAGCGGCTCCAATAGCCCACGGGTCGCGTGGATTGGTCGGGTTCTTCTTGTAGAAGGACCGCGCCGACCTGCCCCACGCTTGCGTCCGTGTCCAACGTGTAGGTCCCTTGTCGCCGCGGCAGGGCGAGGATGGGGGCCTCCGTGAGTCGCCTCTTGAGTTCTTCGAATGCCCCCAGGGCCTCGTCGGACAGCGTCCCCCACCGGTCGGGCCTCTTGGAACTCGTTGTTGCGGCCGACGGCCGCGCCACTTGGGCGAAGTCCTTGACGCACCTCCGATACACGTTACACATCCCGAGGAAGCTACGTAGGTCCTTCTTGCACCGCAAGGGGGACGCTTCCTTGAGTCCGCGAATGTTCCTGTCTTGAACCTTCAGCTCCCCCCGGCTCACGATATGGCCCAAATACTCCACCTCTTCTTGGAACAAGTGGCACTTCTTGGCCTTCAGGGAGACACCCGCGCCGCGCAGCGCCGTGATGATCTCCCGGAGGTGTTCCAAGTATTCCCCCGCCGACTGCGAAAAGACGATGATGTCGTCGAGGTACACGAGGCAGCTCTTCCACTTGAGTCCTGCGAAGATCATGTCGATGGCCCGTTGGAAGGTCGCCGGGGCATTGGACAGACCGAAGGGAAGGCGGATGTAGCGATAGGCCCCCTCGTGGCAAACGAAGGTCGTCTTGTCCCGGACCTCGTCCGCCACGGGGATCTGCCAATACCCCGAGTTGCAGTCGAGCGTCGAAAACACCTTGGCGTACCCGAGAAAGTCAATACAATCGTCCATACGTGGCGACGGGTACACATCCCGCACCGTTACCTCGTTAAGTCGGCTGTAATCCACGCAGAACCGCATCTTCCCGTCGGGTTTCGGGACGAAAACCACCGGGAAGGCCCACTCGGCACTTGAGGGCTCGATTACCCCGAGGTCCCGTTGGCGTTGCACCTCCTTGGCGATGATGTCCCTCGAAGGGTGACTCGCCCGATAGGTATGGGCCCGCCGTGGCCGTGCCCCAGGGGTCACCTCGATCTGGTGCGGGGTGACGTCGCCCTTGCCGAGTTGCCCCGCCCATAACGCCTTGTATTCCTCGAGGAGGTCGTGCACGACACCGCGGAGCGTACGGGGGACGCCCCCCCAGTGGACCTCCGGCTTCGGAAACGACTTGTCCGGCGGGTGGGGGGGAGGTTGTCCCTCGTCGATCCCCTCTTCGGCTTGCCGCCCCGTCTTGACCTCCTCGTCGGGCTTGTCACGGGGATCCGCCCCCATCGTCAGGACCGCCCCCGGTTCCTCCTCCTCCTCGACGACGTGTGGCGGTCCATTGTAGGCCGTCGCGGTTCCGATGACGTACCACTTAGTGAGGTGCACCGGCACGTCCCCAATGTTCTTCAGATACAGGGAGCGCGGGGTGTTGGGGGCGAACTCGTATCGACCGCGACGGCAGGGGCAGCGGGCCGGGACAGGCCACGTCGTGGTTACCCCCTGGGAGGCAAACGTGACGCGGCGGGGGGCAACCGGGGAGTCGGGGCGGACAGGGGGGATGGAGGGGGATGGCGATGCCACCCCTCCTAGGCGTTTCCCGCCCCGCGGCGCCCCTTGGCCGGGGCTTCCACGGGCGGGGCGTCCCCCCCTTCCTTCCTCGTTGACTCCGCGCTGCCCAACAGGTCGTCCCATACCAGGGCCACGACGGAGGTGCGATCAGCGACGGCGCCCGCCCCCGCGTTCCTCTGTTGAAGGAAGGTGCTCCGCGCGGCTTTCACGAGGTCCCGCTGTTTGTCCGTCCGAATCTTGCAATCAGAGAACCGGTATCCGCGCGTTCAACACATATAGCACAGCGGGGGACCCGTCGGGGCCTCCCGCCGAGCGTAGGGCGCTCCTCCGGCCGTGCGGAACCCCGAAGTACCAAACGGAATCACCGCGACTGTGTCGTACGTCGCCGTGTCGTCCCCCTCCCACGAGGAGTGGAGCCGGTTGACCGAGAGGCCTCGGGGCCCCGTCGACGTCTGTCCCTTACGCAATGATCTCCCGGGTGACCCCCGGCTGGCCAACGCAATGATGTTCTTGGCGGCCCGATACCTCCCCGCCACGTAGGTCGACAACTGCTGGTAGCTTTGTTGCGCCGAGTTGTAGACGAAGGTATCCGTCCGTAGATACTCAGGTAGGCCTTAGATCAGCTGCTGTTTCATTGTCCCCTCGGAGTGGATGTTGCAGCAAAGCTCCGCGAGGCTCCGTAGACGTGCCGCGAAGGCGTCCACCCCCTCGTTGTCCACGAGCGCCGCCCGGCTAAACTTGTCCTGCGCCAGCCCCAAAGCGTGCAGCTCCGCGTAGGTCGACAACAGCCAATTGACCGCCGCGGGAAAGGATCCAAGCGAGCCCCTTCCGCCCGCGATATCCGACCCTGGTAGGTTCCGAGTAAACCGCGTCTCAGCGTCGCCCGCGAGGAAGTTGGGGATTAGGTAAAAACCGATGCCCTTGGACACGTCCTTTCCATCGCAGGCCTTGACGAACTTCCGCAGCCACGAGAAGACCTTGAAGGGTTCCTGCCCGTTGAACATCTGGGTACCCCTGAAGGAGAACTTCATGTTCTTGGCCTTCCGTCCCATCTTGCGGGCCTGCAACGCCCCGTAGGTGGTGTGACGGTTCCGTAGGCGGTACGATCGGTAGTCCAGGACGCCCGCGAAGCGATCGTCCGGGCACTCGAGGACCGCCAACTTGCCGGACTCCACCTTGCGCCCCACGTGGTCGTCGTCGTTGTCGGTTGTCGCCGGCGATGGCGAGGAAGATGAAGACGACGATGAGGACGAGGGACTACGGTGACGCCGTGACTTTTCTTTGCTGCGGCTCTTCCGCGTGTCCGCGGGAGAATCTCGGCGGGGGGCATCTTGAGCAGAGCCCGCGGGGCTCGCCGCGATGACCCGAGAAACGTCGGCCAATAACGATTCGCGGAACGTCGACAGCGCCGTATCCAGATCTGCCATCGCCAGAGGTGTCTCCGGACCACGATCGTGATCCACCAATCCCGTCCGTTCAGCGTGACGTCGAGGGAGAAAGGCATCGGCCCCCGGCGGGACCCGCCGTACCGCTTCGCCCACGAGGTCCGCCAATGGCCGAGGCGGAGTGAAGGGAACCCCTGATCCAGCCACGGATCCCCCCGTTGCAGCGACCGCTGGGGTCACCGCAAATTTACCCGCCGGCATACCGCTAGCGATCGCGTCCGACTTGGGGATGTCGGGCGGCGACGCCATCGTGGTGGCCGGGCGGAAATCGACGACAGACCGACGCGGAGATCCACGTCGCCTTACCGTGAGTTGTGTGACCGGAACTTTCCTTGCCCGCGTCGAAGGCCTCGAGGCAACACTCACGCCTCGCCCTGTTATCCCGTCCGTTACCCTCATACCCTCCGAAAACCCCCCTCATATACCCGCCAAGGACCCTCAGAAAACCCTCCCCTCAGTGCCCATGGGGCCAGTCTCAGCGGAGGACGGACGAAGCTTCGAATACCTCCTTGAGTAGAGGCGGGGAAAGGGTGCTACGTGACACCCCGGGGTCAGGGGCGCGGTGTAATGTTAGTGATTAGTCCAAGTCGGGTTGACACAAAATTAGGCCCTTAACTGGGGACCCGCCCGGGGAGTTACTATTCCCAGGGAAGTCTCTAGATCGCGGTTTTGGTTTGTGAGCCACGGGGTGATCACAAGCGGGGCGCCAACGGAAAGAGTTGAAATATATGGCAGTGGGACATATTTCTCGGGGATCTGGTTCCCCAAATGGGGGGGTCATGTGCCCGCCGTCACACTTGCGGCCACTCGCGTTCCGCGGCAGGCGGCAATGAAGAATCGCGTGGCCATGGCAGTGGTCTCGCCGATGCTTGTTGCAGAACGAGGCCCATTAGCCGGCCGGCGGCCGACGCGGCGGTCGTGCTCTTCGTCGTCGTAGGATGGCGGCGTCGTAGAGCGGGTACTCTGTCGCAGAAGCGGCCGGCAAGCGGCCGCAAGAACTTGGCGCGACGATGTTGACGGAGCGCGAATGGGCTTGCGGGAGACGGTCTTGTCCTTGGCCGCGGCCGTCGTTTCAGGAACTGCCGCGCGCCCCTTCCGTGCTACGGCCGCGTCGTGGGCATCTTGCGAGGTACAGGTCTACTCCTTCTCGTTCTCTGCGGCCGCCACGTGCAAAGCCTTGCGTGTGGTGTCCAACGCGTCCTCATCAGCCTTATTCTCGCTTCTGTGCACTTGCTCTTCCCCGATCGTGTTGTCCTCGTCCTCGTCGGACCGAGCGCCCCCGGTCCTTGAGACGGCCGAGCCGCTCCGTTGGCGCAGCACACTGGTATCTCTGCGTTCGGCGGCAATCGCGGCCTCCCGAAAGTCAGCGGCATATGGAGACTGGGAGGCCCCTGCGTACGTACAACACAGGATTCTGCTCCGTTTTTGTGCCGACGCAGCAAGTACCTGACGTGCGGTCATGTTGGTGGCCGACTCCAGCTGCAACGCCATCAGCTCTCTGTGCTGCTGCATCTTTGCTCTACAAGCCGCCTTGGCCGCCTTGCTCCCTGTAGAACGCTCCTGGAGGCGGCCGCTGTTGTGGGCCCTGCTCTCTGTCTGGGTGCTAGATCGTGGTTTGCGTACGTCTGCATCCGCCGTCGTCATGCCTTGCAAGTCCAGTCGGCCGTGGTGCTGCCACAGTCGGAGGGGCTGCCATCATGCCCGCAGCAGTTCTGAACTTTTACAGGACTCGTAGCACTTGGACGCTGTCCATGTTCTTGTACTTGAGCGGCGACATCGCCCTCGGCCGTGTCGCCGCCGCATGCAGGTCTCCTCCCCGATGGCCGTTGAAGTAGGCAGTAACTGAATTCTCCATTTGCTCCTCCGTCAAGATTCCCGTCATCTCGCGCCGTGTGCCGGCCAGGTAGCTGTCCTTGATGTTTAGGACAACGGAGAAGACTTTGTAGCGCAACACCCGCATTATACCATTGGTCGACCGCTGCTTTCGTGTGTCGATGTTACGGAGGCCCAATTTGTCCAGCAGGTCAAGAAACGTGTCGGCCACGGCGGCCTTGTACTGCGGCGCGCACTGGTCCGTGCCCTTGACGGAGACGAGCGTCACACCGCGGTACGCCTGAGAAAGGTGTACAAACTCAAGCGGTAACCTCTCTAGACCGCGGCCCTTGCGTCCCTGCCTGGCGTCCGTGTTCATTTCTTGGTCGACGGTCTCCTCTTCCGCTGCGTCCGCGTCCGCCCCACCAAACTCCTCCTCGTCCTGTGTAACGCGTTGCCAGTGGCCCAAAGATCTTCCCTTGATGTCTTCCTCGCACTTCGGCCATCCTGCGGGCGCGGCCGCTGCCGCACGTCCTCCACGATCTTGCGCTTGGGAACAGTCACGGGGCTTAGGTCGTTGTCAGACATGATAGCGTAGACGACGTCCTTGGCCCGACCATACGGCCTTATCGGAGAAAGTGCCGAGCATAAGACGGCGCCCAACGAGAAAGCGTTGTGCTGCTGCTGTACGACCACCACCAGTGCGGCCTCGGTGGCCTGCTGTTCTCGTCCACAGACAATGTCTCGCAGAGACCTTTTGCGTCGGGCGGCTGCCCCTTGGCGACCGAATTCGGGGGCTTGTTGCGGCGTTCCGCGGCCCGGTGGGCATTGTGGTCGTACCAAGTCTCCGTGAAGGTGGTGCCCCAGAACAAGTTCCTGGTCAGAGGCTCTTCGGCCGCCCACGGGTACGCGCACCACGATGGGCAGTCGACAGGCTGGACTATCAAGAGCCCCTTGACGAGCCGGCAGATGGGACAGATTCGTCGCTCGTAGCGCTGCTGCCTCGTCTTGCTCCAGTAGTGCACCTCAAAGTTGAAGCGCCAAGCAAATCCACGCCCGGGACATGGCCGCGTGGCCCAAGGGCACAACCAGGAAAATGGACAGATACAGTAGAACGGGGACACGTCTTGAGCCCGGTGGCAGTACTCGCAGCACGGTTTCCACTCCCGGTTGTACTCCTCCTCACTGAAAAAGCGTGCTGCTGGGCCAAAATCCGGCCGACTAAACCGTGGGTGCTGCCAGTCAGCATGTGCGGGGCGCGACGAGGGCCCGGGGCCGTCCGTCATCGTTGCGGGGCGGGACTGGTGGCGAGAACAAGGGGGCTCAAATAGGACTCCCAGAAGGCCACTGCAGTCCCGCGTACGCAGAGACACCCAAGAAGCGCTCAGAGTGACCCACAGGCACACACACAGGAGCCACGCACGGCGGGGGACGAGACGTTTTTCGTGGGGCCTGCCTTGAAAGAACGAAAAACGTAAAATGGGAGATCTATCAACGCCACCCCCGTACAGCTCGCACAAGCGGCAAGGCCCTGTGGGGGGTGCCAGCGTGAGAGATCGTAATGAGCTGCACTGTGAGAGGCCGTGAGAGCAGGGGACGCATGCGAGGTGCCAATAGACGGCGACAGGGTGGAGCCGTCGAACTGCCAGCAAGGGTACACTTGCGGAAATGCATGCACTCAGGCCTCGAACAGCTACCCAAGGGTTCGGGCTGTCGCACAAGGCAGCGCACGAATGGAGGCAGGGAGAATATACTACCGCGTGGAGCGGCTAGGCGCCACCTCGGTCGCACCTGCACCTCGGCTAGTTTGCTCTGGGCCAGCGGCCGCCGCGGTCATGCGCGCCGGGCGTGTCTCGCCGTGTTCCAGCCAAAGCGCCTGAACAGGTACGTGTGCTGGGGGGCATCACGTGGCCTGACAGCCTACAAGCGCGTGGAGCCGCGACGCGAGAAACGTCAGCCGAGAGGTCCCCAGCTGTGCGCACGAGGCGGCCATGCGACGCATCTCTTGTGCTCGACCGGAGCGCCTTCCTGAACCACCGGAGAATTTGGTTTGTTTGAACTTTGAAACGCAGGGTGGGCCACTTAGCTTCGCCCTTGTGCGCACCAGTAAACGTCATGCGCACATGAAAATCAAGACCCAGACAACGTAGATCGAGGCTATTTGGGTGCCACAATCGACACAGGTTGCAACATCAAATTGCACCTGTCCAGCATGCATGCGTCACGCATCCGTCACCTGTGTGTGTCTTGTGAGGCTCGCAAGGGGCCCACGGGGCCAGGCCCCCAAAAATGTTGGCAACCCAAAGGAGGCGTGGACGCGAAAAACAATGGCCCGCCTGGCCCGTGCAGTGGTTCTTGACGGGGTCCGTGGCAGAATGGCCAGAAAGCACCACGTGAGCCCGTCGTGGCACCGCTCACGACCCTGTGAACACGTGAGACCGAATTCCCCCCAGGCGGCGGCAGCGCGCCACCAAACTTCAGCTCGGGTGCAGGGTAAGATCGTGTTTTTCTTGGAAGTCAGGCATCAACTGTCACCCGCCGCAGGGGATGCTCAGCCACGTACAGCCTGGAAGCTCCAAAGGAACCTTCGATCTTCAGTCTTGCGGGAAGATGTAATGCCGCGGGTGTGGCGGCGGCCGTTCATGGCGTCGAACTGCCAATGAAGAGGCTCCATGCAGGCCAGTTCTAGCGGCCTATGGGCCGGCCGAAGAAGGGGAGGCCGCTTCTACGCAATACTGACTGCAGGCGGCGCGGCGCAAGACCGCATGGCTGCGTCACGTGTAATCGCGCCTCCCCATGGAGAACAGTTGTCTTCGTCCTTGTCGACTACGCTCCACATCTGCGCCTTTGCGGCGGTCCATGTACTGTGCAACCCCTTCATGAAGCAAAGTGCGTAGCTCCTGTGAACACGCTTCCAGCGTGGTTGTGTGGGTGTGTTTGGTTCACCGCCTTGACATAAGACATGTGGTATGAAATTTGGTCCAGTGATGATGCGACCACACGACGGCACAGCACCCTCCTCTGCTTTCTTGCAAGGTCAGCGAAGGGCCGTAAAAGGCTTGTCAATCCTGATCATTCTGAATGAGCTCATGGGAACCAGGGGTTGTCAGAATACGAATCTTAGGGCGAAAAAGGATACGGATACATGCCGATGCTTCGTATCTGATGACAGATAAGTCCCTTGCCTGACATTTGGATACGGATATCTGCTTCCAAATCCGGATTATTGCTTGCAATACATCCGTATCCTGATACGATTATCATGTCCTATTGAAATCTCTCAAGTCCTACAGACAGAACAATAAGAGCCAGACAAGGACGCTATCTAGACACTATTTGAGTGCTAAATGGACCTGAAGTACGACTGTGTGTACCCCAACGGGCGCGGTCCAGGCCGTTCCCCGCCGTTTTTGTAAACGGACGCCACATGTACCATTCTAAGTCTCGTGTCACTCTCCGCTGAGAACGCAAACGGGCCGGGTCGCGTCATTGAACGGTCCCTTTCCGGTCGGGCAGGATCGCCGCTTGTCGTTGCAACATGCTCGTACATGAATACCCCGATTGTCAGAACGTGCACAGAGAGATCGACTGCGCGTTACTGGAATTCTGTGACCGCGAAATGCTTCATAAGTTTATTATATTGCTGATCCCCGATTTTTGTCCTGGGGGACAGAGACAGAGACTGTCTGTGAATAACAGCACTCTATTGGTCCAAAACGACAGTAAGAAGTCATCTAAGCCAAAAGAAAGCCCTCATTCGGTGCCAGGACCTTGCATCCAGCAGAACTCACTCTTTGTTGCCGCTTGATCTGAATTTCTCGGCACAAAGCAAGCTGCCCACGCGAGATTTTGAGATTTTCTACTGTCTCCATGCCAGAAGTGCAGCAAAAAAGAGGAGCTGATGTTGATTTCATGGCTGTATGGGCACATGTAAGCAAACAGGAGCACCAGGTCAGTCCCAGGGGCGCATCTGATTGGCGGAGAGAGTCGGTCCGCAAGTCTGTCTCTGTCCACCAGGACGAAATTTGGGGATCAGCCATATCCCTGTATCCTGACTCTCCTAGCCGGGATACGGATCAGTTGTAATCTCGCAACTTTTGTCGGACAGGATAGATATATTCTTTCCTTTCTTTCTCATAATGTTTTTAGGATATGCGTCCTCGGTGCGTATCCGAAGTGGATACGGATATAGTGTATGGCTATATTCTTCTGGGATATATCCATGACAACCCCTGATGGGAACCCGGCGTGTGTCAGCAAGATATGCGTCAAAAGGGTGTTTGATTCAAAACACACGTCTCATTCATTGGCTGTCTGCAAAGGACATTCGCTCTTCACTGAATCTCTTTACATTGGTTCTTGGTTGGACGGCATCCTCTTCGAGCTCCATCTGGGCTTCCACGGTTGTAGCTTGCACGCCAAGAATTAAAATGGATGTTGACAGTGAAACAAAGAGAGCTCTCCTACAAAACAATCTTCAATTACGGCGCGCACGGGAGGGCCCGCCAGCTTCCTCCACCTCCGCCTACGCGGGACGCGCCGCTGCTGAGCACTGCCGGCGCGCACCGCAGCCTCCGCCGCCGCGCCCGTCACGAGAGGGACCCCCATCCCCTCTCGCCGAAGCTGCCCCAGCCCGCCGCGCAGCTGCTGGTCAGTGCCGCCACGCGGGGCAGCTGCCGCTCATAGCGCCAGACCGGGCGGGACTGCGACCCCCCACGCCACCGTACCCGCCTTCGCACACCGCCCCGCCGCTGGTCATCGCCGCCGCACGGGGCAGCCTCCGCTGCGGGCGCAGGAACGGGCGGGCCTGCCACCCCCCGCCGACGCCGCCGCGGTCGCCCTGCAGCCCACGGTCGCACCTGCAGCCAGGGCTGCGCCCCCGTAGAGGCTGCACACAGAATCGTCGGGCACTCGGTCGACCACGTAGTTAAAATATGACGACAATTAATATTCAAAGCGCCCATCAAAGCGCCCAGGAAACCGTGGGCTCTGGGCGCTCGATCGCCCTCTGAGCGCCCATTGAGCGCCTAAAATGCACCCAAAAAGAGCACCCTAGGCGCACTCAACAATCCTACTCTCAAGTACGTTTCTTTCTTCAGCATGTTTGCGACATCAGTTCATATCGCGTCAAGCAGCCAATGACAGGGTGACAACGGCCCACGTCGTGGCGCTCTGAAATCGATAGTAAGGGGAAAGAAACAGACATTGATGAACTTGCCGTTAGCTCTGTGGGTGATGAGGGGGGATGCAAGGACTTCAGGTGTTTCAAACCATCTTTTGTCTACGGCCACGTGGCCACCCGCTTGTTCACTTGAAAGACAGGTGCAGTCCTCGGTTCATCCGCTCCGCTACAGTGTTGGCTTCGAGCTCTGTACGACTCCCTGCACCACTGCGTCCCCCGGCTTCATACAGCCACACTCCCCTTTCTGTGGTAGGTTGAATTAGCACCGCGCACAACGCACAAATAAAAAAAGGCGCAAAGCGCAACGAGCAGCCTCGGCCAAATGCTGTTGAGAGGATTGTCAACAACTCAGGCTATCTCTATCGGCTATTCCATTCTAGAACCAAGTCCGCGTCCTTAGACAGCCACATGTACGTCAGCGGTTGGCTGTTTTGCTGTCATGAGCCTAAGTGTATATTACGGCCCTTCTAGGCGTGGACGTCATCAAGCGCTGCACATTTTGACCTGTTTCTTTGTCCGTCTGCCGACGAGCGTTCTCTGCGCCTTCGTTCTGGTTGATACGGCTGCTCACCACAGTTGTCAACTGCCGCTGCAGTGAATCAAGTCCTGGCGGAAAAATTCGTCTTGATCGGGCCAAGAAAAGACGTGGTGTAAGGAATCCTGCAGGTTATCGTGCGTGTCCCAAAAATGAGACATGCACGTTTTCTGAAGGACTGACACATCACTGCTCGGGGGCAGGCGGCGTGGAGTACGAGAAAAATTCTCGACTGGCCTCCATGGAAACAGCCTCTCCCGACGCGTGCTTGGCTGACAACTCCGTAATACCCGCCTGTGGGCCCTGTTCTGTGGACCTCTCAGATAGCCCCGATCTTGGAGCCAGTCTTTTTCAGGTTCTTGGGGTTAAAGGTTTGCAACGCCAAACCTCATGTGCTAACTGGAGCTTCGATGAGGGGTGTCCAAAATTGTGTTTTCCTCACAAGGGGCTAAATGGGGGTCTTTTTCACGTTTTTATTGGTAAGGTGGTGGTCTTTTCTTCGTGCACTGATTGTCAGCATATGCCTCCTCTAGTATCTGTGCTTTTGATTGGGCCGCGTGATCGTCACCTGTCGAAGTTGCAATGAATGACACTTTCCCGCATGACCGTCAGAATGTGCCGCCTCTGCTAACACTGTCAGGGGCTGTTCTGGAAGCACAGTGGGACCGAGTGGGTCACATTACATTATCAGACCGTTGCAGAAGACCAGTGGGCCGAGAAAAAATGAAAAAACCGCTATGTCTCATTTTTGGGACACGCATCATAGCATTGCTAACCCTAAGAATAATAATGTGTTGTGTCTCTTCACGTTAAAATAACTTATTTTTAAAGAAGTTTATGTTTCTCTTACTAAAAGGATTTCATTAAATGTGTCATATACGGCAGGACGCTTCCGCGGGGAAGTCCGCCATACTTGGCATGATGATCGAAGATAAAGTCAAAGTCATCGGAAAGATTAAATATCTTAGTCTTATTGTATTCTAGATAGACATGAAAGTGAGTTTTGCCATCTTGATGCTTCTCTCTGGCAAAACATCCATTCTTAAAATGAATAAGTTCCCTGGCCTTTAGGACAGGGTGCTCTCAAAGTGTAGTGATGCACACAGAGACTTAGATCACGGGACTTGCTCTTCGTTTCAAAGGTGGCAGTCTGCGTTCGTGTCATCAGGGATCTGAGGCCCAGTCTTGACGACGGGCTCTCAGCGTGCACGCACGCGAGTAAACCAGTGAGAGCGCTGCGTTCTACTCACGGCTGCTTCATTTCTATAAATCTGCCTCGAACGGCAGTTCCGCTCACGAAGGACTTACGCTCAAAACAGGCTCCTTTTGGGACGATTGCGGTCGGGACGTGAGCGTGTGCGAGATTTTCTAGAATATCTCGCACACTAACACGCGTGGCGAGGCCATCAGATGATCCCAGGTCCGTTTTTGGACCCGGGTCGACTGTCAGAAAGTATTGCTGATCCCCGAATTTTGTCCTGGGGGACAGAGACAGAGACTGACTCTGAATAAGAGCGCTCTATTGGTTTAAAACGACAGTAAGAAGGCATCGAAGCCAATAGAAAGGTCACATTTGGTGCCAGGACCTTGCATGGAGCAGAACTCACTGTTTGTTGCCGCTTGATCCGCTTTTCTTGGCACGCAGCAAGCTGCCCACGCAAGATCTTGAGATTTTCTACTGTCTCCTCGCCAGAAGTGCAGAAAACAAGAGGAGCTGATGTTGATTTCCAGGCTGTATGGGTACATGTATGCAATCAGAAGCACCAAGTCACTCCCAGGGGCGTATCTGATTGGTGGAGAGAGTCGGTCCCCAAGTCTGTCTTTGTCCACCAGGACAAAATTCGGGGATCAGCAATAATGCTCACACGTGACCGACCACGATACGAGACACCACACAACGGGGGCAGAGATGGACGATTGTCACTGATTGGGCGCTTGCGGCCACGGCTCTCGCCTGTTTCACAGCAACCGAGATCGCGTGGCTGGCGTCCATCGATCTCTTTTTCTCCCGATTTGCGAACATTTCTGCTGTGCCGTCAAGACCACCCCCACCCCAGCACGACGAAAAACAGGACTTACACGTCATATTCGGGTCGATCACGTTCACATGTGCTCACCGTCAAGACAAGGCCTGAGGGCGTGTCAGCGTTGGAAGGGTCGCGATGACGCAAAAAGCGAATG
>Ga0209187_1002990_pt1 | contig 14925 bp, 11 predicted proteins | sample BantaG_FD_187430 | JGI IMG/M metagenome (GOLD analysis project Ga0209187, IMG submission 187430) | Marine algal microbial communities from Bantry Bay, Ireland - BantryBay_4 metaG (SPAdes) (version 2) | ecosystem: Host-associated > Algae > Red algae > Unclassified | place: Bantry Bay, Ireland... | reverse complement strand
GGGCTTACGTGCAAGACCTGATGGCCAGGTAGCTCAGTCGGTAGAGCAGGGGACTGAAAATCCCCGTGTCGGCAGTTCGATTCTGTCCCTGGCCACCATATAGATCAGCGTGTTAGCCCTCCCCAATTGTTTCCTTGATATTCCTTGCGTGAAATATGCGTGAGCTAGCCAATGTGCTTCGAGTTGACACAATGTTTTTTGTGATTTCTCTGTAGACGGTATACTCACCAAGTGGACCGTGATGATTACTCTCTCGGCAAAGCTGTCAACAAATATCGCTGATATTGTGTTGTGGAGATCTCGAATGCAAAAGTTTGGTATCCGGCACAAATTCACCTTCGGCAACAGTGTTCTAGGTGTTGTCGAACGTGTGGTTGACTCAGACGCTGGTGTCTATCATTGTGTGTATCACCAGAACAACTTAAAAATTGTGAAGGACACTTTCTTTTTTGACGGTGAAAATTGGACGCCAAAAGGAGATGGTAGGAGGTTGTTAGGCCCTGAGGCAGCACCTTTCGAGCCTGTACTCGGAATTAAGTAAGATAACGCAACAGCAATCGATTCAGTAGTGAATGGTACTAGCTGACACTCAAACGTCGCAACACTACAAGGTCAGGCTTGCCGATATTGTCATTGTTGGCACAAATTCTATTCGCTGCTTTTAGTAGTAGAGATAGTTCTGCGGCCGAGTAGTGAGTTGTGATTCGGCCCGATCGGTGTCCCAGCAAATCTTGTCTGTCTTCAAAGCTGACACCTGCTGCTCGCAGCCGTCGTCCAAATGTGTGTTTCAAATCGTGGACGCGCACCGAGTTAAGATTGCTTTCCTTTCTTGCGCGTATCCAGGCGGTATTCAACATGCGAGTAACTGGTGCACCATTATAGGTAAACACGTATTCAGTGTTCCGACCTTGTTGCCTTTTCACGATGTCATCAGCGATGGAGTTCATTACCACAAGCCTTTCGTCACCGTTCTTAACGTAGTTACTTGGAATGATGAAAATCGCTGTGTTCAGTTCGGGGACGGGTACATACCAGTCCCACCGCAAGTTACAGATTTCGCCGTCACGACAACCAGTATTTACTGCAAATAGCGCCATATCTGATAGATGGTTTGGCAGTGAGTTAAACAACATCTCTTGTTCGGTCCAACTTAGCGGATATGGTTTGCGTTTTTTGGTATCACTGAGCAGCTTGATACGAGGTGCTGAGTGCAGCCATGTCATGCCGTATTCGTCTACCCATTCTGAGCATGCAAGGTTAAGTATTCGGCGAACCACTTTTAAGCCGTGATTGATGGTGCCGACAGCCGCGGCTTCTTTTCGACGGTAGTCAATCCATGGTTGAAGAGTTCCAGTATGGATTGTGTCGAGAGTTGCGTCTCCAATCCAAGGCATCAAGAGCTTCAGCCTGCCGATATCACTGTGCAAACTCCGCTTGTGCTGGTTTTCAAGAATGAACTTCGCGGCAGCTTGTTCAAAGGTTCGCTTTGGCCTTACTCCATATACTGATGCTTGCCGCGCTTGTTCAGTCAGTCTCGCGAGAAAACGTTCTGCTTCTTCGAGTTGACTTGATCCAGTGCTTTGGCAAATTCGCCTGCCGTTAATATGTTTGTCGACGTGCCAGAGCCCTGCGCGTTTGACGAGACCTGGTGTCTTCTTCCTTGCCATGAGTTCTCTCCTTTTGGACTGGCCTGGCGACCATAAGCTGACATGTATTCATCTACCCATGCATCGAGTTCGAAGCGATCGAATGCGACGCCTTGTTCGCCTATTGGGATTTCTGTGACACTTGGCCGTACATCGGTATTGAATCGATTGCGATTCATACCAAGGTAGGCGGGTGCGTCCCGCAACCGCAACAGGCGCGGCAGCAGAAATATGTTGGTGGCGTTTCCCGATTTCATGCTGGTGCCAACTAGTTTTCTGGAAAGCAGGCAACTGAATCACGGAATCGTTTTTCAAGATATTGCAAGTCATCGGATGCGTGATCGTTGCTGATCATTGTTTGTTCTGTGGCGATCCACTTGGACAGCTCTTCGAAGTTATCTTTAGAAGCTCCAACGTTTAGCAAGCCTACGATGGTTGTCGATTGCGGTATCCACAGTCGGTTCATCATTACCTGGGTCAGGAAATTGATTTCGTTGTAATCAATAAGCTTCGCTGGGCAAGATGTTGGCTGCTCGACCATAAGCGAGGTCGAATCGGTGCTAACCAATTTTAAGTGTCTAGCAGATTTGTTTTTGTTCACAGATTTCGCTTTATGCATCATGATCTCCTTGTAGATGAGGATTTGTTATCCTGTATAGTATTTTACCGCTCAGAATAATGTTCTGCAAGCGATAATGTCATCCTAGAGGTAAAATTTAGATGCTGAATAGCTTGCGTGGCAAACCGTGATCCGCTGTCATCTGTCACGGCTCATGGGGGAGAGGAAGATGAAAATCGCTGATGTGGCGAGAGAGACCGGGTTAAATAGAAATACAGTCACACTTCTGTACAAAGAAACGGCCACTCGGTTAGAGCTGGATGCAGTTTCCAAACTTTGCGAGCTTTTTAATTGCGAAATCAGCGAGTTGTTTGAGTACGTCCCAATTTCAGAACGAGATATCATTGAACAAGCTTCTCGTAGCCCTGACGCCTGATTCATCAATTAAATGATTCACACACAAACAAAACACGGACCAACGCCTTGCAATGCTGAAAACGATTAAACAGGCCTGTCAATTTAATCCTGTTATTCAGGATTACAGGATGTCCCAGGGAATTGAAAACCTGGCTGACCTGATCATGGATGAGGGTGATGGACGCGAGTTCTTTTCTCGCAACTACGTTACCGGCGGCATGGAGCAACTTTTCCGTGAGGGTATGCTGCGGCTATCCGGCAAGTCTGACCAGGCAGTGTTCGAACTCACTCAGGCAATGGGCGGCGGTAAGACGCATATGATGGTCGCGTTGGGACTGCTTGCGCGTCATCCGCATCTCAGGCCAGAAGTGCTTGCGTCGGAGCTCTACTCACGTGTTGATTTCGCCAATGCACGGATCGCTGCATTCAATGGCCGCAACAACCCTGACAACTACATTTGGGGTGAGATCGCCAATCAGCTGGGACAGGAAGAAGCCATTAAGCCTTACTGGATCAATGGTCCGAAGGCGGTGGATCAAGGCCAGTGGAAAAAAATCATCGGCGATCAGCCTACGTTGATCCTTCTGGACGAACTTCCGCCCTATCTAGATAATGCAAGTACGCAGGTCTTTGGCCAAGGAACATTGGCAAACATGGTTGTTTACAGTCTCGGCGCGCTGATGAGTGCCGCGCTGGAATTGCCAAACTGCTGCATTGTCGTTGCGAATCTGTCTGGCAGCTACAAATCGCAAACCAAAGCACTCGGAGATGCGATCTCCAACTTGCAGCAGGAAACGCGACGCCAGGCGATGACCATTACGCCGGTGCAGCTTGCTGGGAATGAGATTTACGAGATTCTCAAGAAGCGACTTATTGATGAACTTCCAGACGAGGGCGTGATTGCTGAAGTCGCGGAAGAATACGCACAACAGGTCAAGAAGGCAGAGGATGGCGGATATATCATCGCTGCAAGTCTTGAGCAGATTACTGAGCAGGTGCGTGAGACTTACCCCTTCCATCCTTCATTCAAACATTTAGTCGCGTTGTTCAAGGAAAATGAAGGCTTCCGTCAGACACGTGGCCTGATGCAATTCACCGCCAGATTGCTGAAGAGTGTTTCACAGCGGGAAACGGACGACATTTTTCTAATTGGCACACAACATCTTGATCTGAACGACGATCAGGTCAAGGACGAAATCGAGCGGATTGCGCCCAAACTCATGCCGGCAGTCACGCGTGATATCGCTGATAATGGCAATGCGATCGCTGAAGCGATAGATGACGAGCTGGACAGCGATGCCGCAAGACAGGTAATGACTTTGCTTCTGGCTTCGTCACTCTCTCGTGCTGTAGGCGGGCGAATTGGTCTTACCGATAGCGAGATCATAGAATATCTGGCTGCGCCAAATCGGAAAACAGACGAGTTCCTCGAGGCAATCCAACGCCTTCGTGAGCAAGCTTGGTATTTACACCGTGAGGAACAGCGCTTTTTCGTCAAGGAGACCGAAAACCTTTCGCGCCAGATAGAGCAGAGCGCCAAACAAGTACCACAGCCAAAGATAGATCAAGCACTGATCAACCGCTTGATGGGAATCCTCCAGCAGGAGCGACGCAATGCCTATCAGGATGTACAGGTGCTGCCCAAGCTCGACGAGCTTAGACTAAGTGGGCCACGCGTGCTGATCGTCATTAAGCCCGATAACAAGGTGCCACCAAGCGAGCTGCAAAACTTTTTCGACTACCAGCAGGAGAAAAATAATCTTCTGGTTCTTACCGGGCAAGACAGCCACCTCGCCGACGCTGTTGAAGACCGGTTACGGGAACTCTATGCTATCGAACAGATTCACAAACGCCTCAAGACGGGTGATACTCTGTATGAAGAAGCTCGAGATCGGATGGAAGAGGCCGAGGACCGCTTTGGTAAGGCATTATCTGCAGCGTATAACCGTGTTTACTTCCCCAGTGTCGACGAACTGGATAGCCGCGAATTTCTAGCGCCAGTCACGATCGACAATGGTCTGAAACTTGGTAAGGGAGATCAATCCGCAGAAACTCAGATCGAAACCTTGCTAGCCAGTTCGCGAGCAAACTACAAACTGGCGATGGACCTGCAGGATGACTACTCGCAATACTTTGCAATGGCCGAAGCTGACCTCTGGCCATCTGGCAAGGACAACCGACGTGCTCCATGGAAAGATGTCGTCAGTCGCGCGAAGTGCAATCCGGCATGGCCTTGGATGCCAGGGAATAGCGGCATGGACACGCTCAAGGCTGAGGCGCTCAAGCAGGGCCGTTGGCGACTAGGCGAGGACGGGTACATCGAAAAGGGACCCTTCCCGAAAGAGAAGACAACTGTCAATGTTTCTCTGATTAGTACTCACCCCGAAACCGGTGAATCTATTCTCAGTCTCACGCCACGTCACGCCGGAGAGAGTCCTGTTGTCTACTACGCTACCAAGCCTGAAAGACTTGAGTCCGGCAGTCAGGTCGACGATCTCGATAGTTTCACCACTGCCGAAGGAACGCTGTATTTCTTCGTAAAGGACACGACAGGACAATACGAAAGTGGCAATCCGGTTCGCTGGTTAGCGGAACTCAAGATACGCCATCTAGTAGAGCCTGCAGCCGACAAACGTAAAATTACACTGCAGTGCACACCGAAGGCCGAGCTTTTCTACTCATTGGACGGCTCCAATCCGAAGGACGGCACACTGTACGAGGGCGCGTTTGAGATTGGACCTGAGGCCACGCGGCTTCTGGTTTACGCTCGTTCGGGCGAAGCTAATAAGACAGCTGATTTCCCGATCCAACCAAGCAGTGATAAGTTTGTGCAAATTGTTGACTCAAAGCCAGCCAGACTTCAGGCAAAGCGGGTTGCGCTGGACACTACCGACCGAGTGTACGGAGTGATTAACCGCTTTCGCGATCAGTCAGGCACGCGCTTTAAAGGTGTGCGAATCGAGATTGGCGAAGGCGAGAACACAGTCACCGTTCGGTTCCAGGAGAGAGAGGTCACTGCCTTAATGATCGAAGGTGTGGTTAACAGTCTTCGCGAAGTGCTACAAGAAGATCAGGCGCCGGTGGCTATTACGATTGCTGACGGCATCCAGTTTGACACGGGTTTTGAGGCTAAGGAGTTCGCGAAAATTGTAGGAATCGAACTGCGCCCTGGCGACGTGGTACAGGAACAATAGACCTATGGAGATGGCTCAAGCGACTCGAAAGGCAAAACCGGTGAAAACTAGGAAACGTGTTATCACGGCCTCAGCACACCCGACCTTGGGTTTTGGTGTGCCAGCCACAAGTGATCCGCATCATTTCAAAGTCATTATTCCTCGTTCCAATTCGGGGCGAGTAATGATCAGCGAGTATATTGGTTTACAGGCGACCAGTGATGAGACGGCGGTCATTGATCGAGTTCTACTCGACAGGGCGCGGTGGACTGCAATTCGTGGGGAGGTACAGCGTGCCTTCAATGTTCGATTGAAAGCGCACGAGCTGAAGATTTCTGCTTGGAAGATAGGCGACAATCCTGTGGATCGCCTGCTTGGAAAAGAACTTTGTGTGTTGGCTTGGGCCGTCGAGCAGATGGAGATGGAGAAAATACCTGTAGCCGTACGCAACTGGCTTGCATTACGCCCTGAAGAGAGATGGTGGTTGTTCGGGATGGCAGCAATGAGTACCGGCGCGGTTAGTGATGGCGAGAAAGGGTGGCGACTTGCGCTTCGCCATGCTCTGGGCGATGTGGCGCAAAGTGAGTTGCTACAGCCTCGCACTCGACGTGAGCGTGGACGTAAAGGGAACGACCGTCCTACGCTTGACCTTTTTGACGACGAGTAGGCTAACAATGGACGATTTAACAAGTAAGACTCAAGATGAGTTGATACCTCTCGCCTTTCAAGATTCACCAGCTTTAATAGAGGCGATATTTCCGTCGCAGAAAATATCTTTTGAGGCTCAGCGCGAACGAAAAGCTGGTGCTGGCCAAGTTTTGGCGTCATTGGGTGCCTACTGGAAAGGACGAAAACCGCTGATATTAGTGCGTGCAATAACATTAGCCAGCTTACTCCCGCAAACGGAGAATCTTGAATCTGATCTCGAGATTTTTGAAAAATTGATGGCTATTGATAACGAAGGATTGACGCGTCGTGCATTTGCAAAAAACTCGATGAGTCCAGCGACTATTGCCGCACTAATTGAACTAGATAACCCTTGGGAATATTTTAGCTACAGTGTTGAAAGTACACAGGTTGATGAAAATGAAGTTAAGGCTTGGGTGCTGCCGTTAGATTCCAAGCAACGTGGGATCTCGATACGCTGGATACGAGGGATTAGTGACAATAAAAAACTCAGTCTTTTTCGTAAAGCAATAGCTTCGTTCGGTAGCTATGAAGAAAAGGCAAATGCGGGTAAGCGCCCTGAGGAAGTCGATCAACAATGGTTATATGAGTCTGTTTGGTCTGATGTAAATAGGCACTATGCGAAACTCGGCATATCAGCTTTCTCACACCATGAGCTCATAGAGCAGCTCGGCATAATTCGTTTTGGTCACCGTCCAAGAATCGGTGACACTTTCTCCGGTGGAGGGTCAATTCCTTTTGAGGCTGCACGTATTGGATGCGATGTCTATGCCGCTGATCTAAATCCCATAGCATGCATGCTAACGTGGGGATCTCTCAATATTGCAGGTGTTTCGTCAAAAGATCGAGAAGTTATTGCAAATAAACAAAAAAGATTAGTCCAATCGGTAGACGAGGAAATCGCAAGGCTTGGTATAGAGCGTGACGAAAATGGCAACGAAGCCAAAGCGTTTCTATATTGTCTCGAAACGCGATGCCCGGAAACTGGTTTTATGGTGCCTTTGGCACCCTCGTGGGTGATTTCAAAAAAACGCCGTGTAATAGCCAAACTTATTCCAGATCACGTCAATAAGCGGTTTGATATTGAGATCGTTAGCAATGTATCAAGTGATGAATTAGACAAGGCTAAGATCGGAACAATTTTTGATGGAAATCTTAAATATGTTCTGAATGAAAAAACGTTTACGACGCCTATAAAAACTCTTAGAGGTGACTATCGAGATGAAGAAGGAAAAATAAAAAATAGTGTGCGAGAGTGGGCCGAAACCGAGTTCAAACCAGCGAGTGATGACATATTTCAAGAACGCCTATACGCCATCCAGTGGATTTCAGAAAATACTTTGAATACAAGCAGGAAAATAACATTTTTCTCTTCTGTTAGTGAGGCCGATTTAGAGCGAGAGAGAAAAGTTGAATCGATCGTCCAAGAAAATCTTAAAGGTTGGCAGTTAGAGGGCCTTGTGCCAAGTATGGAAATTGAGCCTGGTGGACCGCCGAGATATCAGGGGAAAAGCCTGATATCTAATCTCGGGTGGAAGTACTGGCACCAAGTGTTTAATCCGCGACAGTTGCTAGTAGGATCAATTCTTAAGAAAAAATGTAAATCCCCGGAAAGTATTGTGCTATTTGCGAGGACACTAAACAGAATGTCGAAATTGTGTATGTGGGAAGGTCCGTCGGGGTACGAAAGCACCAGTGCAGTATTCACAAATCAGGCCCTGAATGAATTGAATAACTGGGGGGTTCGTGGATGGGCATTTCTTAGGGATGTGGTCATCGCAGAAACTACTAATCACGAGATACATGGTGCTAAATCTGTCACGCAAGCACCGAGTACTAGCTGTGTCACTGATTCAGATATATGGATCACCGATCCGCCTTATGCTAATGCTGTGATGTATCACGAAATTACAGATTTTTTTATCGCTTGGTTGCGTAGCAATCCTCCTGCGCCCTTTGATCAGTGGACGTGGGACTCTCGTCGAGCTCTTGCCATTAAAGGATCTGGCGATGATTTTCGTCGGAGCATGGTGGATTCTTATCGAACTATGAAAGAGCATATGCCAGCGAATGGATTGCAGACCGTAATGTTCACTCATCAAGACTCGGGCGTGTGGTCTGACATGGTTGGAATATTTTGGGCATCTGACCTACAGGTCGTAGCATCGTGGTACATCGCTACCGAAACTTCCTCAGAACTCAAAAAAGGTGGCCACGTACAAGGAACGGTAATCCTGATTCTGAAAAAGCGTTCGCTTGGTAAACGAGCCGGATTCAAGCAGCGCATTCTGCCGGCTGTTCGCACAGAGGTGCAGCGACAGATTGAGACCATGATGCACCTCAATGATGAGGTAAAAGATAAACTTGGTGAGCCTGTATTCAACGACTCCGACCTGCAGATGGCTGGCTATGCGGCGGCGTTGAAGGTCTTAACCTCATACACCAGCATTGGCGACGAAGACGTAACCAGTTTTGCCCTACGACCGCGGCAGCGAGGCGAGATCACCGTCGTCGATGAAATCGTGCAACAGGCAGCAGAAGCCGCAAATAGCTTGTTGGTACCTGAAGGACTGAGTGCGGATGCGTGGGCAAAGCTCAGTGGCATTCAGCGTTTCTATTTACGCATGATGGACATGGAGACGACAGGTGCCTCCAAGCTGGACAATTATCAGAATTTCGCCAAAGCTTTCCGAGTTGAGGATTACACGCGAGTGATGGGCAATATGGCAGCGAACAAGGCTCGCTTGAAACATGTTGTCGAGTTCACGTCACGTGATCTTACTGAGAGTACTGAGATCGGTGCGACATGGCTTGGGCGTATCATCATCGGCTTGCAGCAGTTACAGAATGAAATTGATCCACAGATAGTCATCAGCCAACTTCAGGCGGAGATGCCTGATTTCATCGAGATTCGCCCCCTTCTGATCGATATGCTCACATTTATCGAACGCAAGGCATCAGAACCAGAGGTGCGTAGTGCTGCCGAGGTATTGAGTGCCCGCTTACGTAACTTGCGTGCTTTGAGTCAATGACCGGCGGTGCAGTTGAACCAAAGCAAGCTTGCTGATCGATGAGCATTCGACGCTTCTCCTCACGCACGCAGCGGCTCGATAGCAGCTTTCTGTTACAACACCTGCAAGGAGCCCGCAGCTACAAGCGTATTGCTGGTTATTTTACCAGTTCGTTGTTTGAGGTTGCCAACGAGCTGTTGGAATCCATTCCAGAGGTGAAGATCGTCTGCAACGTCGATATCCACCCGGACGACCTGAAAGTTGCTCAACTGCGCGAATCAAAGATGATCGGCCGTTGGAATGAGAGTGCGCTCGAGGTTGAAGCTTTGCTAAACCGTGATCGTTATCGCAGGCTAGATGATTTTCTCGCCAAGCATGGACAGGCAGTTCGGGTTGCGCCAGATAGTATCTGTGGTTTTCTGCATGGCAAGGCAGGCGTTATTGAGGTCGCCGACGGTCGTAAGATTGGCTTTATTGGATCAATGAATGAAACCAGTAGCGGCTGGCAGCGACATTATGAAATACTCTGGGAGGACGACTCGCCGGAGGGAGTGGGTTGGATCGAGGAAGAGTTTGAGTTTCTCTGGAACGCTGCTCGCCCTTTACCAGATGCCGTGATTCGCGAGGTACGCCGGCGTGGAAATCGCCACGAAGTAGTGTTCGACGAGATCGACGATGACGAGGACTTGGCCCCGGCGGCACTAATTGAATCTCCACTCTATCGAGAAGGGCTCTCACTCCAACCCTGGCAGCAAGGCTTCATCACAGAATGCCTTCGTCACTACCATAACCACGGCATCGTGCGTCTTCTGCTAGCCGACGAAGTCGGGCTCGGTAAAACCCTTGCACTCGCGACCGCTGGCCTGGCTTTGTGCTTACTCAGCGACAAAGAGGGTTCATCACGTAAGCCGATAGTGATCTTTGCGCCCGCAACATTGTGTCAGCAGTGGCAAACAGAATTAATCGACAAGTTGGGCATTCCCTGCGCCCGTTGGGAGACTCAGCGAAAGGTTTGGTTTGATTTCGAAGGGCGCACTATATCCCCTGCAGGACAAGAGCAAATTGCGAAGTGCCCGTTGCGGATTGGTATTGTATCGACTGGCTTAATGATGCGGGATTCCTTGGAGAAGCAACACCTTTTAGGATTACGTTATGGTCTTCTCATTCTCGATGAGGCTCACAAGGCGCGATCTCGCCAGGGATTTGGCAAGGATGCGGGTACACCGAATGAGTTGTTAGCATTCATGCTTGAGATCGCCGCACGGGCCGATCATGTCTTGCTTGGCACTGCCACCCCAATTCAGACTCGATCCGAGGATCTTTGGGATCTGATGGGCATCCTTCATCAAGGCAAAGGTCACTTCGTGCTTGGCAACGATTTTGCCAACTGGCATCGACCACACTTGGCACTACCTGTTCTGTCAGGTGAGCAGTTAATTGTCAAAGCCAGCTCTGCTTGGGAACTATTGCGATCGCCGTTACCATTGGTCGATGCCAGTCAGAAACCGCGGGCACGAAGACTTTACAGCGCAATTCGTCAGGATTTGGGCTTGACCAATGGCGAGTGGGAAACAAACAAGCCGTTTACCGATCTATCCGAAGACACACGAGAGATCCTCGACGATGAACTTCACCGAGAGATCAGTGGAGCGACCTTCTTTCAGCGAGAGAATCCTTTTGTACGCCATATAGTGCTTCGTAAGCGCACCAGCTTGGAGGATGCCGGGCTTCTCTCAAAGGTCGGCGTAGATGTGCACCCAGATCAAAATCTGGTGCGCGAACTCCAGCACTTCAACGCTTTATTCGAAGACTTGGCGCTGCGAACGAACGAAGATTTCAGAGAGGCTTACCGTGAAGCGCGGCTGTTTGGAAAAGCGCTAGCCAAACGTGGAAAGGGTGGTGGTTTCATGAAGAACCTGATGGAGCAACGGATATGCTCAAGCATTCAGGCGGGTTTGAATACGGCCCGGAAGTTGTTGGATGGGCGCACTGTGCACGAAGAAGATGATGATGGTCCTGAACTTGATCTAAGTGTCGATTCGGAGGAGGAAAGCGAAGTACTTACACGATTGATTGCTCGTTTGGAAAGTATCGATCAGGATCCCAAGTTGAATGCTGTCCTTCATTACCTTGAGCGTGAGAAATGGCTCGACTACGGAATAATCATCTTCAGCCAGTATTACGACACAGCTAAATGGATTGCCGATTCGCTTGCGGTACGCTATCCAGATGAGGCAATCGGCCTCTATGCTGGAGCAGGGCGTAGCCGCCTTTATCAGAGTGGCGATAGCGTACATAGCGAACGTGAGACATTAAAGAAGATGGTGGCCGATCACGGCATTCGCATCATGGTCGCCACCGATGCGGCCTGCGAGGGATTAAATCTGCAGACTTTGGGGGCTTTGATCAATATCGATTTGCCTTGGAACCCCACGAAGCTCGAGCAACGCATCGGTCGCATCAAGCGCTTTGGACAGGTCCGTGAAAAAGTGGATATGCTCAATCTGGTTAACGAGCAGACCGTGGATGAAAAGGTTTATGAGCGTCTTTCGGAGCGTATGCGTGATCGCTACAATCTCTTTGGTTCCCTTCCTGACACGATAAAGGATGAGTGGATAGATGATATTGAGAGCTTGGGTGAAAAACTTGACGAATATATTGAAGCTCAAAAAGAGGCTACGGGCTTTGATTTACGATATACGGATAGTATGCAACCGTCTGTCAAAGATTGGCGCGATTGTTCTGAAGTTTTGTCCCGTCGGGACTTCACAGAATTGATGGCCTCAAGTTGGAAATAGGTAACTGCATAAGCGTATTTGGGCAACTTATCTCAGCCGGACTCCGTGTGGACGACCCGTGGATATCATCGCGATGCGACGAACGTGTGAGTTACCTGTGGACAGCCTGGCGCCTGACCACAGGTAACTCACACTTACCCACTGCTCGACCACACTACGCCGGTTCTGGCCTGTCGGTAGGGGTTGAAAAAAAGCCAATAGTAATAGGATTTATATTACAAAAGCCCAAAAAAGGAGGAAGCTATGGCGGTGGAAAGAGCGCGTTAATACATAGTAGATATAGTTCCAGTATTTTTTGGGCGAAAGATAATGGCGCATAGTAATTTAAACGCTGAAAAAGCACTTATCTGGCGAATCGTTCACGTCGACAACTTGGCTTGGATTTTGGAAAATGGCCTCCACTGCGGAAATAATTCGACTAGGTCTCCATCGTGGGTACATATTGGAAATCAAGAAATTATCGAAAGGCGTGGAAATCATGAAGTTCCAATAGAGCCTAATGGCGTGCTGAATGATTACGTGCCATTTTATTTCACTCCGTTTTCGATCATGATGTACAACATATATACTGGGCGGAGCGTAACTCAGAGAAAAAACGAACAGATCGTGATTCTTGTCTCATCCTTGCGTAAATTACAAGAATTGGGTGTGAAATTCGTGTTTTCTGATCGACATGCTAACGTCGCATTGGCACAATTCTTCGATGATTGCCAGTATCTGGATAGAATTGACTGGCCTCTGCTTCAACGCAGGGATTTTAGCCGGGACAACAATGACCCTGCTAAGCTAGAGCGTTATCAAGCAGAAGCATTGGTGTTTCAATATTGTCCAATTGATGCTCTTCTAGGAGTTGTCTGCTACACCGATGGAATTAAGAAAGACATAGATGAACAGGCGTCAGCACGAGGGTTGACTCTGAACGTTCTCGCTAAACCAAATTGGTATTTCTGATGATTAAATACATGCAGGGCAACATGCTTGACGCCGATGTAGATGCGTTGGTCAATACTGTAAATACTGTGGGTGTTATGGGAAAAGGCATTGCCTTAATGTTCAAAGAACGTTACCCGATAAACATGTCTGAGTATGCGAGTGCATGCAAGGCTAAGCAAGTTGTTACGGGTAAGATGTTCGTGACTGAAACCCGTGAGTTAATGGGTCCAAAGTGGGTGGTTAACTTTCCGACAAAGCATCACTGGCGTAACCCATCTAAATTAGAATGGATTGTAGAAGGGCTGAGTGACTTACGCCAGTTCATAGAAGCCAACCAAGTCAAATCTATTGCGATACCACCCTTGGGTTCTGGTAATGGTGGGCTCGATTGGGTAACTGTAAAGAAAGAAATAGAAACACAACTTGGCGATCTCAGCAACGTTGATATAGTAGTTTACGAACCGTCTTCCAAATACCAGAATGTCGCAAAAAAGAAAGGCGTACAGAAACTAACTGTTCCACGTGCCTTGATTGCGGAACTTGTGCGCAGATATTGGATGTTGGGCATGGAATGCAGCTTATTAGAAGTACAGAAGTTGGCGTGGTTTTTAGAGCGTGTAATAGAGTCAGAAGACCTTCAGAATAGTTTAAATCTAAAGTTCACCGCGAACAACTATGGCCCCTATGCCGATCGACTTCGGCATTTGTTGGATGGATTAGATGGAAGCTATTTGCAGAGCGAAAAGAGAATTGCGGATGCTGACCCATTAGATGTAATTTGGTTCGACGATTCAAAGCGTGCGTGCGTCAGCGAATTTCTGGAATCTGAAGGAAAAGATTATCTATTTGCGCTCGACAAAACATCCAAATTAATTGAGGGTTTCGAATCGCCATTCGGAATGGAATTGATTGCTACTGTGGATTGGCTTCTTACTACCGAGAAAGTTAAACCAGATGTGGATGCTGTTCTCGAAGGCATAGAGCACTGGCCCGCCGGAGGAAAATGGGCCCAACGGAAGGTTGGCCTATTTGATCGACGAGCGATTGGGATTGCACTTGAGCGACTTACCAATTCTTCAGCTGCCATCCACTGAACTGATACGGTTTTAGTCTGCAAAAAAAATGTTGATGGTCCTTTCCAACTAGCACTTCAGAGGCTGAACCTGTAACTTGAAATAGGCCATCACGGCTGAACGGCTTGCGTGAAAATTGCGTGAATCAGTGGTGTACGGTTGATCACTGTAGTGCACTAGTCGCGCGACCTGCTCTCTAACCCGTTGAAAATGCAGGTCTGAAGAAGCGTCACGAGGACTGAAAATCCCCGTGTCGGCAGTTCGATTCTGTCCCTGGCCACCATTTGATGAGTCCTCTCAGCGTGAACATCCCGCATCGATTTAGATCTGACCGAACTGCCGACTTGTCGGCACCCTGGGCGGGCCCGTTCGATTCTGTCCCTGGCCACCATAAGTTAACTCCGGATTCTCGCGCCAAGGCGCTCCGATCCTCGTGTGCTGCATGAGACAGAATCGCTCTGCCGACACGGAGTGGAGGGAGTTTGAGGCTGGCGCTGGCCACCATTAAAGACTCCGCCTAACTGCAGATTGCTATATGCTAAGTCGTTCTGTAGTACTTGCGTTTTGGATCTCTCGGACCTGTGCCGACTTCAACCACAAGTTTTCGTGCGACAAGTTTTACCAAACG
>Ga0209187_1002989_pt1 | contig 14928 bp, 14 predicted proteins | sample BantaG_FD_187430 | JGI IMG/M metagenome (GOLD analysis project Ga0209187, IMG submission 187430) | Marine algal microbial communities from Bantry Bay, Ireland - BantryBay_4 metaG (SPAdes) (version 2) | ecosystem: Host-associated > Algae > Red algae > Unclassified | place: Bantry Bay, Ireland... | reverse complement strand
CATCAAACTCTTTAGCAACAATATTATTAGTACCACGAGGAAGCAATGGCTTGACCACCGCAGCTTTTTCTCTAATTTCTCGCTTTAGCGCAATAGGTAATCTTTCTTCAGACATAATTTTTTTTTAGAAAACACAATTATAAATTCTACAATTAAAACATAGGATTAATTCCAGCAAGTGAATTTACATCTTTAACTACAATCCAACAAAAATTTTATTGATTTAAAACAAAAGGAGAAAAAACTCCTATAGAATGGAGAAAAGCGACTTGATAATAAATCACCAAGCCGCTTTTTCATAAAATTAAGCATTGTAAATATAATACAAAAAATGCGTAGATTGTATTTTCTAAAACAAAGATTTCAAAGAATAAGTAATCCTTAATCTTCAAAAATAAAATCAAAGAAATAGAATCCAGGCGACCTAATTATCTGCTCTAAAAACCCTCAACTCATTCCCTCGACATCAGCATCAAGCCAACCCTCCAAAAGCTCTATCATGAAGCTGATGTCTCCCACAGTAGCAGCTAAAGGCAAATAGCTATGCTACTTAAAATATCACTTTTTGCCAAACTACAACCTTACTCACAAAAGCGATATTTCAAAGCCAACCTCATATTTCCCTTCAGCAGCTACTACCGTATAACACTACTCCTACAAATTTGATTCTGCTAAATAAATTCTAAACTCAAGCTTTCGAATACTAGCACCAATCAACGCTCCAATCTCTACATTGAAGCTAGTATTCTCCCTCAGTAGCAACAATCATTTTTAGGTTTTCACTACACTTCGATTTCGGAAAACCTAAAAATGATTGCAGCTACTTCAACCAAAACGCTTCCATCCCACTTGGGTAGCATTTCAAAAAAGTTAATCATAAAATAATTTGATTTGAATTTATATCATCAGAAACCTTCCTCCGCCTCAAAGCCAAAGCATCCCGCATTTGTGGCTTGCCTCTGCCCCCGGCAGCAGGCGAAAACAGCTCACCCTTCATGCGGAGTCCCCTATGAGCCGCTATACCTGCCTCGAATGCCCAACACTAAATCTTCAGCAGGTATGGTCGCTCTCTTGCTCATAGCGTCCACCGCAGCTCGCGCCAAGCGCAGGGTCAATATGGTTGTAATTTCCTGCTATAGAAAGAGGTCATCTTCTTTACTTTTTTTTGCTTAAAATAAGCTTTGAACAGGAGGCGTATATATTAATTCTTTTGAGGTCATGTATTCATATAATGGCTTTTTTGCTTCTATCGTTTTTTGGCTGGTGTACCATGTTCCGCCAGTTCTATTTTTTGAATATAGGGCGAGGGTACAGTCTGTCAGTTTTACGAGTTCATTATTTCTTAGTAGTGGAGCTATTTTTCCACCATGTTTTTTGTAGTCAGGTTTTAGGATTTGAGTTGGGATTTTATTTTCGTCTGCCCATGTTTGCGCTAGGGTATCTGCACCCATTGCTCCGCCATGTAAGAGCATTGTTATTTTTTTGCCTTGTAGTTTTTCTACATTTTGTATGGCTTCATTTAGTGCTTGGGAGTCATTGAATTTTCGACTTCCAGTTATTAACAATTTCATTATACAATATACGCATTTATTGTATAACTACATAGCGATTTAATAATACTTATCGCTATATAATATCATTTAATTTGACTTATATTAAAAATAAAAATGCTGTAAACTTGGTTATTTATTTTAATAAATCAATCTTTTATTGTATATTTATATATCAAAACAAAAGAAATAATTCCTAGTTTTTCATTCATAAAATTAAGCACTTATGAACAATTTATTGACCATTACGGGGGTGGAAGATTCCACCTCCCGTACAACCCATCTTTTAGATTCCATCAATGCGGATATTGAATCTTTTGACCGCTCGCAATTATTTGAAGAAAGGGAAATAGCTATCACCACCCTTTTACAAATTGGTGATGAATCCGAAAATTTACACAGACATATCAGAGGTAATCTATTAAGAAAAAACGCAATTTTCACAAAAGAGGATTGCGACTTTATTAAAGAATTCCACAATTTTCTTTGTGGAAAGACACTTCCTTTTTAACCGCTAGGAAGCATTCTATGAGAAGCATTGGAAGCAGCGAGGTCTTTGTATCTCGCTGCCCTTTAACTCTATTTCCTAAACCTTCCTGTCGATTAGACAGGTCATAAAATCCTTTTGATTTTCATTCTATTGTCATTCCAAAATTATTTCTGAACGACGATAGAAAGTGAGGACATCATTTTTGAATGACTCAAAAAATAGAATGATTATCAAAATCAAAAATGTCACTTATGAAAAAGTCAGTCTTTGAAATCGCCACAGAGCGAATGGTCACCCTATTGGAATCAGGTACGAATCCTTGGAGAAAAACTTGGAGTACCTCCGTTACATTACCGCCCATGAATTACGCATCTAAACGGGTTTATTCTGGAATCAATTTCTTTCTATTGTCCATGTTAGAGAATCCATATTTTATGACGTACAAGCAAATAGAAAAATCAGGTGGACACCTTAAAAAAGGTGCAAAAAGTGAAATCGTTTTCTTTTGGTTGTGGACGTTTTTTGATACAAATGGAAAGGTTACTAAAAACGAAAATGAAGCAGTCAAAAAGATTCCTAACCTAAGATATTATCGAGTTTTTAATGCGCCTGATATTGAGGGAATTGAGTTTAATTATCCCGAACCAGTTCAGTTAAAACCGAATGAAAAATATACAAATTGTGAGCATTTAATTTATTCCACCAATGCGACAATTGAACATATCAACGCCAATCAACCGTACTATAATTTCGTCAAAGATTTTATCAATATGCCCGTCATTGGCAGTTTCGACAATTCAGATTTTTACTATGCTACTTTGTTTCATGAGTTGGGACATTGGACGGGTGCGAAGTCAAGATTAAATCGAGAATTACCGAATAGATATGCAGATGAAAAATACTCCAAAGAAGAATTAATTGCAGAAATGACGAGCGCATTTTTATGTGCTGAAATGGGAATTGATAATAACGATTTAGCGAACAATTCAGCCGCTTATTTACAAGGTTGGATTAATGCCCTCAAAGGGGATTCTAAGTTGATTATCACCGCTGCAAGTGCTGCACAAAAGGCTTTCAATTTTATTATTCAAAGTTATAAAACCGAGGAGACCAAAACCTTATCTCAAAAAAACAGCTTACTAACAGCCAAGGTTTAAGTCTCCATGTTCCCCTGAACTTAGAATTAATTTTCTAAGTGACGGGGAGCATATAACAACACATTTACCAATCATTTTAAAATAAATTGAAAATGACAATTACCAAATCTAATTTTTTAACAGGTACACTTTTACATACTGCTACCGTAAACGAAGCAGCCAAAGCCAATTCGATATTTGCACTTTTCCTGATGCAAATTATTATCCGACATCGTAACAAAGATTGGGGCGATTGCTGCGAGGAAGATTGGAAAACCAACAATGAAGCACTTGAAGTAGGAGAAAGAATTTTATCAGTTTACAATTTACCAAAAGATTTACAAGCCAATCAATCGGATAAGAAAATATGGATAATCACCGAACGAGATAGAAGTTATACGACTATTTTATTCCCGTCCGAATATTAAAAAGCACAAATCAGCAGCAGATTTTTTAAACCAATTTTTTAATTTTTAAACAAACAATTATGAAAAATTTAATGCCAAATTCCAACCCTCAAAAATTCATCAATCAAGAAACTGGTGACATTTCAAAACTCTTGTATCTCGCAGGAAGCCCAAGAAATTATCACCTCGATTTGTCCAAAGGTTTTTTAAATCTAAATGGAATGACACCCATCACCGAATCCAAAAAAGAGTTCCAAGTTATCCCTTTGGCGATAAGAACTTTGCAAGCGGATTTATTTAAACAAGGTGTGAAGAAATGGTGCGAATTCTATTTCCTCAATGAAGAAGGACACGTTTGTTGTTTTATGTTTCATCGCTATTCCTTGGACAATTTTAGAGAACAATTTAAAGCCTTGTACTATGACGAAATTGCACCGACCGATGCCAAGTGGACAATCGGATATGAGGAAAAACAAAACGCTGATAAGCAAAAATATTTCATCGCCACTTTTAAATATGAAATGCTTTCGGTAGAAGAAATCGAAACGATGAATATACTCCGAAATGAAATCAAACAGAAGGACACCTATATTTTCAGAGGTGACACTCAGTTGATTCCTAGCACTTATAAAATCCATTATTCCAGTCCCGTTGAACCAACGGACGAAGATTTGAAATTGGAAGCTAAAAAAGAGAATCCTATTTTGGAAGAAACTCCAGTAACTAAAACCGAGGTCAAAAAATCATCGACTAAAGCGAAGAAAAATAATACTAGAACTAAAGAATTGGTATAGTTCATTTTTCATCAAGTGCCGAGGAGTAGAGCAATCTACTCCTCATTTTTTTATAACAATACACTTACATTGTTCCTTTTTCCCTGACAACTTCAACTCTTTTACCAACTCCAAAAACCATAATTTAAGGCTTCATTATTTTATTAACCATAAAACTCTTTTCAAATTATGAAGCATCAAAAATTAAAGGATTTGCAAAATCCAAAGAATCAATTAACCAAAAATGAATTACGAAAAATCAAAGGAGGAATTGGAAATGACGATTTAGATGTGATGATTGGAAACGATGACATTGAATCTACAATTGTCGATGACATTGACAATATCTGATTTGTAGGAAATTAAAAATTCTTTTCAGAATGAGGATTTAACAGCCGTTTAGTTGAAAATACTAAGCGGCTATTTTATTGATATTCTCGTCCGTTCGTCAGCCATACAGCTAACCGCAAATGCCAAGTCTAGTATCGCTTCCTCACACAACATAGCAGCTTCATTTCAGTCTGTCTTTCGCTCATGAATTGACCCGCTGTTCTTCCAATCGCTCAAATCCTTTTGCAGCTTCGTTCCGTAAACTCCACTCACCAGCACCGCTCACAGCAAGTCAATTCATTCGCTCTTTCCTTCCTTGCATTCCAGCAGCTACTAAAACCATCCCGCACCTAAAACAAGAAATCATCATCACTAAAAATTTTAGGCTAAAAAAATAATATTTGGAATGGAAGAAATAAGGGGACAAGAAAAAGCACCCAATGAGAAAGTTGAGAAAGTGAGAAAGTTGAGAATTCTCAACTTTCTCAACTTTCTCACCGTCCACTTTTCTTTATACATTCTTTGAATATACTTCCTTCTTTTTTACTTAATTTCTACCTCTTAAAAATTACATCTCGGAAAAAGAAAGCAATTGACCTCATTTTAAAATCATCCTTTTTCTTAAAATGAGAAAGTTGAGAAACTTCAAGAGGTACTTTCTCACTCCTTTACTTTAGCTAAGTTTCTCAACTTTCTCATTTTTAGTTTTTTGATACATCCCGTATTCTGATTGCTCCAAATAATCTTTGGTCAGTTGCTTTAACCATCTATCTATTGAACCTCGGCTTATCCCTAAACTCTTCCCAATCTCCACCGCCTCTTTTCTCTGAAATCGGTCAGGAAGATTTTCGAAAAACTGCTTCTTCCGATTCGGAAGTTGATTATAATTCACGCCTTTAGCTTTGCCCAACATTCCAAATAAAAAGAAACCATGCACTCGATACACTTCTACCAAGGCTTTAGCAATTTGATAATCCGATTCCTGACAAACCAATTCCTCCGCCCAATCATCAGATTCAAATCTCCGAATCGCTGTCAACAACATCGCAATCCGAAACAAGACTAACGCCATCCGTTTAACAATACTCATTGCTTCCCATCTTTCAAAAATGCTTGCATCATGTAACAATTTTTCATAGGTTTGATTTAAGTCTTTCCATTGACTTGGACTCAAGGTAAATTGTGCAGGATTCGTTTTCCAAAACTCAATCATCGCCAAAACTTCTTCTGATTTTTTTTCAAAAAATGAATTCAAATTCAGCTTCCTTGATGCGCCCACATCTCTCCAACTCACTCCCGTATTAAAAGCATAAAAACAAAATCGACTATACAACCCATCTTCCGCTGAAGGGATTAATTGGAAAACCTGCCCAGGCGTTCCACTCAAAGCCACCGACAATCGAGGTGCACGAATTTCAATATATTCGTCATTAGATTTTCGACTATAGGAAATCGGTTCAAAGTGAAATGCTTTTCGCAACAGGTCAGAAAACCCTCCCCAATCTTGTTTTAAAACATTACCCAAAGTGTCCGCTTCCGTTTCACAAATCACTCCTACTCCGCCCGATTCTTGCAAGTGCTTGATGACCATCGCAGAACTGGAATTAGCTGGAATAAAAAATAGTTTGAGTTCTGGCACTTCAGGTTCCTCCGGAAATTCATTTCGTTTTCCCTTGGTGAAATCTCGAATCGCAGAACGGTATTCCGTCATTTGGACTCGATAATTTGCAACTGCTTCTTGTCGCTCCTCGGAAAGTTTTTGATGAAAAGCATCACCTAACATCGCAGCATATTTTAATGCTCCTTTTCCATTGGCGGGAGGTGCAATAATAAATGTAAATATATTACTATACTCGGTTCTTCCATCATAAATTCCTTCCACATTCATCAAGCTACCACTTAAAACACCAAGCGCACCTGTCAAAAAAACATCCTTTTCTCTAGCAGTATCAAATACCTCACAACATTCTTTTAATAGCGTTGGCAATTGCTCATAAACTATTTTGGGAAAGCAAGGAGTTTGTGTCAACGCTTCATAAAATGACTCTTGAGCATCAAGTTGTTTATACTGCTTGGCTTGTCGCTTACTTTGATTATTTCCATGTTCTTTTCCATGATGACGGTAAGCACTTCCGATGCTTGACTTCAATTCGTTGGCAGGTAAATTGAATTCTTGCGAGGCAAAATTCAACACCTCACTTTCACTAATTCCTTCTCGATTACAATTCGAAGCAAAGAGATAAACAAAATTATTTCGATTACCATCTACATAACTTTCTTTCTTTTTGGTAAATGCTAGACATGATTTCAATTGAGAATTCATACTTGTAATTGTATTGTTATTTTTAGGCAAAGGAAAAACATTTGCAGGTTTCTCAATCTTAGTTTTCGCTTCAAAGGACAATGTTTTTACAATCGTATCTTTAACCACAAACACTTTGCTTTTTGGATTGGAAAATAAATTTTCGTCATACGAAAAGAAACATAACCTAGTAATGTCCTTTCCTGATTTGTCAATCTTCACCCGAAGTTTTCTTTCATAAAATTCCGCAACTTGTAGATAAGCAGAGAGATGCTGAGTATGTTTTGAATTTATTGCAACAATGATTTTACATCCATTGCCACTTGGACTCAAAAATGCAGCTCGTGTATATGGAATCTCCTTTATCAACTTTTGCACACGTTCTAAGTTCATCTTGTCCAACTTGTCAATATCCAAAATCACATAGGGGTAATACTCCTTTAAATTAGTCATCGTTCGACCGCCTTCGAACCGTCCAGAAATCGTAAAAGCGTGCAACTGTTTCTTTGTTTCGTCCGCTATCTTCCGGTCGCCTCGTTGCACCGCTCTACGCACGGCGAGGACTTCTTCTTGATAGACTCCTTGTTGAATCGCTTTCAAAATTTCTGGCAAAGTTCGACTGCCGATAACCTGTGTGAATTTTCTAAATATGGTTATCTGTTTCATCGTTTAATATTTTACTTGAGCTCGTAATGGAAAAGGAATGCAAGCAATATTTAATTGCAAATCAGGGTCATGAGAAACTAGGCACAAGTGCTCAATATTATTTCCATCCTTTGAAAGTCGTTTCGTCTTTAACTTTTTTGAAAAATAACGATGTGCTCGATTAAAAGCCTTAGCATGATTTTCAAGATTGGAGTCGGTTTTGACAATGAAACAAATTCCAGTACCCAAGGCATTTTTGAAACTTGCAAATACGTAAGGATTCCTTTGTAACAATGGTTTTACATACTCAAAATCTCTTGGATGGAGATACGATATTTCAAAAAATAAATATTGAGAATAGCTAATCAACTTCAAATGATAATTATCAGATTTGAAATTTCCAGCAATGGAGAATCTTGGAATCTGTCTTCGTTGCGAATCGAAAATAGTATCTAATTGACGGAGATACATGTCTCGGTATCTCTCAATCATATCTTCATAATTTCCTCTTTTGATTCTGCTGATAAATGTGATTAGAGGTTGTGAAGAAATTACTTTTTTGGGGTATTGAAATAAAGTGACTATTGACATAAGTATGTTTATTTTTTATCGTGATAAAATGAGTTAAGGACATACCTCTCCCAGACCTCTGATGAGTCAGAAGTCATTTTTAGGTTTTAAAAAATCTGTTTTATAGTCTGTTGGAAAAATCCACAAATGTGGAATTGGAAAGTTTAGAATCTAATTTCATCTAACTTTTTTGAAATGGCGAAAGGTTGCTTGTGATGGTCGTCCAAGAATTTTTCAATGTCGGAAAGTCGGTAATAGATTTTTTTCCCTTCTTGACTAAAACCAACTTTTCCTTCATCTCTCCAAGTTTGAGCGGTGCGAAATGACACGCCCATCAATTTTGTAAATTGTTTGTTATCCACAAACGCTTCGTTCGGTACAGCAATCTTTTTGACATGAGTTTTGATTTCTTTTAAATCCGCTTGGATTGCTTCGTAGTGTTCTTTGCTTAAAATAACTGCTTCCATAAAATGAGTTTTTCAATGTGAATAAATAAATTTCTCAGAAGCAAAGTAAAGGGCTTTTAGGTTCAGTTTAGGTCTTACTTTTGGAAAATAAGACCATGTTTTTTGAAATTATTTTTGAAAGCCTTTACTCATAAGGATTCTTTTTTGAAATTATTTTTCATCTTTCAAAAAATCTACTCGGGTCTTATTTTTAAAATTAAGACCCTCCTGATTTTCATCTTTTAATCTAGGTTTCTTCATGATTCTAGTGAAAATTAGATGATAGAATCACTAATTCTCTTAAAGTTTTCACAAGGTCTTAATTTCGAAAGTAAGACCCTCTGATTTTAAAGAGTCCTTTATTTATAATGGTTTCATTTGTCGATTAAAGTGTTTTTTAATAAAAAACAAGCAGGTATTAACGGGTCTTACTTTTTTTCATTAAGACCTTCTTCATGTTTTTTAATTATTTCCTCCAAGTCAATTCTATCCTCAGCATTAGGTCGTTTCTCAAATCTAGAAGGTGTCATAATTGTTCGGATGGAAGTTGCGCTAAATAATTTCCCATCAGGTGATGCGAAATGAGTGGATAGAAATTGCTCGATAAACTTCTTTGAATTACTGATTCCTTTTCTCCCTGATGGAAGTTCTTTATTCAGACATTGGTAGAAAAAATCAATCAGAACATTTTGAGGAAGTTCCCAAATTACCACCTTAGGTTTGGTCGTTAAAGAAAAATCTTTTTCCTTTTGCATCTCTTGGACTGCTTTCAAATATGCCAGCTCTAAATCAATCTGAACATCAAAATCCACTTCATCCTCTCTATCATATTTAAATTGATTTTGTAAATAGTCTGTTTTCATTCTAAGGAGAAAAGCTTTCTTAGCATGGTAAGTTTCTAGTTTATCAATTTGAAGTTTTACTGAATCGAAACGATAGGGGTTATCATTTCCAAAATCATCCTCTCTATAGAAGCGAGGAACTTGTTGATACTGAGTTCGTTTTTCATTTACTAAATTCAATACATCATTTAGCTTTGCTGCTGAATTATGTTCAATGAATAAATTCACATTATATTCCAATAGCATATCCATCGCTGTTAACCATGAATAAGGTCGAGTAAGAAGTTCACATTGATAATCTAAAAAATGACCAACCAAGACTGAATTCAGTTTCAGTATTTTTTCCAATAGTAATTTACAATAAAGATGATGGTCAAAATTCTGCTGGCGCTCTTTTGATGACTCTAAATTTTTAGAGTAGATTTCAAACAATTCAACTTTCACATGTTTGGGATGAGAGATTGGATGTTCACGAAATTCTACCCATTGAACTTTTTTCAATGGTAATTGCATTTCCCTTCTTGTTTTAGTAATCCGTAAATATTAGTTTTCTAATATCTCATAGTGTTTTATCGTAATATGTATAAATAGCAAAAGCCCACAATTTTACGTGTGAGCTTTGTTTCGTTGAAGATGTTTGGTGTGATTAAGTTGAAGTGACAATATAGGGAAGAATACTTGTTAAAACAAATTGTTTTAAATAAATTTCAGCTTAATTATTCCTAATAATGAAAAATTACCATCTACATGGTATCTATCAGCTTTAATCTTTTTGTAATATGAAAATAAATTAGAAGTGCCAAATAAGAGAAGAAAAGTACATACCCCGTTTCTTAATTGAAGGTGGATGAATTTGGAAGATTTATGATGAGAAAAGTCAATTGTTTTACCATTGTTTTACCATATAAAAATAAAAATGCGTAACAAGCTGGTTATCAGCGAGTTACGCACTATATTCGTACCCGAGGCGGGACTTGAACCCGCACGCCCCGAAGAGCACAGGATTTTAAGTCCGGCGTGTCTACCAATTCCACCACTCGGGCAACTAATGAAAAATGAATTATTTGAAATGAAGAGAGCCTCTTCTAATTCATTACTTCAAAAAAAAAGTCTCCAAATTTTGAAGACTTAGAGCGAAAGACGAGATTCGAACTCGCGACCCCGACCTTGGCAAGGTCGTGCTCTACCAGCTGAGCTACTTTCGCTTTTTTGCTAAAAGATGAATCATAACACGTTTGTTATTTCCTAAAGCGGTGCAAATATAGAATAATTTTCCATAAAAAGTCAAATCGTTTTTAAAAAACTTAAACTTTTTTTTTCAAATAAATAAGACTGTTTTTTGAATCTATCAAAATCTAAGGTAGCTTTAAATTTTTAGTTGGAATGCTGAATATTATTACTATTTGGTGTTCGAAATTTTCTTGTAAGTTTATTGTTATGAACCAAAAAATATTATTAGTTACGCCTCCTTTTACCCAATTAAATACGCCCTATCCTGCGACAGCATATTTGAAGGGTTTTTTGAATACGCATCAGATTCAGGCATTTCAAGTTGATTTGGGGATTGAGGTGATTTTAAAAATATTTTCTACAACTGGTTTACAAGAAATATTTACTCAAATAGAATCAGAGGCAACAAAACTTTCTGATAATTGCTTCCGAATTTTCTCCCTTCGAAAAGAATACCTAAAGACGATTGATCCAGTTATCGCTTTTTTACAAAACACCAATCCTACCTTAGCACATAGTATATGTGATCGGAGTTATTTGCCGGAGTCCAATCGTTTTGAAGAGTTGGATGATTTAGAATTGGCTTTTGGTTTGATGGGCATTCAAGATAAAGCGAGACATTTGGCGACTTTGTATTTGGAGGATTTAGGTGATTTAATTAAGGAAGCTGTTGACCCTCATTTTGGGTTTAGCAGATATGCAGAGCGGCTTTCTCAATCCTTATCTTCTTTTGATGAAATGGAGAATGCGTTAAATGCTCCTGAAACTATTGTTACTGAAATATTAATTCAACTTTTAGATGAAAAAATAATAAAGGAAAATCCAACCGTAGTCGGTCTCTCTGTTCCTTTCCCTGGTAATCTTTTTGCGGCATTAAAGTGTGGGCAATTTATCAAAAAACAATATCCACACATTTCGATTATTTTGGGTGGTGGGTACGCCAATACTGAATTGAGAAGTTTATCGGATGAACGGATTTTTGATTATTTGGACTTTATCAGCTTGGATGATGGGGAAGCTCCTCTCCTGCTTTTATTAGATTTTTTAAAAGGAAAAATATCGAAAGCGGAACTCAAAAGGATTTTTGCCAAAACCAATGGAGTCGTCTGTTATCATAATACTTCTAAGGTTTTGGATGTTCCTCAGCGGGAAACTGGAACGCCTGATTATTCAGATTTTCATTTAGATAAATATCTTTCCGTAATCGAAATTGTCAATCCGATGCATCGGTTATGGAGTGACGGGCGCTGGAATAAATTAACTTTGGCGCATGGATGTTATTGGGGAAAATGTACTTTTTGTGATGTGACGTTGGATTATATAAAAAGATATGAACCTGTCACCGCTGAATTACTTTGTGACCGAATCGAAACCATCATCAATCAAACGGGCGAGAATGGTTTTCATTTTGTGGACGAAGCTGCGCCACCTGCCTTGATGAGAGATTTAGCGATTGAGATTCTTCGAAGAGATTTGACGGTGGTTTGGTGGACGAATATTCGTTTTGAAAAAAGCTTTTCGCCTGACCTTTGTCGTTTGTTAAAAGCGTCGGGTTGTATTGCCGTTTCTGGAGGTTTGGAAGTGGCTTCTGATCGACTTTTGGATAAGATGAAAAAAGGAGTAACGGTGGCGCAAGTGGCGAGAGTAGCGGATGCATTTACGGAAGCAGGAATTATGGTGCATGCTTATTTGATGTATGGTTTTCCCACGCAGACGGAACAAGAAACGGTAGATTCTTTGGAGATGGTTCGGCAGATGTTTGAGCAAGGAGTAATTCAATCTGGGTTTTGGCATCAGTTTGCGATGACTGCTCATAGTCCTGTAGGATCGTCGCCCAAAGCGTTTGAAGTAGAAATGATTGGGCCAACTTTTGGTGGTTTTGCAAATAATGATTTAGTGCATGATGATCCTTTGGGAGCGGAACATGAATTGTTTTCGGAAGGCTTGAAGCGATCTTTGTTTAACTATATGAATGGTGTTGGATTTGATTTTCCAGTTAATGATTGGTTTGATTTTGAAACGGCAGCAACGACGGTGGAAGATGATTTTATTGAAAATAGTTTACATCGTTTTTCCAAAAATAAATACCGTCCAAATGATTTAGTCCTCTGGTATAACAATACTCCTACAATTACTACTTTCGAAGATGATGGGGAAGATTTTGGCGAACTTACCTTTTATAATAAAAAAGATGAATGGGGTTTTGAGACGGAATGGGCTTTGGCAGAATGGATTGTAACAATACTTATACGGGCAAATCCAAATTATAAATCTGTGTTAAAATTCAATGATTTACAGCATGATTTTGAGAAAAATGAGTTGGGTGATTTTAAAGAATTCTTAGCTTCTCCGATTTGGGAAGCGTTGCGGGAGAATGGGTTGTTGGTTATTTAGGAACGTTTAAAGAATAACTGTTACAAGTTATTTTTTAAGCGTTCCTTAGATTGCTAATCTCTATCCATTATTAGTAAAAAAAATGAATATCGAACAGAGATTTGAGAAGTTTGACCAAACTACCGACTTCTATCTTGAGAAATATCGTCAAACTTCTTAATTCTCAAATCCTTGTTCGATATTCGTTATTCATTTTTCCTTATTCATCGAAAAGACTCGCTCTTGGAAAGTTACTATTTGGTACAGGTACCATCTCGATTACTTGTTCTATCAATTGACTTGATTGACATGGATTAGCATCTTTAGAAATGATTTTTGTCCTTGTCATAAACCCATCTATCTTCGCTATAACAATATATTCACATCCACACATTACCGTAAAACCAAAACTTCCGTCTTTCTTAGATTTGACAGATTGTTTGCTTCCATCACATTCATTGAGTAATTCAATATCTACATTCTCCATCGCTTTGTGAAAAACTTGTTCTTGTACTTTTCCAGAAAACAAAGAAAGTTTTCTTTTACTCAATTTCACAATGGTCTCTTTGTTGTTGTAAATAATATCCTTAGCCAAGACGGATGAATATTCTTGGTATCCTTCTTTTTCTATTTTTAAAGAATACGATTCAGCATCTTCGACCTGATACTCATAAACTCCAGATTCAACTACTTTTAGCATAGATGGATTCCAGATACTCTTTTCGTTTTCAATAAAAACTTCTGCCTCATTGATTTTCTCGCCAGTCGCTTCATCAATCACTATTATTTTTTTGGAAATTTTCTTATCTACTAATTTCCAACCATAGACATCATCATGTCCTTTTCCTCCTTGTCGATTAGAAGAAAGATAGCCGTGTTCTCCTGTTTCATCTATATAAAAACCAAAATCATCAAATCCAGAATTAAATGGCTGTCCAACATTTTTTTTCAACTTAAATCCTTTCCCATCTTTCTTAGCAAGAAAAATATCCAATTTCCCTAATGTTCCAAAACCATTCGAAGACAAAAATAAATGTCCTCCTTCATTAATATATGGAAAAAGTTCATTGCCTTCACCATTGACGTTGACTCCTAAATTTTGTGCTTCTCCCCATTTTCCATTAGTAAAAATAGATTTATAAATATCCATACCTCCATATCCTCCTGGACGATCAGAAGCAAAATATAAGGTCTTTCCATCATGAGAAAGTGCAGGGTGGCAAGTAGAAAATTTCTTACTATTGAAAGGTAATTCTTTGATATTGATCCAATTTCCTTCGACTCCTTCGGCAGAGTAAATTTTTAGGGAAACCAGCCCTTTCATCTTTTCATTATTCCGAGTGAAATACATCATATCACCAACTTGATTGAAAGTCGCTGTTCCATCATGTAAATCTCCATTAATTTTCCCTCTTAATTTTTTAGGGTCTCTATAAATATCATCCCCAATTTTTTCTGAAAAATATAAATCGAAATAATTATTGTTGATCATATTTTTCAATCCGCTTCCATCTATTTTATTTCGAGAAGAAGTAAAAACAATTCCTTTTCGATATGGAACAGCACAAAAATCTAAACCCTTTGAATTTAGATTTTCAATATTATATACTTCGATTTCCTTTTCACTAAATGAAAGATCATCAAAAATAAACTTATCCTTTGCGCCGTCAAATGACATCAACATCAAGGTGATAAGTATAAAAATCAAAAAGTTTGTTAGATTTGGATTCATCATTTATTCTCACATATATACAGAATTACACATACAAATTTCATTCCACTAGAATGAGTGATTATTCTTAAATACGATCAGTCTAGAGAATTGTTTAAATAT
>Ga0209187_1002985_pt1 | contig 14937 bp, 6 predicted proteins | sample BantaG_FD_187430 | JGI IMG/M metagenome (GOLD analysis project Ga0209187, IMG submission 187430) | Marine algal microbial communities from Bantry Bay, Ireland - BantryBay_4 metaG (SPAdes) (version 2) | ecosystem: Host-associated > Algae > Red algae > Unclassified | place: Bantry Bay, Ireland... | reverse complement strand
CGCACCTCCTGATGAAGCATCTCCCGCACATACCATGTATGTATTAAATTCACTCTCATTCTTTAAATCTGCCTTCAATAAATTCGCTAAACTTGGAATTAATGGTGGGAAATCTAAACTGTTATCTTCAAAATTATCTGGTGTCGTTTGTAAACTACCTGTCTGTCGCATTGGATTAATACTACCTGGTGATACCTCTGGGTGAGGTACTATGTTTTGCCAGTAATATGATCTATTATTATCCGCAGGATCTGTTCCGCCATTCCAATCACAACCTTCACAATATGGATTATCTGGATAGAGAAACTCAGGAGCTAGAGAATAAACACTACAAGGGGCTGGATTGCAACCAGTAAGTACAGTGTTAGAATATTGTCCTCCACATTGTCCTGGAAAGGATGGAATCCATGGCTCAGCAAACTGATAATCTAATTTAAAATCAGAGGATTCTACATCTTCTGGACATAAAGAACTTAAACTATATTTTAAACCCCACGTACACGTTTCTAACCCTCCGACCGCAAATGCTGGAAAAGGATCCCCTGACTTATGAACCAATCCGTCATCATCACAGGGATTACAAGTTTCACTTGGACTATCAGGCCCAGCTGCATAAGGTACATTCAGCCCCGCATAAAAATCTGCATCATTAATTCTTAACGCTGCAAGCTCTTCTTGGTTTTCAGCTACACAGCATACATCTCCACCATTTCCTATACAAGTTAAATTACCGTAACTATCATCAATAAATTGACTAGGCAATGGAACTTCGCTACCATCTGGCATCACGATTGTTCCATCATTTAAATATACCATATTTGTTGGAAATTGTAATTCCAAATATTCTGTATATATAAACGGTCTGTATTCGTTTTCATACCAAGGCAGTTCACCATCCGCTAAATCCGTCGGTACTGGATTCGCTAAACTGAATGTATAGTCTACCTCTGTATCACAATCTGTAACATTTACATTGTTTGTTATCCCTACTGGTCCAGGTATATGAGCTTGATATGGTCGTGATGCATTACACGAAACCGCTAAACTCACATTCGTACATTGGTCTTCATTCGCTTCTGCTACATTAAAATATCCTGAAAAAGTAGCTACATCCGTCGATCCTATATTTGTACCATTTAATAATCTTAAATCATATCTCGGATTATGTATCATCTTACCTGAATATTCTACATACATCTTATCTCCATCCGTAACTGGATACATCGCATACCATTCTTCAAAACACGTATTGTCATATTGCTCTCCTTCTCCACAGCTCGCTCCGCCATTCCTGAAATACCATCTGATATCTATTTGACGGACATCTTCCAAAGCGTTAATCGACCTGTCTTGTCTAGAGTATTGTACAAAATCTACAGGGTACAATGGATTCTCATCATCATCATTCGCACAATTTGTATTAACGCCATTCATCGAAGTTCCATAACCGCCACTGCTACGATCTATACCTCCACTCAAAACATGCATTCCTGGATAAAAAATCGGATTACGATCTTCCACTGGTGTCTGCATACATGTTGGTAAAGTAACTAATTGCCTTGTTCCTCCCGCTGGTTCCCAATAAACTCCTTCTATCTTAAATGTTTGTTGATCTGGTACAACCTTTGTCTCATAACCTCCTCCATATAAAATAAATCTCCAATAATGATCTCCTTTAGCTAGTAATTCTCCTCCTCCTGCATTTACTGTCATCTCTTGTCGTACAAAGAAATCATCTCCTGGTAAAAATCTTGTCCTGTCTATTTCTGGTACATCATTGATTGTCAACTGTTGGGTCATCGCCTTATCTGAAAATCCATAATTAGTTCTGTAAAGTGTATCAATTTCTGTGGAGAAAAAACATGGGCAATTCGTCCCTCGCCATACCACATAACTTGTCAAACTACCACATGATCTTACAATCTCACATGGCTCTGGTGTCCCACATGAATTACATTCCTCTACGATCTTAATTGATGTGAACATGTAATCATTTACGAAACATTGACCTTCAAACTCTAAATTCCAATAGTAATCATGAATATTAGTATTCAAATCTCCTGCCGGTATCTTTATTTCTATTGATATAGTATCTAAACCTCCATTCGAATTTGGAGTTGTAACATATTCCCATGTCGTTCCAGGTACTGGATTCCCTTGATAGGTCGCCGATCCTTCTTCGTATCTTATATGCTTTATTCTTTCAAAGCCATTCGTAGTAACATTCACTATCGCAAATAAATCTCCGCCATTTACACATGGTGTTATGTTTTCTGACCCAAACTCATACATGAATTCATATCCGTTAACTGTTGGATTGTACTCATTTGCTACTGTTTGAACTACTTCCGTGATTGGTATTCCATATCCTGGAATCGTCATGTCATTATCACTCTGGGATATTTCTCCATAAAAATAACTAATTGGATCATTGAAATTTGCAAATTGCTGAAAGCCTTGACCACAATTTCTCTTACCATTTACCTCTACTCTTGTTATCGAACATGACAATGCTGAACATGATGCATTATCTGCACACCCTATTCCTAATACTACATCAAATGATAACATATTACCGCCTGGTAAATCATCAAATATACCGTCTCCATCTGTATCCGTCAATCCGCCAGCTCCATCTATATCCGTTGTCAATTGTGTGAAATCTAAAACAATTGTAGCTCCATTCATACTTATTACCTCTGCCGGTAATGCTACTCCATTCATCATGATATCCTCCAAGGTGACATTCCCTCCTAGACAACCATTGAACTTAACCATTATATCTTCCCATAATCCATCTAATGGATCTGTATTCGCTGAGTTAATCGCAAAATCAAATATCAAATTGTCGCCACATATTCCTCCAAACTGTTCTATATTATTATTAACCTGTACATTCGCTCCATAATTTGGTTTGAATTCTACCGCTCCCTGCATCTCTGATATTTGATCACATATCAAATCATTACACCCGTAAAATCCTTGGTACATTAAAAATGCAGCATCATCTATACACCCTTCTACTTGATAACATACTTGAATTGTCATCCTTTCATCTGCATCAAAGAATGCATCCCCATTCCCATTCGCATTGCCTGGAAAATAGGCCCCATCTATTATCGTAGATACTGACATCGCAATTGGATCATAACTATAATCCGCTGGCGGTATTGTAATACCATTTGCTGATAAACTTGTCAATGTATATAGCGACTGATCTAAATTCTGTATCGCAAATACATACTCGTCTAAAAACGCATCAATTCCATCTTGACTAATCGTGATCGTTTGACAACCAGGTACTCCCGATTGTGTTATATTTAATTCCGGTGGTGCTACACTTAGTACATTAATTACCGGCACCTTAATCCCGCCATTATAGCCTCCAACTTCTGTCGCTGTCTCTGAACATGTCCCTACTTGCCCATTGTCATCATCATAAGAAAAATCAACTGTAGCATCAAAATTTAACTCCATCTCTGTTTCTATATCAACTTCACAATCTGATTGCATTGCAAAATTCATGATATACACGCCCGCTGAATCAATCTCTGATATCTGAAATACCGGATTACTCGGATCACTTAAATCAAATGGAGATACCGTCCCCGTCGCCATATTCATCGGATCTTGAAAAACATAGCCGCCATAAGACAAGCCTTCATCAAATGCTATCGTTACGTTTACATCTGATATTGGACATTCTCCTGAGTTATATATCAATAAACTTACAGTATCTGGAAATGAACATACGTTCAATAAATCTACTTGTGGAAAATTTGGTACACCGTCCAATGGTACTATACTTATATCTGGACAGCCATCACACGTTGCGCCCGGAGGATCTGGTAAATCATACGTAATACATATCTCTGGTGCACTACCGGGATCCGTATCAAATGACTCTGCCATCCTTCTTCCCTTACCATCTATAAGAAATCCAATATTATTGCCCATCGCATAGCCTGGTCTATTTACTATCTCTTGTACTACCGCTGTCAGATCTGTCGTCTGTTGTGCAAAACCCGCATCTCCAGCTGTCCATGTACCTGGTGACCATGGTGCACTCGCTCCTGTCTTTACCCTGCTCAATACGTCATCCATTGCTGAAAAACCTCCCGGATTATCTTCCGCTATCCCATATACATTGAACGCCGCAGCTGATATACTGTTATCTGATGCCGTAAATTGGATGTACGCATTTGTTATCGTAGCGCCTGGTGGTATCATCCAACCAGTACCTATTACGCCAACTGTCATGCCTGCACTTCCTGTAGCTCCTATCGACAATGGGGCCGTACCACAATACTCCGCTAAATTCGCAGTATTCTGTACCGCATCATTCGCGCAGTCATTTACTACTTGACATTCAGTTACTTCCGCTAACATCATCGCCATAGATCGTTGTGATTGCTTAACCGAAAGCGAAGACTTATACGCTTCTAATAAAATAGATTCATCACCACAATCTGACAACTCATAGGCTGTATACAGACTCTCAGATAAAACCTCCCCTTTCGATGGACCTTTATCTTCTGGATTGGTATTACTGTAACCAATGCTTACCATAAGCATCATGACAATAACAAAAAATGATTTGTAATTAATAGTTGTCTGGGCAGACTGTAGCAATTTCATAAAAAATGTTTTACTGTGTATAATAGTACGTGCACACGTGCACAATAACTTAGCAGTTACTATTATCCATAAAGTAAAACTTCATGCTCTCGTTGGTGGTCATCCGTCTCCGAATTAGAGCAAATGTATTAAAGAAAATCGTAATATGTACTATGTTTACTAAAAAAAGTACCATTTACACCCAAAATCAAGCAAAATACACCCTTTCACGATATCTCAAGCGGCTAATAATATATTTCGACACCTGTTTGATAATAGAATTTACTGTGATTCAAAGATCGATTTATATTCATATTCTAAGTCGTTTTTTCGTTTTTTGGTCGCATTACTACTGATTTTGGTAATGGTCAATATTTAATTGACAAAAGCCTTTAACATACACTGAGACAAGGATTGACTAAACTTTATTTAGTGATTGGAATAAATCAAACAGTCCTTCTATAAGGGTTTCGGCCTAAAAGATAATTTTCTGAAATAAATAAAATGAGGTACTGTAGTAAATAAGCTTTAAATCAATTTTCTCTAAATATATATTCTTTACAGCTATTAAGAATTTATGCATCAATATTTCTAATTTTGACCCATATAAGCAAACAGTATACATAATATTTATTTTATATATGAATAATATACACGAAATAATTTTTAATGAATAAAAATGAAGAAATCTAATTATATTTGGTTTTTGACCTTATCAACAATCTAAACTATATACTTGTTTACACAAAAATCCTAGGTTGCCAACCTTGGCGAACATAGGCTAAAATAGTTTCGATGCTTTAGCTTCGTACCTTTTTGAATTGTTATGCCTGTAATAATACGAGACTAAAGTCTCGAAAACATTCACTTCCTCCCATGCTATGCTTTTTTAGATAATTGGATGTCAATCCGAGGTTGCGAACATAGGCGAACATAGTTTTCGATGCTTTAGCTTCGTACCTTTTTGCATTGTTATACCTGTAATAATACGAGACTAAAGTCTCGAAAACATTCACTTCCTCCCATGCTATGGTTTTTTAGATAATTGGATGTCAATCCGAGGTTGCAAACCTCGGCGAACATAGGATTATTACTATTAGCTAATTCTACCCCAGATCTTTGCTCGGTGTGCTCGCCTTCCCATATAAGCTTTCATGGCTGTGTGCGTTTCATGTTCAAGGTCAGGATCTCTATCTACTATAGCTTCAGCATAGTATCTTGCAGCATTTAGTATAGCGCTGTCATGCACAATGCTACTCAGCTTGAGATCCATGATACCACTTTGCATGGTACCTTCTATATCTCCTGGGCCACGCAGTCTGAGGTCAGCTTCTGCAATTTCAAATCCATCAGTAGTTCTTACCATAGTGGCGATACGTTCTCTACTTACTTTGGATAGTTTGTTACCTGTCATTAAAACACAATATGACTGCTCTCCTCCACGGCCTACCCTCCCTCTAAGTTGATGTAATTGTGACAAGCCAAATCTTTCAGTATTTTCAATAATCATCACAGAGGCGTTGGGCACATTTACGCCTACCTCTATTACAGTAGTAGCAACCATGATTTGGGTGATTCCTTTAGAAAATCTCTCCATTTCAAAATCTTTGTCTTTAGCTTTCATTCTCCCATGAAGAATACTCATCTGATATTGCGGCATTGGGAAGAATTGTAATAGTTGCTCATAGCCATTATTAAGATCTTGTAAATCTAATTTTGCAGACTCTTCTATCAATGGGTATACAATATAGATTTGACGTCCTTTATCAATCTCAGCTCTCATAAAATTGATTACTTTGGGACGAGCAGATTCATATTTATGCATTGTTTGAATGGACTTCCTTCCTGGAGGCATTTCATCTATCACTGACACATCAAGATCCCCATAGACGGTCATAGCTAGTGTTCTAGGGATTGGAGTTGCAGTCATTACTAAAACATGAGGTGCAATATTTTTATTTTTTTTCCAAAGTTTTGCCCGTTGTGCTACTCCAAACCTATGCTGTTCATCAATTATGGCTAATCCCAAATTATGAAAGACTACTGGATCTTCTATCAATGCATGAGTTCCAATTAAAATATCAATTTCGCCACTGGCAAGAAGCTCAAATATTTTCTTTCTTTTTTTGCCTTTTACAGATCCAGTCAAAAATCCGACACTCAATCCTAATGGCTCAGCTAATTCACTAATCCCTTCATAATGTTGTTGGGCAAGAATCTGAGTTGGAGCCATCATACATGCTTGGTATCCGTTATCTTTCGCCAAGAGCATCGTCATAAATCCAACTACAGTCTTTCCACTCCCAACATCACCTTGTAACAACCTATTCATATGGACTCCAAAACCCATATTTGCTCTAATTTCTTTAATCACTCTTTTCTGTGCGCCCGTAAGTTCAAATTTTAGTCCTTCTTTAAAAAATGTATTAAAATATTTACCTACAGTATCAAAGACAGCGCCCTTAAGTTTTTTCTTTCTATTTTCCTTCCCTAGTAATAATCTAAGCTGAAGAAAAAATAATTCTTCAAATTTAAGCCTATTGATTGCTAAGGATTTCTCTGCTGCACTCTTGGGAAAATGAATCCAATGTAAGGCTTGGAATCGACTACAAAGTTTCAATTTTTTTACAATGTAAGACGGCATATTTTCTACTACATCCGCTTCAGTTAGTTGATTTAGAATCGACTTAATTATTTTTCGGCGACCTTTGCTGTCAAGTCCTCGAGCATCTAATTTCTCAGAGGATGGATATACTGGATCAAAAGTAGACTGCAGTTGATCAGCTGCTCTAGCTCTCGCAGATTCCATCTCTGGATGAGTGATGGTTTTCTTACCTTTATATATGTTTACTTTACCATAGACTACATAATCTTCTCCTTCTTTGAGAACTTTAGTTAGGTATTTCACTCCTTGAAACCAGATCAACTCTATAAATCCAGTACTGTCTTTCAGTAGACCTTGTAATCTAAATCGATTGTTTTTACCCTTTATTTTTTCTATGCTTACAAGTTGTCCTTTTAGTTGAACAGTGTCTCCATCAGTCGCCACATCTTTGATAACATGAAACTTCGTTTTATCTACATATCTAAATGGATAACTACCCAATAGTTCTCTTACTCGAAATATTTTCAACTCTTTTTGCATCAACTCAGCTTTCGCTGGACCGATTCCTTTGATATATTCTATCGTGGTGTCGAGTATGTTTGGTTTGGTTTCCACAAATGTAAATATATGGGATTGTATTTATGAGAATGATTGATATGGTAATTATTTTCGTTGTTGATTTTCAGTTGAGTTAAATACTTTTCCGAGAATGATTAAGGTTTTGACATTTATATTAACTACTTACTTCTTTTTTGATTTTAGAGCTCAAAATCACCAAATTTCGTGTATAAAAGGCTTAACAGAAGAATTAGTGCCTGAGAATCACAAAAAGTTACAACTGTCAAGATAATAGCATTGCATTTTCATCATATTGATTATCAATATTTTACATATCTAATTCTGGAATAAATTACATTTTATAGCCATTATACAGAGGATATTTATTATTTTCTTGGTATAGTTCAGTTCTGTGATAAAATACAAGCGTATAAAATCATCAATTTTTATGATTTAATAAATTTTTGGTAAATGATTTATATCATAAATTCGATATTCGTGTTTTTAGGTATGACGTGTTTAGGTACTGCTTTTGCTTCAATAAGTTTTTTGATTCCAATTAATTGTAATCGACATTAGTCATCGTTTGTTTTACGTAAAAAGGACCACATATTTTGATGTGATCCTTTTCCATAATCTGCTTTGATCTGTAAGATCTGTTTGATCTCTATTTCAATTGACTACGACATGAACTCGATGCTCTTTGCAATGAATTTACTCATGTCCTCTCCTTTAAGCATGTTTTGATTTAGCTTAGCCAGATTGTGTAAATATTGGGCAAAGTCCGATTTTTTATCTGCGCTTCTCATCTTAAGTAACTTCTCTACTATTAATGGATGATTTGTGTTGATTACTACATTGTGCATGTCTGGCATTCCGCCGAGATCCATTCCTTGCATCATCTGCATTTCCTTCATTCTACGCATGAATTCAGGCTTAGTAATTAATACTGGATGATCGTCTGGGGATAATGGCTTCATTTCTATCTGTCCACCCTGAAGATCGCCCAATGCCGTAGTAAATAATTCTTTCACTTTCTCCACTTCTTTTTCTCCTAGAACAGACTCTTTTGTTTCGTCTTTTTGAACTAGATTATCAGGTGTATCAGAATCCACTCTCACAAATGTTACTCCCGACTCCTTGTATTCTAGATGTTGCATGAAGTGGTTATCAATCACATTATCAAATTCTAAAATATCATATCCATACGCTTTTGCAGACTCGATATAACTGTGATGCTCTTTCGGACTTGTTGTGTATAGATATACTATTTTGTCATTCTTATCCTTTTGCGTTGCTTCTACTTTAGCTTTATATTCTTCTAGCGTGAAGAACTTGCCCTCAAGGTTTTTAAGAAGTACAAATTTCTGTGCTTTCTCATTGAATTTCTCCTCTGAGATCATTCCATACTTGATAAATGTACCTACTTCACTGTACTTATTCTCAAACTCAGTTCTATCTTCTTTGAAAATTGAGTTTAATTTTTCAGCTACCTTTTTAGTAATATAAGAAGTGATTTTCTTTACATTTCTATCTGACTGAAGGTAAGATCTACTTACATTCAATGGGATATCAGGACTATCAATTACACCATGTAGAAGTGTCAAAAATTCAGGTACTATCTCTTGTACATTGTCTGTAACATAGACTTGATTACTGTATAGTTGGATTTTATTCTTCTGTACCTCAACGCTATTCACCAATTTAGGAAAATACAATATTCCAGTTAGGTTAAATGGATAGTCTATATTTAGATGAATCCAGAATAATGGAGGCTGACTTGCAGGGTGTAATTCTGAATAAAATGCTTTGTATTCTTCTTCAGAGATTGAATTAGGGGATTTTTTCCAAAGTGGTTCTGGATTATTTACAATATTATCAACTTCCGTTTCTATTGCAGTTTTATCATCTCCTTCTCCTTCGTAGGTTGTCTCAGTTTTTGTACCAAATTTGATAAATACAGGTAAGAATTTACAGTACTTATCTAATAGTTGTTGAATTTTATTTTCTTCCAAATACTCTACACTATCATCACTGATATGAAGTATAATGTCGGTACCTCTACTAGTTTTATCCGCTTTTTCTATATCATATTCTGGATCACCATCACAAGTCCATCTTACTGCATCTTCTTCTTCTCTGTATGATTTTGTGACAACTTCTACCTTATCCGCAACCATAAAAGCTGAATAAAATCCAAGTCCAAAATGACCGATAATACTCGCTTCATCTTTATATTTTTCTAAGAATTCTTCGGCAGAACTGAATGCTACTTGATTCAAGTATTTTTCAACCTCGTCTTTACTCATACCTATACCTTTATCAGATATAGTAAGTGTTTTTGCATCTTTATCCACTGACACCTCAATCGTCGTATCACCAATCTCGCCCTTGACCTCACCTCTCAGTGCTAGTGTCTTCACTTTAGTAGTTGCATCTACCCCGTTTGAAACTAATTCTCTCAAGAATATCTCCTGATCAGAGTATAAGAACTTCTTGATGATCGGAAATATGTTTTCCGTTTGTACTGATATTTTTCCTTTAGCCATTGCTATAATTTTTAGTTTATAGCTTATGATTGTCAACTTGTATGCCAGTGGGTAATTTGGTGTCAAAATGGCATTATATCGGTCTTTATTAGACGATTCGACCGTCTACGACTCATTGACTGCTTTGCTTTTTGACTATTCGACAGATTAGGATCATCCGATCGCTTTGCTTTTTGACTGTTGGACATTCGACTATTCGACATTCGGTTTTTCGATCGCTATGCTTTTTGATTGGTCGACATTCGAATGTTCGACCGCTTTGCTTTTTGACCGCTCGACATTCGACTGTCTGACAGCTCAACTTGTTGGTGACATTATTATGATGGGAAAACTTCGGACAAAACAACTTTGAGGTCAGGAAATTGACTTGGATAGATAATATCTTCATCCGTGTAGGTATCTTGCAACTTATATGCTCCGTTCTCTAATATAAAGATTTGAAGTAAATGATCCATAGGCATTACAACCCAATATTCTAGTATACCAACTTCTTCGTAGAGGTCATATTTATATTTGACATCTTTTTTCCTTGTGTGGGGAGACAATATTTCTACTACTAAATCAGGTGCTCCGAAACAGCCCGATTTATCTATTTTATTTGGATCACAAATTAGACATAAGTCAGGTTGGATGACTGTATTATTTTTGAGCTTGTTTTTCTTATTTTGAATGGGTAACACAACATCGAAAGGCGCAATGAAAACGCTACACTCTTTATGCTTGAAGTAATTTCCAAAGAATAAATGTAGATTCCCAGCAATTAGTTGATGAAACGAACTTGGCGCAGGACTCATTTTAAAGATCTTTCCTTTTATAAGTTCGACCATGTAATCAAAATCGAATTTTAAATAATCTTCATAATCGTACTGGCTTTTATAGCCAATTGATGGTTCTGCTGCATGGAGCGTTTTCTCTTCTTGGAATGTCGTTTTATCGAACATATTGGTTTGGTTTGGACTTTTCAAATATAAGCATAAATAGTGATTGAGTCAATACGAACACATGAGATGTGTGTAGGACATATTGCACTTTTAGGTTAAAAATTGATTGTTCATTGATTATTATTTCATATAATTAATAAGCTTTAAAACATATCAATAATATTCTCTCTTACCAGAGGGGTTTACTTTTTTCCAGCATAAAAAGTAACAAAAATGCTCGATATCTAAAGGAAATTTTGTTCCACTTAGGCTTCACAAACCATGATTTCCGTTGAACTCCACGCTTATTCTGCCTTCCAATTTTCTTTTGTGTAAAATTATGTTCAAAAAATACAATGTTTTAAGTGAACAAAAATAATTGAAAGAGGCAGACGCGATTCCATTCACTTCAATCATTATTTCTTTTAGATACCGATTTTCTTTTGTGCAATATGTTTTACGAACACATGAGATCTGTGTAGAACTAGCTACTGCATTGGTAAATTATTAACTTTAAATTTCTAAAAAGATTTGTGCTGAATCGCTAAATCGCTTGAATCGCCGAGCTGCCTCTAAATGCTCGAAAACTAGATGTTTAAGAACTACATGTTTAAATGCTGGATTTTATTAGTAGATTTTTGTGCAGTTTAATTTTATATACAGCTGAGATCAGGTACTCAAACATGTACTTACCTACTAAAAGATACCACTGAATACGAACTTTATTTCAAAATATACCACATTCTATTATCCATTTTCCATTTCAAGTTGTTACTTCGATAATTCAACGACTACCACATGTTTTTAGACTACAGAAAATATATTATTGCAGCATTCATCTTCCTCATTCCGATATCTGCGTATCAGGTTTATCATTTGAAATTTGCCTTTGATTTTGAGCAATTTTTTCCGGAAGGAGATCCTGATTTGGATTTTTTTCAGGCTTTTATTGCGGAGTTTGAAACGGACGATAATTTTCTTATGGTTGCTGTGGATAATGAACCAACGGTATTTGACGAAGCATTTCTAGAGAAGTTCCACGCATTCACATTAGAATTGAGAGACGTACCTCATGTTACTAAAGTACAGTCTCTGACTACTATGGACTATCCTGTGAAGACGCCATTCGGGATTAATACTGTGCCTATTATACACATGGATCAGCCGGACAGGTACGAAGCTGATAAAGAGAACATACTATCAGATAAGCGGTTCGTCAATAATCTAATTGCGGCAGATGGACAATCTCTCGCAATCACTGCAAGGACGATAGATGCCATCGGATTAGAGGAATCTAAAGAGATGATGACTGCCATCAAGGTGCTTACAGATAAATATAACTTTCAAGAAACACATCTATTAGGCAGGGCATATTTTCAGGATGAGTTGGTAGAAATGCAGAAGAACGAAATCGTAATGTCGACTTTCATATCTGGATTTTTGATCATTTTTATTCTCATGTTTATATTCAGAAAACCGATTGGTGTATGGATTGCATTGACTTCTATAGGCCTTGGATTACTCTACTTTTTGGGTATTATAGGTCTTCTTGGCAGAGAGCTTAATATCATGGCCGCTTTATATCCTGTGCTCATGCTCATCGTGGGAACATCGGATGTCATACACATTATGTCCAAATACGTTGATGAGCTCAAGCGTGGAAAAGATAAGCGAACTGCCATGGTAATTACCATAAAACAGATCGGGCTTGCTACTCTATTTACTTCTATCACGACGGCTATCGGATTTGCTACACTGATGACTTCCAATGTCAGACCGATCAGGGATTTCGGCGCAAATGCTGCGCTTGGTGTGCTGGTAGCATATTTCACTGTGATACTATTTACTACATGTGTGCTAACGCTATTCTCTAAAGAACAAATAATAAAAGAAACAGCTGAAAATGACTTCTGGAATAAACTGATGACTTCATGGTATGGCAAAACACTGTCACATGGCAAATTAATTACTGGAATTTCTGTTGTATTTGTAGCCATGTGCTTCTATGGAATGAGTCAAATCACTATGAATTATAGTGTAGAAGATAGTCTACCCATCAATGCTCAACTGACAGACGATTTCCTTTACTTTGAGAAGAAATATAGTGGATTCCGTCCCATCGAATTTGCCATTACTGTGAAAGATGATGAACTGACAGCTGACAGCTACGAAGTGTTATCTGAAGTATCGAAAATAGAAGACAAATTGTATGAGAACCCAAACTTTAGATCCATCATAGGTATGTCAACGATATACAAAAGTCTAGAAAGAATGAACAAAGGAAATAGAGCGGATGCTTTTAAGTTTCCTGAGTCAGAAAGAGACTTTAAGAAATCGCAACGATTAGTGGAGCGTATGACTGGAAATGAATCCTCTATCATGATCAGTAAGGATAAAAAGAAAACAAGAATATCTACTAGAATTGCTGATATCGGAGCAGAAAGCATAAAAAAAGAAGGTAGAGAGATAGACCAATGGATCAACGAAAATATTGATACAAGTATGATCAGTGTTAAGCGTACAGGTACCGGTTTATTAATAGATAAAAATGCTGAATATATCCGAGATAATCTTCTGCAAGGTTTGTTAATCGCTTTGATATTAGTGAGTCTATTAATGGCATTATTATTCAGAGATTGGAAGATCTTATTGGTCGCACTCGTGCCTAATTTTGTACCTGTTATATTCGCGGCAGGTCTGTTGGGATTCTTTGGTATCCAATTAGATGCTGGAGTTTCAATAATCTTCGCAATCGTATTTGGTATTGCAGTGGATGACACCATACACTTTTTGAGTAAATATAAACTGGCTAGAGATGCTGAGAATACTGTAGAAGAAGCAATAAAAATCACCTTCGAAGAAACAGGAAAGGCTATTACATTTACTACGATTATTTTATTTTTTGGATTCTTGGTTATGCTCTTTAGTAATCATCCGCCTTCGGTAACTGTGGGAATGCTGATATCTGTGACATTAGTGGCCGCTCTGATTTGTGATTTATTTTTGTTGCCTGTTTTGATGAGGAATGTGTTGAAAGATTAATTAGTGCATTGTAGTGTTGTTCCTTGAACAATTAGTTCTTAATGGCTCCGATTATTATTTTTGGTTGTAAGTTTTTACAGTTTGGGATAGTACAAAACAGTATTTTTACCGTTATTGTCATATCATCTTGTGGATTCGAAAAGAAGATATAATTTTTTGTAGCGTTTTCTTTTCCTATTAGATATTAGGACCAAACAACTCAACCTATCACTATGAAAAACCTACTGTTCATTCTATGTATTCTGTTAAGTATCCCTGCATTTGGGCAGCATTACTACTTTTCGAATATTGATCAAAATCGGGTGTTCGATAATGTTAGTTTTACTGGCAGTGAATGCGGCCCTAGGTTGCAAACCTCGTTCAAAACATTCAGACTCTCTGGATTCGGATTAGATAACCTAAACTATGGCTACCTATCTTATGACCAACCTATAAACCTCAAAAATGGCGATTATATTGGTATTGGAGGGCGCTTAATGATGTTTAACAGTTCATTCTACGATAATAGATCTTCTAGTATTTTAACCTCTTACAATAGACAAGTTTCCAATAAAAATGGAATAAAACAGTTTCTATCGTTAGGAGTTGGTTTTACATTAGCAAATTTAAAGAATGACGAAGATCACTTACGATGGCCGAGTCACAT
>Ga0209187_1002984_pt1 | contig 14937 bp, 16 predicted proteins | sample BantaG_FD_187430 | JGI IMG/M metagenome (GOLD analysis project Ga0209187, IMG submission 187430) | Marine algal microbial communities from Bantry Bay, Ireland - BantryBay_4 metaG (SPAdes) (version 2) | ecosystem: Host-associated > Algae > Red algae > Unclassified | place: Bantry Bay, Ireland... | reverse complement strand
TGGGGACTATTTGAGAGGTGCTCTCGGTTGGGAGAGGCGGGCGATCCTTAGGACAACCAACAAAGCACGTTCGCACACACACACACAAGCTCAAGCCACTCAACCACTTCACCGTGGTCCCCCAACTCCTATCTCCACTGCGATTCAACAATATCAACACGCCAAGGGTCCACAAGTTGCTCCGGCACATGCTGGACGCCATCCTCATGCACGGACTCCTATGCCACGGGAACACAAGCAGCAATGAAGCGCAGCACAAGAATGGCAAGCTGTTTCATTGTCACACCAACAGAATCATCAAAACGTTTATTGCCCAGATCGCCCGGCAGCTCCAAGGCTCCCAGGCAATGCTGGCACGCCTCGACAATATGGACGATGAGACCATTCACGCTGATAAATTCCGCCGCATCCGCCGCTCTCTTGCGCGCGGTGGCCAGCTGACTTCAATGACGAAGCGCTCGATGCACAAGGTGCCGAGCCTCATCGTCGGCGCGATAGCGCAGCATCCTGGCCTTGACCGCCTCACCTTGGTGCTCGGCCTCGACCCCAACGACAAGGTGGCGGTGCTGGAAGAGGTAAAGTTCTTGGCGCGGCTCGAGTGCGGCACGCGAATTCGCCAGAATCTACGATCGTCTGTCAACTACCGTCGCAAGGGCGCCTGGTTCGATGCGGTTACCTACATTGTCGCGGGAGAGGCCGCCATGCACGCGGGTGGCGTCGCCAAGGCGCTCCTCCACTACGGGGAGGTTCGGGCGTTGCTGCTCTACAAGGCAGAGGACGTGGCAATTGTGTGCAATATGAAGACAGTTGACGCAGACAAGACGTGTTCCCTGGCGTAGCGCCAGTGCATTTGCCTCAAATGGGCCGTGCCAGCATCTGGGAGTGGTGCGTGGTCGATTGCGGTGGTTTCATTTGCTGGTGTGCAACGGGTTGTACACGTAGCCCCGGACGTTTCTGAGCTGTCGCTGCGTCGGACGGTAAAGACAATGCCGGCCAGATATGATGCCTCAGTCGGGAAGAGGAGGGCGATGCGATACTATGAGAATGCATTTTTTCCGTGGGACTGAGTTTAAACGAACTTCTGCTTTAATAAATGTTGTCACAACGTTGTGCTTTCAGAACGGCCGTCGGCTCGTCGCCCACCGTCGGCGTCGCGCCCACCGCCAACATTGCCAGCTGCTTGCCCGCCGCCTACGGCCGCCGCTTCGGATTCTTGCAGCCCATCGACGGCCGCTTCGGTGTCTTGCTCGCTGCTCCCGACGACAACGTCGAGGCCACCGCCGTCGGTGTCGTTCCCGCCGCAGTCGGCGTCGTGCCCGCGGCGTTTGGGGTCAGGCGAGACCCCACCGCCACCACCACCGCCGCGCCTGACGTGTCGGGCATGACCTTGCCCTCTTCGGCCGCCTCTCGCTCGTCCCCCTCCTCTGACTTGGCCGCCCCCGGGTGCACCGCCGCGCCTTCAGCACCCATCGCCGCCGTCAGCGCGCCCGCTGCCCCTGCTAGCAACTCCAGCTACGTGCCACCGGGCATCAGGCCCATCGATGCCCCGCCCACCGCCGTCAAGCCGGACGACATTGCGCCGGACGCCGTCGCGCCGGACTCCGTCACGCTGGACGCCGTCCAACCGGTCTTCGGGTTGTAGCCGACCACCGTCGAGCTGCTCGGCACCAAGCGCGAGAGCGCTACCTCCGACTCTGTTGTGCCCGATGGTGCCGCCTGCGTCGCCATCGAGCCCGACGGCGCCGCCTCCGTCGGCTTCGTCCCGCTCGCTGCGCCGTCCGACACTGCCAAACCGCTCGGCGTCCAGCCGCCCGGCACCACGCCTGTCGACGTGGGCCCGCCCAGAGTCTTGAGAGTCATCGCCGCGTCTGCCAGGGTCACGCGTCTTGCTGTCCGGCGCAACGGCAGGGAACCGCCCGCCCCCGTCGACGCGGCGCCAGTTTCGTCCCGCCCGGCTTCCCGACGGTCAACACAAAGCCCCTGGTGTCCAGCGCCCACGTTCTTGGCGGCTGTACCCCTTCCAGCTGCACGCCACTCGTCTGCGCCCCCGTCGGTTTTATCGAGCCGACCAGCGTCCAGTCGGCAGGGGTCCCGCCGCTGAATGCCGACGCCGCCGGCGACGCGCCCGTCGGCGTCGAGCCCGTCGTCGGATGGAAACCGGGCGGCGCCGAGCAGCTTGACGTCGTGCCCGACGGCGCCGCGGCCGAAGAATTCGAGCTCGACGGCACCACGTCCATTGGCATGGTGACCGATGGCGCAGCGGCCGTCGGCGTGGTGCCTGATGTTGCCGCGTCCGTCGGCGTCACGTCCGACGGCTTGAAGCTGCTCGCCGTCGCCCTCGACGTTGCCGCACCGGTCAGCGCCGCCGAGTCCATCGCCGGTGTCACGGCCGACAGCGTCGAGCCAGCCGGCCCCAGGCCGGTCAGCGTCAGCTGCAACGACTCAGTGCCGTCCGCCTTCGTCGGCTCCCCGCCCACCACCGTCCGAACCGCCGGTGTCGACTCGGTCGCACTCGACACAGTCGGCCCGCTCGTCGCAGACGGCATTGCCGCCGCCAGAAGCGCCCTCGTCCCCGCTTTTGTCGCCCTGACCTCGTCAGGCCGCACCGCCTCGGCCGGCCGCACATGCATGTTGCCCAGATGCGCGTAGCCCAGTTGTGCGCCGCCCAGCTGCACGCCGCCCAGCTGCGCGCCGCCCAGATGCACGACGCCCGGTTGCGCGCCGCCAAGCTGCGCGACGCCCATCATGCCTGCGGTGCGGGTATGGTAGCGGCGGCAGCTTGATGGTCGCGGCGCAGCGGCTTGACCGTAACCGCGACAGCGGCTGCGGCGTTGCTGCGGCGCTCGTGGCGGCGCCGTCTTGGCCATACCGGCGCCTTGACTGCGCCGACTTGCTAACGGCGTTGTGGCCCCGGGAGCGGCGGCCTTTTTGGCGGTGGCGGCAGCGTCATTGTAGCGGCGGGCCCGTGGGTGCCACCATAGGTAGGCGGTGGCGGTGGGGCCGCGGCCGCGGTGCGCCAGTCGCGGCGGTGGTGGCGCAGCGGCGACGGCAAGACCGGCGTGACGGGAGTAGGAAAAAGGTTGCGATAAGAGCTGGGTCACGGCCGGACCGCCGCGGTGGCAGCGGCGTAGTAGGAGCGGCGGCGTGGGCGCGACAAGGGAGGCGGCTTGACGAGCCGCGGCACGCGGCCGAACCCGCTTGTTGGCGGTGACACGGCACGCAGACTGACCTTCTGTCGGACCTCGCGTTACGCCCACTCGAAAATGAGAAACTCTCATTAGCCCCCTTTTCTTGGAGCCTCATCGGAGCAGTGCGATCAGATGATATGCAAAATCGTCCCCTTTGACGTTCTTGGCATCGAATCCCGATCCATTCTACTCAATGCACATCAGCCACATCTTTGACCGGTTTCGATGTTGCTATGGATGTGGATCGGATGTCCAATCCCATCGACTGCTGCGATACAGGCATACAGTCAAGCCCCTATGAACAGACTTGGGACCTCGCCAAAACTCAGAGCACGCTGACGCAGGTTGTGGCCCAGAATGAGCTTCCGAGAGCCTGTGCGAGCCCACACCGAGCCCGCTGGGCCTTTACAGCCCAGTAGGCAATCCAGCTGTCACCTCATTGGCCCTGAGCCTAGCTTGTCCAGCGCAGTGTTGTGAGTTTGTCAATTCGCAGCTTTGACAGTGCCTTGCACGAGTCGCTGCGCGCAGGCGCTCAAGTCGTGCGGCGGAGAGGAGACCGTTCGTCGTCCTGGTGCCTCGAGCGGGGCAATTCTGGCGACTGAGCCACTTCCCCGCCAACTCGCGCAAGATGGGCTGCCGTGACGTCCGAGTCGGGGTGCGTCGCCCACAACGGCACCGGCTGGGGTGGTATCCTCCGCCCGCTGGCGCTCGGCATTGGTGGCCAGGTCGCTGGAAAAGGGCAATTGGCCAAAAGTGGCTAGGTCTTTGAGGGGGGGGCGGGGCAACAAGAAACGGCTCGGCAGTGAAGGCGTCCTGTTGGCACGGCCCTGTGCGCGCGCGGCCGCTTTGTGCGCGGGCGGCCGCGCAGGCCGGTGGTTTTTCTTGATACCGTGCTTTGCTCGGAGGAGTGAAGGGGAGAGGCCGGGAAGCGATGCGTCAATAGACGCATTGAACAGAGCAGAGCTTTATGGCCAATGATAAAAAATGTTCGCGAAGAAGCGCGCCGCGCGGCGGTGCACAGCACTGTCACATATTGTACGAGGCGTCGCAGTGATGCCGTGCGACCTTGTGAATTGATCAAAGTCTTGAACGATGTGCTGCAAACGAGGCACAGATTGCGAAAGAAATACAGCGTAGAGAGGGCCAATCGGCTCCAGGGGCCATGGACCAATGAAAGCGGGTGCACCCAGCATCGACCAGTGGGCACCCAGGCTCTGACTCACAAATGCTCATCTTCGCCACCACGATGACCTGCCGTGCCTCCCCCCCGACGGCGTGCACAATGGCACGCGCCTCGCCATAGCGTACGACCGCTCTTGCGTCACCTGGCAGTCGGTACGCTAGCTCATCATTCCACGGTAGCCCGCGGTACAGAGGGGTGGCCCGAAGGTGCTCCAAAGGGTGGCCGCTGGCCTCGCCACAGCACGGCAGGCGCGAAGAAAACTTGAACGAGTTGGTATCATGAACAGCAGGGGTTGTCATGGATATATCCCTGAGAAATATATCCATGCACTATATCCGTATCCACTTCGGATTCGCGCCGGGGACGCATATTCTAAATAAATTATGAGAAAGAAAGAAGAGGATGTATCTATACTGTCCGACATAAATTGCAATATTAAATCAGATCCGTATTCCAGATATAAGAGGCAGGATACAAGGATATTGAAGATTATGAAACTTCTCGGGCCGACAGAATTCCGGTTTAACGCAGTCCACCTCTCTTTTCCCAATCCGACCATCGGGAGATTCATGTGCAAGCATGTTGCAGCGACAAGCGGCTATCCCGACCGACCCGGAAGAAACAGTTCAAGCAAGCGACTCGGCCCACTGGCGATATCAGCAAAGTGTGACACGAGTTCCAGAACGGTCAATTTGGCGACCGTTTACGAAAACGGCGGGGAACTGCCTGGACCGCGCCCGTTGGGGCGCACACATCAAATGTGAATATCAAGTCGTACTTGACGTCCATTTAGCACTCAACAAGTTTTTGAATGGTGTCTTTCTCTGGCCCTAATTGTGCGGCCTGACGGTCTTGTAGGAATAAAATCAGATACGATAATCGTACTCAGATGCGGATATAATCTACGTAATAATCCGGTTTCGGAGGCAGATGTCCGCATCCGGATCTTTGTTAAGCAATTTATCCGTAATCAGATACACCGCATCGGCGTGTATTCGTATCCTATTTCGCCTCGAAATGCATTTCCTGACAACCTCTGATGTACAGCGGAGCGTCACATCGGCTCTCCAAGAGCCTCGTCGACGGCCGCCAGGCCGCGGCGCTCCGAGAGTGCGTCGAGCGGGACGGCGTCAGCGCTGCGCGGGATAACTGGTGATGCATTGGTCGCAACACCAGAGGTGACCGCTAAAGGAGGCACGGTGCCGCTGCCGCCAGGCACCCTACTGCCGCCGACAGGCGCCCCAACACCCACAACGTCCTCTGCGCCCTCGTCGCCAAACCAGCCTTCGAACTCCTCGGCCTCACTTGCTAGGCGCGCCCGTATCTAGAGCACGCCTTGCCCGACACGCAGAAGCTGGGGACGGAAGATGTCATCGTCGCCGCTCGTCCGACAGTAACGCCGTTTGTCGTGAACGTGCAGCGCCTCGTTACAGCTTGTGTCGCCATTCATGACGGCACCGTGCCGCTGGATGGCCTCAACAATGTGAGCGACCAACTTGTGGATCTTGGTGGAGTACCACTTGCCGAGAATCGGGACCTGAAAACGTAGCACAAATTCCTTGGCCAGCGCTCCCACCTCCTCCGCCTCGTTTACCGTCATTGGCAGCTTGCAATGGCGGTGCCCGGTTTGCTGCGCCACAAGCTGAGCATACTTCACAAAAAGCGTCGTGACGGCCACGTGGTACGGCATGTCGCCAAACGCGGCCTTGTAGGCCGCCTTGTCGAAGGCGAGCCCCTGGCGGACCGCCTTCGTGTCAGCTGCCCCGGCCGTCGTCTTGTCCCCGACAGGCGACTCGTGCTGCACCTGCTGCTGCTACCCAGCGATGCCGACGCTGGTGCGTGCGGCGCTCGCGAAACTATCGCCGCTCGCCTCGCTGGCACAGCTGTCATCGATGTCCGCTATGGCACTGTCGGCGGCGCTCACGGCTGACGCCGCGGTGGCCGTCGCGTCGGCATCGTCCGACTTGTCAATGTCCGCCAAAAGTGACGCCCAAACGACGTCCACCTGCTGCTCGGGATGGAGCCCGTGGTCCTCCGCACTGACGCCAATCGTACGGCCCAGCAAAATGCCGTCGGTGGTGGCCGAGGCCGGCGGCGTGGCGGAGGCGACGTACGAGCGCGCCGACCGCTTCGCCTTGGAGCCGGCCTGGGTCGCCTTTTGGGATAGCAGGTTGCCCTTGGTCTTTTTCTTTGGCGACTGCCGCGGCTTGGTGCCAGGTGAATATAGTCCAAGGACGATAAACATCATGAACCATACCCCTCCGCGCTGCTGCTCTCCAGTGAAGGTGGCTTGCTTCTCGTCGGGGGACACCAAGTACCTGTACCAGTTCTCAGTCAGCACCAGCACAAAGAGCCACAGACAACTATTCAAATCATCAGCCAAAGAGCCAGTACCGACGTGCACACATGCCACGCACATGAACACTCGGGCAGCGATCAAAAGCAGAGAAAGCATCGCACTGGACAAGGCCACATACCCCGGTGGTACAAAAGATGCCTGGCTGCGTCGACCCAGAAGATCGATTCTCAAGTTGCCCGCTCGGTGAGTGGCATTCTCGCCCTGATACTGCGGATAGTACTCATCGCATACGTGGGGGAACATGAGCACGAGACGATGACACAACATTCGGGTGACCCCCAGATCGAGGATCTACACAGGGAGAGAAAACTAAGAGGCAGCAACGCACGAAGGAAAGGAAAAGCCCGGCATGCGGTGGTAAGCTCACCTATGCTCAAAAAAACAACCGAATGGGACACTCACTGCTCGTCATGAGGTGTAGCGATAACTTACATGCAGGGGTTGTCAGGATGAATACCCGCTATCCGGGGCTACTGTAATTGCAAACAAAACGACCTCATCCGACATCATATTGCCCGAACAGCTCGGGATATTGACATTGTGGCGTCCAGGGCATCCCATAGGTGGTCTTTTTTTCTTCAATGGACAATCATGGACGAATATTATGCGACATATTCTGGATTATACAGTGCATTCTCGTTATAACGTCCACCCTGATTCACATAAATCTGCCAGATTGAAGTTTAAAGTCGCTTGTATCCGATTAGCTGAAGAGATATAGAGCCTTCGAACTATGCTGCGGCCGCTCGGCTTTCGAGGCTTCCTTTCAGTCTTGTCGCGTGCGATTGGACCGTGAAGGGCGTTGTCACGATCATAATAAATTATCTGGCAACGTCCCCCACTGCCCCAGCGCCTTTTCTCGGTCAGGATTCTGAGACCGTTACCTGTCGGCTCACTCCGTCCTCACATTGTCTGATATGGAGCCGAACTGTCCCACACCACCAGGCCCCGCACCACCAAATTTGGAACTGCCAGAGGCGGTCCGCTCCAGAAGCCATGGCTTTTGAACGGCATCTGGCGCCTCAATTTGTAACCCAGCGCGCATATGATCTACGCCAACTTCGGTTTTGATTTGCAGAAGTCTCTTGTATTCGTGGACGTTATAACGAGAATTCACTGTATTCGTATTCTGGCCGGGATACGGCCAAAAACCCGTGTTCTGACAACCCCTGCTTACATGTAACGGGTCGAGCGCAATCATCTTGTACAGGTGGTGCGGGGCGGTGGTGAGCCCGCCCATGCACGCTAACGCCGGGATGAAGGCGTTGTTGCTCGATTGGGTCTCGAGGATGACACGCCGCGGGCGCTTCCGACCAGTCAGCCGCAACGTGGTGGCCCCCATCCGGCCCTCGACGGTGCTGATTACCTCCCGGTCGGCAGCGTCAACACTGCGTGACGTGCACGCATGCTCGGTGAGCACCTCGCAATGGGAGCAGGGGCGCGCACAGTCCCTACCCTTCATACACAGCACCGCATGTTCTTCCGGCTGATCGCACGAGTACAGCAGGACACGAAAAAAGGCGAGCAAGAAGCCACTGATCGTCTCACCCAACTCAACGCCCTTGTAGCTCGCAGATATGGCCTCACGGAAGGCAAGGAACAGCGTTCTCTGCAGGACTCCCCAGCGGCGACCTTTGGCCTTCTCCGCGGCACCAGGCTTCTTCAGCTTGCGAACAAATGGGACGCACGCAATTGTGTGCCACTCGGCACGGCCCGTGACGTCGTTAACAACCCTGACGCGCACGGGGTAAAGGAAGTGAGCTGCCGAATCAGACGTTGCGAACGGAGGAGAAACAATAATGAGGGCGCACGCACGTATGCAAAGTCAGTGTCAAGACCTGTAAAATTTCCACACGATACACGGGATATGTAGACCCGGGTCTGTCACAAGAAGAGCACTAGACAGCAAGAGACACAATGAACGCAGAAACGAATGGACGAGGAGAGTGGCCGCGACTTACCACCTGACCACGAGAGCAAGCTGGCATCACTGTACCCGAAAAAACCGAGCACAAAACCAGGAGCACCAGAGATGGCGTCAATGGCGGCTTGGTGCTCCTTGAACGCCGCCTCATCAATGGTGTGCTCTCGCCGGTCACCAACCTCGTCGTCGTTGCGCCGCATCTGGACTTGGCCCGCACCACGCAACGCTCCCAACGCCACGGCAAGGGCGCAACGAAAGTACGCCACATACTCCACGCCCCCCTGCACCATCTTGCACTTTTTCCATCCAGCTGCCAACACCGCGTTGTTTAATTCGTCGCGTAATGCGTTACGGAAGGCGTTGGTGCTGCGGAAGACGTGCGTGATCCTGAAAGGCGCGCCAGGGTTGCCGGTTGTCCGCGGCGGCTCAGTGCCCGCCGCCGAGCTGGTGTTAATGAACGCGGTGCCTGACGCCGTGTGGCTGTCGGTCGATGCGGCGCCCGCCTCCATGCAATTGTTGGTAGGCGTGGCGCCCGCCTTCGCGCCGTTGTTGGTGTAGCTCCCACTCGCCGCCATGCCGCTGCTGCTGGATCCGCCGCTCGCCGCTGTGCTCGTGTTTTTCGACACACCACAAGCCGGCGTACCGACGCTGGTCGTTTGTCCGCCAGCCGCCGGCACGGCACAGCTGCCACCGTTGACCCCGGCTTTCATGGACTCAGCGATGGCCTCGTCGTACTTAAAAAGGAACTCGAAGATACGCTTCTGGTCGGCGAGCGACGCCCCGGAGCCGCCAATGTCGTGGACGAGGCTCTGCAACTCCGTCAAAATTGGGGTGTTGAAGAGACCAGGCTTAGCCAGAGGCCGCTGCTCCAGCGCTGGCTCGCATCGCCTGGCGTCACCAATTCATTCGTATTGTGTGCGAGCCTCGGTCGAAGCGCAGGAGCCGCCAAGCGCCACTACAGGCTATTCATGACGCGGCACATTTCCTCGAGATGGCGGCCTTGCAGCCGCAGATCGTGGAGCAGCCGCGGAGCTCGCCTGCCGAGTGGCAGCCGCCTGTTGAGCCGCCCAGTCAGACAGGTACGTTTTCAGGCGCCCATCATCAGCTACCTCACTGCCGGCCATGTCATAAAGACCAGCCAACGAGGAAGGGGTTGGCGCGGGGGGGCGGGTTGGAGATAGCGGCGGGAACGGGGTGCCGGGTGTCGGGGGCATCGGCGGAGATGGGTTGCCGGGTGTAGGTGGCAGCAGCTCCGGAGACAGCCCCGGGTCGGGTCCAAGCTGCCGTGGGGGAAGGCACCGGTTGTGGTTGCGACCAAGGTGTGGGTGGCTGAACATGGTGTGCCGCCGCATAGCAAGCGAACTGGCCTTCACGACGCCACACACTGAGCAGGCAGATGGCCCATAGTGGGGCCTGATGACTGGATCCATAGCAGAGCTTGAACCATCTCCGAGGCCGCCACCCTCCATCGCGGCTGCCGCCTAGGCCGGAGGCCGACGCCACAACGCGCGACAGCGAAGATAAGGCATCGCCCCAGCTTGCTGGCTTCATTTCCGCCCATTGGCATCAGCTCACCTCATCGGGCAGTACGTCCCTGTGGCTTGGCCCCCCGTCTCTGCAACAGCGTCGAGACACCGACCTCCGACAGAAACTCATGCTGGCATAATGGGCGGCTGAAGACACAACAACGTTGAGCAAAGCAACGTAAAAGGACGAGCACAACCACACGTGGGAGCCGTGAGTGATTAGTGTGCGAAGGTAGCCATCAGTTTTCAACGCGCATTGGGAGCAGACACCCCAGAAGCAAGGGCAGGTAGGAGGAGAGGGGCTGCAAGGAGGCCCGCCCGACACGTACCGCCCCCCCCCCACCAGACGACAGTCAAACAGGTGCAACGTTATTGCTCGTCACTACGCTGCCTGTGGTCGCTGGCGGCGATTATCGGCGATTGGGGTCCGATAGCGAAGAACATTGGGGCGTCACAGGAAGGGAACATCTTCGAACAGCGCAAAAGAGGCCTTTGCTGCCGAGTGGGTGGACAGCGTCCGCCGAGGCAAGCCGATGGACGAACGAGCACGACAGACACTCGCCTCTAAGAGGCTCACAGGGAAAGAGCACACGGGGGGGTAGAGAAGGGGGTGGACAGTGGCTGCCGATAGCCGGCGATGGGCGACCGAGCGGCAGAAACAACAAGCGCGACATAAGAGTGCACCAGTTGACGGACGAGAACGCGTCAGCGCACACAAGCACAGCCGCAGTAGCGATGAGGCTGAGTGTCGGTCGACGACTCGGTTGTGGACGTCTCGACCCGTCCCGCGGATCTTTGACTTGGAGGCAGACGTGACACCGGGGTCGTGTATCAAATCCGCGGATCTTCCGACTTGAACGAAGGTCCGCGCAAGTCATGACGTCCACTTGTTCCCATTCACACCTGTCCACCTGTCAGTGGGTCAGTCCTCCTCGAAGTATGATCTTGAAGGAAGTGAGGACCGCTCGGTGACACAAGGCGGCGTCGCAGCACATGCTCATGATGGTAGTACGTCCGAGCTTGACGGTGAGTTTCAATTACAAGATCTCGTGGCAAACAAATGGATGACTTGACTGTCCTTGCGCCCGTGCTGACGGTGCGCGCTGGTGCCAAAGGCCGTTGCTGTTGCCTTCGCAATGTCCGTGCGTCGTTCTCCTCGCGGTTGCCGACCTTGTGTAGACGCCCCACCCACTGCTTCCCCTGTAGCGGTGGTGGTGACTGCGGACGGTTACCGCACGCTGCTTGTCACACACCTCACTGTCCTCTTCACAGCCACACACCTTGGCTCGTTTCCGGCCCCTCGTCGCACCGAGAACCGCGACTACACTCGGGCCATGTAGCGCCTTGCCGTTGCGTCCGCAACGGCCGCTACGCTTTCCACGTGTGCTTCACTCCGGCAGTGAGTGCGCCCAGGACGGTAGTTTCGGGAGTCCGCCGCCCCGTGCGGTTCCATGGCCATGCGGTACGTTCGCTTCTGCTACTGCCCCAGAGTTTAGTGAACCGCTGTGGCAATGGCGTCTGGGGAGGAAGGAGGTCGAGGGGGTTGCCTACGTTTCTTTATGCGGCCGTCGGTCCCGCGACGCGCGCACTGCTGTGAGCCGCTCGTTTCCGGATCCACCTTTGGTGGTACAACTGGTAGAGTGGGCCCGCACGTCTCATGTCCCAAACAAACTCGCAGCTGACTCTCATTTCTGGAGCGCGTCACGCAGTGAGCGAGCGTATAGTCGATGGAAGGTCATTGAAGATGCTGTGAGGGGTCTATGATGCCACGAGGGGTACGTTTCCGCGGGGATCGTCGAGGCGGGACACTGCAACTGTCTCAGGGGTGAAGCGTCCCACGCGTGTAGGGGCACCCTCAGCTCGCGTCTCTTGCCCAGGTAAACCGCGGCGGGCGATGGCTCCGTTCGACTCTCGCCGCGCCTGTGACTGTATAAGAGCCCTGGCCTCGAGCAGTTTTGCTCCACCAACCCTCCGCTCACTCACCCAACCTGTTCCGCCCTGTTCTTCACTCAAGTCCATCACGCTGGCCGCCCCCTACCCGCTCTGCTTTTTCCATCCCAATGTCCTTACCGATGAAGCCCCTCTCGGCCAATGATCGGGCCCAAAAGCTGGAGCTCCGCCGAGCAGCCGTCGCCTCCCGCAACAAGGACCTAGACAAGACGGTGGTGACGTCTCCTACGGACGCTCGCGCCACGGCAAGGGCGGCAATGACGTTGGCGTCGATGGGGGGGGGCGACGTGCCGAAGACCGACTACGACGACGTGGACGAGTATGTGCCGCCGTCGACAATGCCGACGGCAGCCACGCGGGGCATCAAGGGAAAGAGGCCGGCGGCCACAGCTCTGTCCTCGGCGGAAAGCGCGGGCAAGGTGGCGCGCTGGAAGCCTGCGCCGACCAGCGTGTTTGTGGTCGGCGCTGAGACGCGAGCTGGCTCTGCCGCGGGCTCTGTAGTGCGAGCGGCGAGCCCCGACGCGCCAATGGTACGCACTGGTCCTATGTACCCGGTCGGTTCGGCGGCGCCTGGTGCGCCGGCCGAGCCTTCGTGCCGCCGTTTATCGACTTCGCGTCTCGCAACCAGCCTTGGGGCCATGGCGGACAGCTCGACTGCCGTGGCCGCCGCCCTCGGTCTGGGCCCGGCGCATGAGGGTTAGTTTGGGAGCACCGCTTTTGGTGTTGTCCGACGCGCCCCGGCCGCAGAAGCTCCCGCGCAGCGCCCGTCGCGTGTGGGGGGTCCCGAGTCATGCGTGGTGCTCGGTTGTCGTCGCCGCAAGCACAATATGCCAATGCTGCGGGTGACGGAGTTGATGACCGGGCCGCCGACGGCTGAGGCGCGCCGTAGCGCAGTCCTTGACGCCTCTGCGGTGGCAACGCCGGTGCTGCCGTAAGCCACGGCTGAAACCGCCGACGGGGCAGCGTCGACGGCTGCGTCTCCAGCTCCCCCTACCTCACGAATCGACGCTTGGGCCGTTTTTTCTCCTGATGTGGGAAAAGGGTCGTCTGTCCCCTCAGCAGGTGCAGCTGGCAGTGCCATGGACAAGTCGGAGGCGTCCCGTCCGGCGCCACGTGGCTTGCTCCTGGTCGAGGAAGTGATTTCAGCGCCTGTGCGACGCGTGACGCCTCGTGCGACGGCAACCGCCATGGGCCGCAGCGCCGTAGAGGCTTCGGTCTTTCGGGCGTTGAACAGCGCTGCACATGCAAGCGCTGTGGCGCCTGGCAGCGGTGCGGAGACGAACGATGGCGCCACACGCCGCACAGGCGCCGCTTTCCCAGACCCCACGTGGGCCGACGTGCAGAACCCTACCACTGCTGCCGAGCAGGCAACGGTGAACCCGCTGGCAGCGGCTCTGGGGACGGGCGCGCGCTGGAAGCGCCGTGCTGTCATCCTCGAGAATGCCGTGTGGCAGGCTGCTCGCTGCGAGCGTGTCGACGTGGCCGCGATGGAGGCCTCGATCGAGGCTTTGAAGACGACTTTAGTCAGTCTCAAAGTCAAAATTGACACGGACGTCCAGCTGTCTCAGCAGAACATGACCAAGCTGGCGATGCTTGAAAAGACGCTTCTTTACAGCCTCAAGCGCGCTGTAGAGCTCGGCAAGCTCGTCAGCGCCGCCACGGAGCATGAGGAGACAGCTGAAAAGGAGAAGCTTCTCAAGCTTGTCACTGTACGTTCTTGTGGCTCGCGGGCATGGTTGGGCGGGGGGTGGCCACTTGAGGGGAAACCAAGGTGTGCGAGGAGACAGAGGGTTGAGTTCCTCTTGTGGGACAGTGTGTTGGGACGCGGTGATTGCATCGTGCTAACCGCTGTCTTTGTTCTGGCCAACCACAACTGTTTCTGTTCTTGTTCATTCTTGCTGCATCTTTTCTTTTGACTTTTGGAGCACTACAGAAAGCATACCGCGAGGTACTTGTGGGAGACTTTGCCATCGCCGTCGAGACGGTACTGGCGTTCTCTTCTTCCGACGACAACTAGGACACTCTCGTCGTGTCTGTGGAGTCGGTGCAGAGGCAGGGCATGAAGAAGGCGGAAGAGTGGCTGAATCAGTTCATCCGGCGGTCGAGCCGTCGCAACCAGACCATCTTTTCAAACGTGCGCATCTCCCTCCTGGCGTCGCGGGTCAAGCCCCAGCTGCACCGGATGTGGACGGGGCTTATCATGACGGAGTTCTTCAAGAGCTTGGGCTACGAGCTCAAGAACCTGACGCCCGAGCTTCCCAAGGAACTCCTCGAAAATGATGACTTTTGCCTCAAGCCCCGTGGACGCAAGGCGTGTCTTGACGCCCTCTCGAAGCTGTTCATGTCGATCGGTGCCTCCGGTCGTGTGCAGCAGCCTGACGGACCAACGAGCGGGCGCGTCGTTAGCGCGACACTTGGCCACTTTGCGCTTGTGGTGACCAAGGTGCGTAAAGCGCTTGAGGTAGTCGCTGGCACCCGTTATTCCACGCGTGGCGCAGCCGTCGGTGACGGTCACTTCCCGCTGTGAGTGGCCAAGGTCCGCCGACTGCTCCCGACGCAGGCCTCGGACGCGGCGCCGCACCTGGGTCTGGTGCTTGTAGATGGCGCCGACCCCGGCCGTGCGCTGCCGCAGCTGTAGTTCGAGTGCGCGACAATGCCGCGACCCCCTTCGTCGGCGGCTGGCATTTTGTTTTTTGTGCGGGTGTGCATGCATTGTTTGCTTTGTTTTATGGCGCAGAGCTGCTCCGCGTGGGTAGTCATGGTGGCGCCGCGGTAGCGCCTGGCTGGTTTCATGAACGTCATGTTTT